>Ga0163162_10002098_pt1 | contig 18714 bp, 15 predicted proteins | sample S55metaG_FD_115310 | JGI IMG/M metagenome (GOLD analysis project Ga0163162, IMG submission 115310) | Switchgrass rhizosphere microbial communities from Kellogg Biological Station, Michigan, USA - S5-5 metaG | ecosystem: Host-associated > Plants > Roots > Rhizosphere > Soil | place: USA...
ATGACATGGACCTCGTCGTCGGCCTCGGCCCATTCGACCGCGGCGCGGATCTCGCCCGGCATCCGCATGTCGATCGCGTTGAGGCGATCGGGCCGGTTCAGGCGCAGGCGGGCGATGCGACGGTTCCCGGCATCGTGCTCGATGCCGAGGCTCGTGAACGCGGGCATCGCAGGCGCCGCGTCAGTTGGCCGCGAAGCAGTAGATGCGCGCGTCGCCGCCGGTTGCCTTCAACGCGTCGAGGCTGCAGCCGCGCGACTGGTGCGACGAGTTCCACGACTTCGCCGGCGCGCTGTCGTCGAGGCCGGCACGGTTGTGATGGCCGACCATCGCCGCCCCTTCGCCGCTGCTGGTCCAGTTGCGGCAAGTCGTGTCGACGCTACCGGCGATTGCGGTGCCGTCGGGCTGGGAGCCGGTCAGAATGTCATGCATGTTCGGCGTGTCGCCGCTGGCATTGACGACCTCGCCCTTCTCGGTGAGCGCAGTCTCCTTGTTGATATTGTTGCTGCCGTGCAGCTCGGTCACGTTCTGGGCGATGACGACGCCTTTGGCATTGCGCCACGGCCCCTTGCCGATGCGATCGCGCGCGTTGACGGCGGTCTCGCTACCAGCGGCGGGCTGCGTGCTCAGGTAGGCGCGCCAGGTCTTGTTGCCCGCGCCGACCGCGGTCGCGAGCGTAGTGCACAGGCGGTCGGCGCCGGCGAGCCCGCCGAGGTCGGCGCCGCGCCCCGAGCCGGTGCTCGAGATGAAGAAGCTCAGGCCCGTGGACGAGCCGGATCCCATCATCGAGCCGGCGCAGGCTCCGAGCAGGACGGTCATGGCGGCGAGCGACGAAGCGGCAATGACGAGGGAGCGAGGGGACGAGCGTTTCATCGAATTTCCTTTTTCTCGAAGCGGGGGACGCAGTCGCGCAGGCATGACGCGATCGCAGTGTGGCCAGACTAGTTGAAACGCCGAGACCCTTCAAGCGGCGTTGCCCGGTGGCGCGACCGGCGCCGCGCGCGCAGGCGCGCCGGCATCGTGCGATGCTCGCGCATGCCCTCGCTCATGCCCTCGCGACGAGCCGTCCTCGGCGCGCTCCTTGCTGCACGCGTCGGCGCGCTACCCGCTGCGCCGGCAAGCGGCGCGCCGGTCGGACCGACGAAGGCCGCGTCGAGCTCGCTGCTCGCCGTCGATTCCGGCACGCCGGCGGGTGCCGCGGCGCTCATCGCGCCGCTCGCCTTTCCTTCCGACTTCGGCGCGCATCTCGATGCCCGCACCGAATGGTGGTATGTGACCGGCGCGCTCCAGACGGGCGATCGCCTGTGGGGTTTCCAGATCACGTTCTTCCGCGCCGCCACCCACGTCGCCGGCACCGACGCGAGCCGGTTCGCGGCCCGCCAGCTGCTGTTCGCGCACGGCGCCGTCAGCGACCTCGCGGCAAGGCGACTGCGGCACGACCAGCGCATCGCCCGCAGCGGCTTCGGCATCGCCGAGGCGTCGGTCGCCGACACCGCGCTCGCCCTGCGCGACTGGCGCTTGCTGCGCAGCGGCGGCGCGGGCGCCAGTCGCTATGCGGCGAGTGCCGCGAGCGACAGCGCCGGCTTCGCCTTCGACCTCGAGCTCGCGGCGACGCAGCCTCTTCTGCTGCAAGGCGAGGACGGCGTCTCGCGCAAGGGCCCGCGGCGCGAGCAGTTCAGCCGCTACTACAGCGAGCCGCAGCTCGACGTTCGCGGCACGCTCGCGGTCGAAGGCCGACCGGCCGCGGTCGCCGGCCGGGCCTGGCTCGATCACGAATGGAGCGACGCCTACATGGACCCGGGCGCGGTCGGCTGGGACTGGATCGGCATGAACCTCGACGACGGCAGCGCGCTGATGGCGTTTCGCATGCGCCGCGCCGACGGCAGCACGCTCTGGAGCGGCGGCAGCCACCGCCGAGTCGGCGGCGCGAAGCGCGACTTCGCCGACGGCGAGGTCGTCTTCACGCCCGGGCGGGCCTGGACCAGCGCGGCCTCTTCGACGCGTTATCCGGTCGAATGGCAAGTCTCGACGCCGAGCGGCGTGTTCGGCGTTCGCGCCCTGCTCGACGACCAGGAGCTCGACAGCCGCACCAGCACCGGCGCAATCTATTGGGAGGGCCTCGCCCTCCTCGTCGACGGCGCCGGCGGGCGCGTCGGCCGCGGCTACCTCGAGATGACCGGCTATGCCAAGCCGCTCGTCCTCTGATGCGATGGTTCAGTCGAGATTGACGAGGCGCACGCGACGGTTCTCCGCCGAGCCCGGATCCGCGACATTGGCCAACTGCGTCGCGCCGCGGCCGACCGAGGCGACGCGTTCCGACCCCACGCCGCGCGCCGTGAGATAGCGCTTCACTTCGTCGGCGCGCTGCTGGGAAAGGCGCTGGTTGTAGGCGGCGCCCCCGGTGCCGTCGGTGTGGCCCTCCAACAGGAACTTGCTGGCCCGCAGTTCGGGCGACGCCAGCGCCGCGGCGAGATTCTCAAGGGCCTCGGCGCTCTCCGGCTTGATCCGCCACGAGTCGAAGTCGAAGCGGATGGCCATCGAGATGTTGGGCCTGGTAGCGAGCGTGATCGCTTCAGTCGGCTGTGCCGCGCCTTGACCCGGTGGCGCAGTGCCCGACTCCGCGGCAGAAGCCGGCGTCCCGGCGCGCTCGACGATGACCAGATTGCGGCTGCTGCGGGTGGTCGGCTTGAGCGCCTCGATGATGGTCTGGGTGCTGGGAGCGTCCTGGCCGGGCGCGGGCGCTGCGGCCAGTCCCAACGCCAGGCCGATCGAGCCGCTCGCGAGCCCGCGCCGAAATGCAGCAGACATCTCTCTCGCTCCGCCGGTGCAAGGCCAGGGATGATTCATCGCGCTTGTCGCTCGAAGGAAACGAGTTGGTCGGAGAAATATTCGGTGACCGTTCCCGCGCCTCTTCCGGGCTGACGGTACTTGATGTCGGTACGCACCACGAGCATGGTGCGCGGATCGACCCAGTCGGTGGCGGTCAGGAACGTCATGCCGGCGCCGCTGGTGGGCCTGGCTTCGCCTTGACGTTCGATCCGGTACGCCTTGAACGTGCCGGCCGGAACGACGACGTCTTCGAGCGCGACGACACGGTGCTCCCAGAAGTTATTGGAGGGCGCGCTGTCCCGCCGCGTGTTCGTGAACGCAGACCGCCACCGCTTGCCGATCGCGATGTCGGCCGGCACGACCAGATGGGCTGGATCCTTGGTGCCGAAGCGGTTGCGCAAGACGCCACCCATCTGGTCGAACACCGGGCCCCCCTCCTTGTTGAACACCACCCGGTCTCCTTCGAGGGAAGTGACGCGAAGGACGCGCTCGGTGGCATTCTGGGTGAACCCATCGATGCTCCGGTATCGAAAGACGTCGCCCACCGCGAAGCGCTGGGTGCCGCTCGGCAGCGGGCGGATGCCGTCGGGTCCGGGCTGGACCTGGATCCTGGCCTTTTGCAGCTGATCGAGCCTGAACTGGGCCTGCTCAGCGAGAGAACCGCTCGGGTACTTCTGCAGGTAGGCGAAGAAGTCGTCCGGCCGACTCGACTCCTTGATCCGGTCCCAGTCGGACTTCTCGGCCGCCACCGACTTCTCCCAGGAGTCGCGTTGAACGCGCTGCGTCTGCGGGTCGAAGTAGAAGTCGTCTTCCAGGCTGGTGCTCTCCCACGGCACCTGGCGCCCCTCGCTCTTGCGCCGCACCTGGAGGCGGACGCGCTTGAAGACATCCTCGATGCGCGCGCCCGGGCTCTTCAGCTCCTGCAGCAGGTACTCGGTGTACAGGCCGTTGCTGCCGCCGGGGTTGTCGTCGGCGACGTTGCCCGGTGCCGTCGCATACGCCAGCAGGGTTCCCGGCGGGGCGTCGATCTGCGCCAGCCCTTTGCCGCTGGCCGCAGCGCCGAAGGGATTGTCGCGACAGGCATCGAGCACGACGATGTTCAGGCGGCTGCCGGCGGCCTTGAAGGCGTCGAGCACGGTCTGCACGTCGATGGTCTGCGCCGGCACATCGGCTGCGACGCTCATCCTCGCGTCGACCGGAACCAGATAGTTGTGCCAGTCGAGCTGAATGGCGTGACCGGCGTAGTACAGCAAGCCGACGCCCTGGCGACCCTTGAGAGCGGCTCCCATCTTGAGGATCGCGGCTTGCATCGCAGCGCGGTCTGCGTCCCGGGCCTCATGGACGCTGAAGCCCTTCGCCTTGAGCGCTTCGCTCATCGCGCGCGCATCGTTGGCAGGATTGACCAGCGGCGCAAGCAGATAGGCCGAGTTGCCGATGACGAGAGCGACACGCACGTCGAGCGGCGCTTGGGCCTGGGCGCTCGCCAGGCTCAGAAGGATCGCGCACGCGCTGCCGCGCAAGAGCGCCGACCAGCGCAAGGCGGCCCGGTGCGATGCGGAGACGCTCTGACGCAGCATGAAGTTCATCGTCGCCTTGCTCCGAGCGGCGTCATCGTCGCGCGCTTGCCACCGATTCTGGGCCTCCGGGAAGCGGCGGCTGAACCGAATCGCAGACGGGGCCTCAGGGGAAACGCGAGTCGGCCCGGAAGCGACTGCCACGGTGCTCTCTTCAGCGGGGCTGCCGCTCGAAGGCAACCAGCTCGTCGGTCCGGTATCGGCTGATCGTTCCGGAGCCCTTTCCCGGTTGGCGATAGAAGGAGTCGGTCCGGAGCACCTGCATCGTATTCGGATCGATCCAGTCGGTGGCGGTCCTGAACGTCATGACAGCGCCGTTGGCGGGCTTGGCCTCGCCCTGCCGTTCGACGCGATACGCCTTGAACGTGCCGGCCGGAACGACGACGTCTTCGAGCGCGACGACGCGGGCTTCCCAGAAGTTGTTGGAAATCGTTCCGTCCGGGTCGGTGTTGGTGAACGCGGTGCGCCAGCGCTTGCCGATCGCGATGTCGGCCGGAGCAAGCAAGTGGGCCGGATCCTTGTCGCCGGAGCGATTTCGCAGGATGCCGCCCATCTGGTCGAACACGCGCGACCCGTTGTTGAATTCGACCCGGTCTGCGCTGGCGGACGTGACGCGATAGAGCTGCTCGGTCGCCTTCTTGCTGAAACCATCGATGCGCCGGTAGCGAAGGACGTCCCCCAGCGCGAAGCGCCGGGTGCCGCTCGGCAGCGGGCGGACCCCGTCGGTTCCGGGCTCGACCTGCACCTTCGCCTGCTGCAGCTGGTCGAGTCGAAACTGGGCCTGCTCTGCCAGCGAACCGCTCGGGTACTTCTGCAGATAGGCGAAGAAATCGTCCGGCCGCCTCGACTCCTTGATCCGATCCCAGTCGGCCTTCTCGACGACGAAGGACTTCTCCCACGACTCCTGCTGCGGGCGCTGCGCCTTCAGGTCGAAGGAGAAGTCGTCTTCCAGGCTGGTGAGTTCCCACGGCACCTGGCGACCCTCGCTCTCGCGCCGGACCTGGAGGCGGACGCGCTTGAAGACGTCCTCGATCTTGGCGCCCGGCTGCCTGAGCTCGTTGACCAGATGCTGGGTGTACAGGCCGTTGCCGCCGGCCGCGCTGCCGTCCTCGGCGACATTGCCCGGCGCGGTGGCGTAGGCGAGCAGGGTCCTCGGCGGCGCGTTCATCTGCGCCAGGCCCTTACCGCTGGCGCTGCCGGCAAACGGGTTGTCGCGACAGGCGTCGAGGACGACGATGTTCATTCGGTTGCCTGAGGCGCGAAACGCCTCCAGGACCGCCTGCACCTCGATGGTCTGCGCCGGCACGTCGGCGGCCCTGCGCAGCTCGACGTCGACCGGCACCATGTAGTTGCGCCAATCCAGCTGCAGGCCGTGGCCGGCGTAGTACAGCATGCCGACCGCGTTCTTGCCCTTCAACAATCTCGCTGCTTCGCCCAGGGCCGCTTGCATCTGGGCCTTGCTCGCATCGTGCGTCTCGACGACGACAAAGCCCATCGCGCGCAGCACTGCGCCCATCGCCTTGGCATCGTTGATCGGGTTGGCGAGCGGCGCCGCGACGTAGGCTGCGTTGCCGATGACGAGCGCGACGCGCAGGTCGATCGGCGCCTGCGCCTGTGCCGGACCGAGAGCCAGCAGCGCGCAGACAAGCCCTCGAGCCACGGTCGGTGTCACCCGGCGATGCTGACGGTTCGGACCCGCCTTGTCATCCGCATCGACCACAGATCGAAGCGCCGAATGCTCGCGCCGTGCCGGCGAGGTGCTAGCCTTGCCGCTCTGCGAAGCGCCCCGACCACGGGCGAGATCTGCGAGGCGAGCTCCCCATGCGCTCGCGCAAGGGGCCCGCGTGCACAGATTGTTGAGGCGATCGATTGTCTTCCGCACGCTCCTGCTCGCGGTGTTCGTCCTCGCCGCAGTGATCGAAAGCCTGGGCAGCCCGCGTTCACACGGCATCCGCACCAGCACCTTCGATCTCATGCAGCGCCACCGCCTGTGGGCGAGCGCGCCCGACCCTCGGCTGCTGATCGTCGACATCGATGAGAGGTCGCTCGCCGAGCTCGCCGCCGACTTCGGCCGCTGGCCCTGGCCGCGAGACACGCTCGCGGCCGTGCTGACCAGCGCCGAGGCGGCGGGAGCGCAGGCTCTCGTCTTCGATGTCCTGTTCTCCGACCCCGATCGCAGTCATCCCGGCGGCGACAAGGCGTTCGAGGCGGCGGTACGGAAGAGCTCTCGTTCTTACTTCACCGTCGTGCGTCTTCCGTCGCCGAACGATGCCCGGAGCGCACTCGTCGCGAAGGATGTCCCGGGCCTCGCAGTCCCCGGTCCCGGCGAGGCAGGGACCGTCGCCCTCATCCTGCCCTTCATGCAGGCGATCCTCGAGACACGGCGCCTCGGCACGAGCACCGTCACGCCCGACGAGGACGGCGTGCTCCGCTCGTTCGCCTGGGCCGAGCCCCATGGCACGTGGCGCCTCGTGTCGCTCCCCTTCGCTGTCGCCGCCGGCCTGGGTGCCTCGCTCGCTGCCGACACCGCCGCGCACCTGATCGTGTGGCGGCGAGCCGTCGATGCCTACCCGCGCGTTTCGTTCGTCGACGTCTGGCGCTGCGCCGAGGGCGTTCAGCACGATCGCTGCCCCGACCTGCGCGACCGCGTCATCGTCCTCGGCGCGACGGCACCCTCGCTTCACGACGTCGAATCGTCGCCGTTGAAGGCCAATCATTCCGGCGTCGACATTCTCGCGACGCTGATCGACAACGCCCTGCATGAGCGCCAGTTCGTTGTCGTGACGCCGGCGATTCGCCTCGCCATGGCGCTGGCGGCGCTCGCAGCGGCCGCTGCGATCGTCGCCCTCGGACGGGCGAGCTCCATCCGGTTCGCGACGCTCGGTCTGCCGGCGTTGCTGGCGCTCGTCAGCTATGCGTCGCTGCACAGCGAACGCGTCTACCTCGATCTGGCGGTTCCCGCCGCGATCGCCCTCAGCTACCTCTCGGCAATCCGCATCTACGAAAGCCTGCGCGCGCGACGCTTTCGACTGCGCGAGGCGCCGTCGCCCGGGACCTGGGCGGTGGCCTGCGTGGGCAGCACTCGAATCGCCGAGCGATTCCAGTGGCGCGTCTTCGACGTCGCCGCGGCTCGTCTCTGGTCGGTCGTGTCGCTGGCGTCGGCCTCCGAAATCGTCCTCGCGTCGGCGTGGGCGCTGGTCGGCATCCGCGACCGCGACAGCGCCGAAGCGCAGATCAGGGCGCTCGGCAGAACCGATCCCGACGTCGCGTGCCGAGCCTTCGAAGTCACCGAGCGCTTCCCCGAATGCCTGTATCGCACCTTGGCAGACCCGACGCTGCCGCTTCAATCTGCGGGAGCGTCGCCATGATCCGAATTTGCCTCGAGCGGGTGGTGGGCGCCGTTGTTCTGGCCGCTGCGGCAGCGACTTCGGCCCAGGAAGTGCGATTGCTCGAAAGTGCCGACGTCCGCAGCCAGGCCTCGCCGGCCGCTCCGGTCGTGGCGTCCTGGCGCACGGGACATCGCGTTCAGCTCGTCGAGCTGCGCGGCGGATGGGCCCAGGTGCGCGACGGCAACACGACGGCGTGGCTGCGAGCCAGCACCCTCGAGACCGCTCCCGCCGGCTACGGCGCGGCCGCAGCGCTCGAAAGCGGCCGACGCGCCCCCGGCAACGAGGTCGTCAGTCTCGGCGTGCGAACCTATCCCGCGCCGCGGATGAATCGTCACGCACTGATCGTCGGCGTCGGCACCTACGAGGCAGATCCGGCCCGCAAGGTCGAGCCGCTTCCCGGCGTGAAGCACGACATGCTGAACGCCCTCGTCGTGGCCCGCTATCTCCAGGTGCCGATCGAGAACACCACGCTCGTGAAGGACGAGGCCGCGACGCGAGACGGAGTGGCCGCGGCGATCGGCGAGCTGTCGGCGCGAATGAATCCGGGGGACCGCGTCTTCATCTACTGGGCCGGGCACGGCTCGCGCTCGCTCGATGCAGCCGAGGGCGCGTGCGTCGAGTCGCTCGTTCCCTTCGATCTCAAGGACGTCAGCAACCGGGACTTCGCGGCCTGGGTCAAGCCGATCGGCGACAAGGCCGACAAGATGCTCGTGATGTTCGACGCGTGTCACTCGGCGGGAGTGGCCGACGCCTCGCGCAGCCTGGGGACGCTGCGTCCTCGCAGCGCCGCGAGCGCCGACGCCTGCCGGATTCCTTCGAACGTGCGGACAAGAAGCTTTTCGTCGGCGGTGCGCGATGTCGGGCTGAGCGCCGCCGACGTCGTGCACGTGGCCTCGGCGCGGTCGGATGAAGTGAGCTTCGAGGATTCCGCAACGGGCGGTCTGGCAACGACCGCGCTGCGCGACTGCCTGGGCGGAGATGCCATCGACAAGGACGGATCGGGCGCAGTGACGATGACCGAGGTCGCTGCCTGCGTTCAGGCGAAGGTCGACCTGAAGATGGCACCGTTCCCGCGACTCGTCGCCAGCCACCTGACCCTGTCCGGGAACGCCTCGTTCGTTCCCGCGCTGTTCGCGGCCCCGGCGCAGCTCTCGGCGGGGTCGACTAGCGCCGCGCCGGTCGGCGTCGTCGGCATCGACGATGTCGTCCAGGAAATCTATCAGCAGCGCGACGCGAAGTGGACGGTGCAGGCGGTCTCGAGCCGCAACCGCGTGAAGATCGGCGACCTTCTGCCCGACTGGTCGGTCACCTCGGAGCGCGATGGCTACCTCTATGTCGTCATGGTCGGAAGCGATCGACAGTCGCTCTATCTGCTCTTTCCGAACGACCTCGATCAAGGCAACCGCATGGCGGCGCAGCGCACGGTGACGATTCCGCGGCCGCCTTGGGCCCTGCGCGCCGCGGGTCCCGCCGGCAACGACGAGATCCTGGTGATCGTGACCGACGGGCCGCGCGACCTGAGCGCGCTCGCAGGGACGAAAACCGTCAGCTTCACCAAGCCGCTGACCGACGCGGCGGGTCGCGCCCGGCTGCAACGCGTGTTTGCCACCAACGCCCGGGCCGGCGCGACGTGCACATCCGCGGCGGGATGTTCCGACGCCTTCGGCGCCGCCGTGCTCACCGTTCAGGAGGACGACTGAGCGACACCTTCGATCGGCGCCCGGCAGCGGCCGGCAGCGCTCTCAGTGCGCGCCCCCAGCGTCGACCGCGACGTTCTTGGCCGGCTGCGCCGCCCAGACGAACGCGAGCAGGACGACGAAAAGCACGCCGGAGAGGAAAAACAGGTCGTTGACGGCGAGCGTGTAGGCCTGCTGATCGATCATGCGGTTGATCATCGCCATCGACTGGCTCGCGTCGTAGCCGCTCGCGGCGAGCTGGCTCATCGCCGCGGTCGCCGCGCTGTTGGCGTTGTTGATTCCTTCGGCGAGCTCCGAGTGGTGCAACGCGGCGCGGTTCTCCCACACGGTGGTGAAGATCGACGTGCCGATCGCGCCCGCGGTGATGCGCGCGAAGTTGCTGAGTCCGGCCGCTGCCGGCATGCGGTCGGGCGTCAGTCCGGAAAAGATGATCGCCTGCAGCGGGATGAAGAAGAACGCCATCGCCGCGCCCTGGAGCACGGTCGGAACGAGGATCGTGTTGAAGTCGGCCTGCGTGTTGAAGTGCGAGCGCATGACCAGCACGGCGCCGAAGCCGAGGAAGGAAATCGAGGCGAGCTTGCGCGGGTCGATCCTGGCGACGTTCTTGCCGACCCACGGCGAGATGATGATCGCGAGGATTCCGACCGGCGCCGTCGCCAACCCGGCCCAGGTCGCGGTGTAGCCCATGTACTGCTGCAGCCAGAGCGGCAGTAGGACGACGTTGCCGAAGAACAGGCCGTAGGCGACCGCCAGCGCCATCGTTCCGGTCAGGAAGTTGCGTCGCGCGAACAGGCGCAGGTCGACGATCGGGTGCTCCTCGGTGAGCTCCCAGGCAAGGAAGAAGGCGAAGCCGACCGCGGCGACGATCGCGAGGACGACGATCTGCGTCGAGCCGAACCAGTCGAGTTCCTTGCCCTTGTCGATCATGATCTGCAGCGCGCCGATCCAGAGCACGAGCAGGGCGAGGCCGACGTAGTCGAACGGCGACTTGCGCGAGCCGGGATCGCGCTTGCGATAGATCGCCCAGGTGACCGCCGCGGCGATGAGGCCGACCGGGATGTTGATGTAGAAGATCCACGGCCAGGAGATGTTGTCGGTGATCCAGCCGCCGAGCAGCGGACCCGCGACCGGCGCGACGAGCACCGTCATCGCCCACATCGCCATCGCACTGCCCGCCCTGGCGCGCGGATAGCTCGACAGCAGCAGCGTCTGCGAGAGCGGGATCATCGGCCCGGCGACGAAGCCCTGCAGGACGCGGAACGCGATCAGCATGCCGATGTTCGGCGCCAGGCCGCACAGCCACGACGCGATCACGAACAGCAGGATGCTGCCGACGAAGAGGCGCACCGGGCCGAAGCGCTGCGTCAGCCAGCCGGTGAGCGGCACCGAGATCGCATTGGCGACCGCGAACGAGGTGATGACCCAAGTGCCCTGCGACGGGCTGACGCCGAGGTCGCCCGAGATCGCCGGGATCGAGACGTTGGCGATCGACGTGTCGAGGACGTTCATGAACGTCGCCAGCGACAGCGCGATCGTGCCGAGGACGAGCTCGGCGCCTTGCAGCGGCGCCGTCTGCGGCGCGACCCGCGCCGGCGCCGGGGCCTGCGCCGGCTGCGGCGCAGCGAGGCTCGCGGTGGCCATCAGCGCGTCGCGACGGGAGCCGAGCCCTGGGCGAGGGTCGGCGCTGCGCTCGGCGCGCGCGCCGCGGCGGGCACGCGCGCGTCGGTGCCGACACGGCGGCCGAGGTTGGCGGCGATGATCTTGCGCACTTCGGCGTCGGCCTGTTCGTTGCCTTGGTCGAAGACGCTGGTCTGCGCGCGCGCCGGGCGCTGCGCGACGTCGGCGAGGACGCGGCCGTCGGTGCGGCTGACGTCGACGGTCGCATCCATCGACAAGCCGACGCGCAGCGGATGCGCGGCGACCTCCTTCGCGTCGAGCGAGATGCGAACCGGCACGCGCTGCACCACCTTGATCCAGTTACCGGTGGCGTTTTGCGCCGGCAGCAGCGCGAACGCCGCGCCGGTGCCGGCACCCAGCCCTTCGACCGTGCCGCGGTAGGTCACCTTCTTGCCGTAGACGTCGGCCTCGAGCTCGACCGGCTGGCCGATGCGCAGGTTCCTAAGCTGGCCTTCCTTGAAGTTGGCGTCGACCCAGACGTCCTTGAGCGCGACCACCGAGAGCAGCGGCGCGCCGGCCTGGACGCGCTGGCCGAGCTGGACGCTGCGCCGGGCGACATAGCCGTCGACCGGAGCGACCAGCTCGACGCGGCGCAGCGCCAGGTAGGACTCGCGCACGCGGCCGGCCGCGCGCAGAACGTTGGGATGCTGCTCGACCGGGATGTTCTCGGTCATCGACTGGTTCGAGGCGAGCTGCTCACGCGCTGCTTCGGTCGCCGACTGCGCCGCCGCCAAGCCGCTCTTCGCGGCCGCGAGCTGTGCCGTGACGTGGTTGAACTCTTCCTGGCCGACCGCACCCGTCCGCACCAGCGGCGCGCGCCGCGCGACGTCGTCCTGGGCGCGCACCACGTCGCTCTGCGCGCGCGCGGCGTCGGCTTCGCGGGCGGCGATCTGCGCCTTCAGCGAGCCGTTGTTGACGTACATCGTGCGGACTTCGCGCACCGTCTGCGCGAGCTGCGCCTCGGCCTGCTCGAGTGCGACCTGGGCGTCGGCGGGGTCGAGCCGGACCAGCGACTGGCCAGCCTTGACGAAGTCGGTGTCGTCCGCGTTGATCGCGACGACGGTGCCCGCGATCTGCGGCGTCACCTGGACGACGTTGGCCTGCACGTAGGCGTTGTCGGTGCTCTCGTAGTGGCTCAGGTAGAGCCAGTAATACACAGCGTACGCAGCGCCGGCGAGAAAGACCGCCAGCGCGACGCCGACCAACGCGATCTTGCGCTTGGCGCGTGGCTTGCGCGGCTTCACGGTGCGCTCGGCCGGCGCAGCAGCGCTCGGCGAGATGGCGGCGGTGGCGGTGGGCGCGTTGGCGGGCGGTGCGATCCGCTCTTCTTCGGCGAGGCTCATGGACATCTCCGGGAAACTTTTCTGCCTGTTCGATGGGTCGATGTCGCGCGATCAGCGCCCGGCACCGGCGCTCGCGAGCTTCTGCGCTTCGGGCGAGGCGACGTAGCCACCGCCGAGCGCGCGCACGAGCAGCATCTGCGAGTCGATCGCGCGCGCCCGCAAGTCGGTCGTCAGGCGCCGTTGTGCGATCACGTTGCTCTCGGCGTTGAGGACGGTCAGGTAGGTGCCGAGGCCGGCGCGATAGCGCTGCGTCGCGAGGTCGTACGCGGCCTCGGCCGACGCTTGCGCGGCGGCCTGCTCGCTCTGCTGGCGAACGACCGATCGGGTCGAACTGATCTGATCGGCGACGTCGTGGATCGCGTCGACGAGGGTGGCGTTGTAGTTCTCGACCGCGACATCGAGGTCGGCGGTGCGGCCGCGCAGGCCGGCGCGCAGGCGACCGGCGTCGAAGATCGGCAGGCGGATCGCCGGGCCGAGGCCGTACTGCAGGCTGCCGGCGTCGATCAGCCGGTCGAGGCCGAGCGTCGACAAGCCGATGAAGGCGATCAGGTTGACGTTGGGATAGAACTGCGCGCGCTGCGCCGCGACGTCGCCGGCGGCCGCCTCGACGCGCCAGCGCGCCGCGAGCACGTCGGCCCGGCGGCCGACGAGGTCGGCCGGAACGACGTCGGGAATCGCGACCGGCCGCAGCGTCGTCAGCGTCGGTGCAAGCGTGTCGAAGCGCTGCGGGGGCTCGGCGAGCAGCGCGGCGAGCGCATGGCGCGACAACGCGATCTGCTCGTCGACCGCCTCGATCTGCTGGCGCGTCTCCGGTCGGAGGCCTTCGCTCTGGCGCAGCTCGACCGCGGTGTCGAGGCCGGCCGAGACGCGCTGGCGCGTCAGCGAGAACATCTCCTCGCGCTGCGCCAGCGCACGCTGCAGGACCTCGCGCTGCTCGACCGCGCGAGCGAGCTGCACGTAGGTGCGCGCGACGTTGACGGCGAGCAGGACGCGCGCTGCATCGGCATCGGCGCGGGCGGCGCGCTCGGCGCCGATCGCGGCGTCGAGCTGGGCGCGATTGCGGCCGAACAGGTCGAGCTCCCACGAGCCGTTCAGCTGCGCGGTCGCGGTCATCTGCTTCGAGCCGGCGAGCGGCGGCGGATAGAAGCCGTTCTCGGTGAAGCGCTGCCAGGTCAGATCGAGCGCGCCGTTCAGCTGCGGCCCTTCGGCCGCGTGCGCGGAGTCGACGTTCGCGGACGCGCGCATGGCGCGCGCGGCCGCGACGCGGAGCGTCGGCGCGCCCGCCGTCGCGCGCTCGATCAGGTCGGCGAGCACCGGATCGTCGAAGCCGCGCCACCAATCGGCTGCAACGGGCGCGACCGCTTGGACAGGATCGGCACCGAGCGCTGCCGGCGCGGCCAGCGTCGCCGAGCTCTCGATCCCGTGCGGACTGGCGCAGCCGCCGAGCGCCATCACGATCACCGACGCCAAGGCGACGATCACCGTCGTCATCGTCCGCGCCACCGCGCCGGCGGCGACGCCGGGACACTCCTCGCAGGCATTCATGAAGAGGTCCTCGTGTCCGCCGCTTCGCCGTTGGCGACCATTCGTCTCAGCATGTCCTTCAATTGCGACCACTCGCTCTTGGAGAAGCCCGCGAGGTGCTCGTTGAGCACCTGCGCGAGCACGATCGGCACTTCCTGGGCCGCGATCTCGCCTTCCGGCGTGAGCTCGACACGGACGACGCGGCGGTCGTCGGTCGAGCGCTCGCGCCGGCAGAAGCCCTTGGCCTCGAGGCGGTCGAGCAGGCGCGTCATCGCACCCGGATCGCTCTGCGTCTCGCGCGCCAGCTCGGCGACCGTCGCGGCGCGCCGGCTCTGCAGCATGAAGAGCGCTGCCCACTGCGCATGGGTGATGCCCTTGGGCTCGAGCCTGCGGTCGGCCGCCTGCGCGACCGACATCAGGGCGCGCTTCATCAGCCAGCCGACGCTTTCGTCGGCGCAATAGCCGGCCGCCTCGTAGAAGCGAGCGGCTTCGGGAATCGCGGCGGCAGAGGCGGGGTGACGAGCCACGAGCGCGAATATACATGCCTAGACAATGATTGTCAAGGCTCCTATTGCCGAGGCCGTCATTGCCCATGCTTTATTTGCAGAGGCTCGCATCTCCTACACTGCGCCCGTGCCGAATGCCGTCTCGTCGACCGTTGTCGCTGCGCCGCGTGCCGCGCCCGAAGCCGCCAGCGCGCGCGACGTCCGCTCGCTCGGCGGGCTGCTTCCGTTCGTCCGGCCCTACCGGGCGCGCGTCGCCGCCGCGGCGCTTTTCCTGGTCCTCGCCGCCGTCAGCACACTGGTCTTCCCGGTCGCGCTGAAGTCGCTGATCGACCAGGGATTCATCGCCGCCGATCCGGGCGCGCGGGTGATGGCGCTGCGCGAGCACTTCTTCGCCCTCTTCGCCGTCGGCGTCGCGCTCGGCGTGTTCTCGGCCGCGCGCTTCTACATGGTGAGCTGGCTCGGCGAGCGGATCACCGCCGACCTGCGCAACGCCGTCTACGCGCACGTCGTCCGCCAGAGCCCGCAGTTCTTCGAGACGACGCAGACCGGCGAGGTGCTGTCGCGCCTGACGACCGACACGACGCTGGTCCAGACCGTCGTCGGCTCGAGCCTGTCGATGGGCCTGCGCAACGCGGTCATGGGCATCGGCGCGATGGCGATGCTGATCGTCACCAACCCGGTCGTCATGACCCAGGTGCTCGTGATCCTCGTCCTGGTCGTCCTGCCGTCGCTCTACTTCGGCCGGCGCGTGCGCGGCCTCTCGCGCGCGAGCCAGGACCGCGTCGCCGACTCGAGCGCAATCGCCGCCGAGGTGCTGAACGCGGTGCCGGTGGTGCAGAGCTACCTGCAGGAGGGGCGCGAGGCCGACCGCTTCGCGGCCTCGACCGAGCGCGCCTTCGGCACCGCCGTCCGGCGCACGCGGATGCGCTCGTTCCTGGTCGCCTTCGTCATCGGCGCGACCTTCGGCGCGCTCCTCTGGGGTCTCTACCAGGGCACGCAGGCGGTCGTTCGCGGCGACATCAGCGCCGGCCACCTCGGCCAGACCGTCGTCTACGTGATCATCCTGGTGAGCAGCGTTGCCGTGCTTTCCGAGGTGTACGGCGATCTGCTGCGCGCAGCCGGCGCGACCGAGCGGCTCATGGAGCTGCTGCAGATGGAGTCGCCGATCGTCACCCCGGCCGCGCCGCAGCCGCTGGCGCCGCCGGCCGCGGGCGCATCGGTGCGCTTCGACGACGTCACCTTCCGCTATCCGTCGCGGCCGCAGCACCCGACGCTGGCGCACTTCAATCTCGCCGTCGCGCCGGGCGAGACGGTGGCGCTGGTCGGGCCGAGCGGCGCCGGCAAGAGCACGGTGCTGCAGCTGATCCTGCGCTTCTACGACGTCGAGTCGGGCGCGCTCAAGGTCGACGGCGAGCGCGTCGACCGGGTCGCGCTCGACGCCCTGCGCGGCCGGATCGGCATCGTGCCCCAGGACAGCGTCATCTTCTCGACCGACGCGATGGAGAACATCCGCTACGGCCGGCCCGAGGCGAGCGACGACGAGGTGGTCGAAGCGGCGCGCGGCGCCTTCGCGCACGACTTCATCAGCGCGCTGCCCCAGGGCTACAAGACCTTCCTCGGCGAGCGTGGCGTTCGCCTCTCGGGCGGCCAGCGCCAGCGCATCTCGATCGCGCGGGCGATGCTGAAGAACGCGCCGCTGCTGCTCCTCGACGAGGCGACGAGCGCGCTCGATGCCGAGGGCGAGCGGATGGTGCAGGCCGCGCTCGAGTCGGCGATGCGCGGCCGCACGACCATCGTCATCGCGCATCGCCTCTCGACCGTCCAACGCGCCGACCGCATCGTCGTCCTCGAGGCCGGGGAGATCGTCGAGACCGGCAGCCATGCCGAGCTGATCGCCGCCGGCGGGCTGTACGCGCGGCTGGCGGCGCTGCAGTTCGATCGCTGAGAAAACGATCGGGCTGCTTTCATAATCGATCCATGCCGACCGACGCCGTTCCGACTTCGCCCGAGGCGGGCGATCGCCCCGTCCGCTCGCAATACGAGGACTTCCTGCGCCACGTCCGCGATCACGGCGTCGCCAAGGCGGACCGCACGGGGACCGGAACGACAAGCGTCTTCGGCTACCAGATGCGCTTCGACCTGCGCGAGGGCTTCCCGCTCGTCACGACCAAGAAAGTGCACCTGCGCTCGATCGTCCTCGAGCTGCTCTGGTTCCTGCGCGGCGACGGCAATGCGCGCTGGCTGCAGGAGCGCGACGTCACGATCTGGAACGAGTGGGCGCGCCCCGACGGCGACCTCGGCCCGGTGTACGGCGTGCAATGGCGCTCGTGGCCGACGCCCGACGGCGGCCACATCGACCAGATCGCCAACGTCGTCGAGCAGCTCAGGACCAATCCCGATTCGCGCCGGATCATCGTCAGCGCCTGGAACGTCGCCGACCTGCCGAAGATGGCCCTCTTGCCGTGCCACGCCTTCTTCCAGTTCTATGTTGCTCCGGCCACCGCGACCGGTCGCGCGAGGTTGAGCTGCCAGCTCTACCAGCGCAGTGCCGACATCTTCCTCGGCGTGCCGTTCAACATCGCGAGCTACGCGCTCCTGACGCACCTGCTGGCCCAGCAGTGCGATCTCGACGTCGGCGATTTCATCTGGACCGGCGGCGATTGCCACATCTACAGCAATCACGCCGAGCAGGTCGAGCTCCAGCTTTCGCGCTCGCCCTTCCCCTACCCGGTACTCGAGCTCGCGCGCCGGCCGGCGTCGATCTTCGATTACCGCCACGAGGACTTCGTCGTCCACGACTACCGTCACCATCCGGCCATCAAGGCGCCGGTCGCGGTCTAGCACCGCGTCGACCCCGCGCCGCGCGCGCGGACCGTGGCGCAGTTCACTCGAAATCCGCGCCGACGCTCGCCCACGGCGAGGTCGCCGGCGCTACAGTGGCGGCGATGAGCAGCAATTTCCTCGCGCCCACATCGTCGGAGCTCGAACGCGATTGGGGCATCGTGCTCAGCGACGAGTGGGCCACCGACGTCGCCGGCGGCGATTACGCGCCGATCATCCGCCGCTTCGGGCTCGGCGCCGCAGCGCAACGCGAGGCCGTGCTGGCCCGGTTCGGTCTGATCCCGTCGACGGCGAAGACCGCGCGCGCGCCGGGCTCCACGGTCAACGCCCGGTCCGAGACCGCGGCGACGCGATCGGCGTTCAAGAACGCGTTCGCCCAGCGCCAATGGTGCATCATCCCCGCGCAGTGCCTCTACGTTGCGCACTACCCCGAAGGCTCGAAGCGCGCCGAGCGCTGGCGCATCCGCCGCGTCGACCGTTCGCCGCTCAGCATCGCCGGCCTCTGGGACCGCTGGGTCGACGACGACGGCCGCGAGATCATCAGCTTCGCCATGCTGACGATCAACTGCGACCTGCATCCGCTCCTCGCCGGCTTCGACCGCCGCCTCAACGACAAGGGCGAGCCGGCCGAGAAGCGCACCCCGGTCCTGCTCGCCGAAGAAGACTTCGACGAGTGGCTCGACGCCTCCCCGGGGCGAGCGCCGATCTACTTCGGCACCTTCGGCAAGGACGACCTCGACGCCGACCCGGCGCCGTCGGCGACGCGACGGACGACGCAGCTCACGCCGCTCGACACGACCGTCTCCGACTTCTGAGCGCGTCGCGCCCTCACCCGCTCGCAGGTTTGCCGTGCTCCAGCTCGGCCGCGTCCTCGGGCGCGAGGTAGTGCTGTGTCATCCACTGGCGCTTGGCCAGCTCGATCAGCTCCTTGGGCTCGCGCTGGACGTCGAGCTCGGCGAGCCTGATCGCGAAGCGGCGGATCCATTCACCCGGGTTCTGCGTGCGCTCGCGCGCGGCCGGCGCGGCTTGCGGCGCCTGGTCGAACAGCTCGTCGTGCAGGTCGCCGGCGGCGCTCTCGGTCACCTCGAGGCCGTTGAGCAGGTCCCACGACGAGCGCACGTAGCTCGAGGGCTGCAGCTCGTCGGGGCCGGGCTGCGCCGCGGGCTTGGCGGGCTTCTCGTCCGCGTCGACGAACTCCCCGAGCGGGGCTTCGGGGGTCATGCGCCACACACGGCGCGCTCGCTCTGGCTTGTCGGGCTTTCTCATCGTTCATGTCCAAGCGAGGCGAAGGCTCGAGCCTCTCGCACCGCCCTCGAGGCGGTGCCTCGCTGGGAGCC
>Ga0163162_10002099_pt1 | contig 18713 bp, 11 predicted proteins | sample S55metaG_FD_115310 | JGI IMG/M metagenome (GOLD analysis project Ga0163162, IMG submission 115310) | Switchgrass rhizosphere microbial communities from Kellogg Biological Station, Michigan, USA - S5-5 metaG | ecosystem: Host-associated > Plants > Roots > Rhizosphere > Soil | place: USA...
CTCGGAAGATATTAAGCTCAACAGTTCACAATACCAAGTACCAACATTTGTAGGGGCGTCACTCCGTGGGCGCCCCCCTTCCATAATGAGATTTGAATTTGGAGTGTGGGCGCCCATGGAGGGACGCGCCTACAGATTTCGAATTCATTATCGGAGCGTGGGGCGCCAACGGAGGGACGCGCCTAAAGATTCAAATCCCATTATTGGAGTGTGGGGCGCCCACGGAGTGACGCCCCTACAGATTTCGAATTCATTATTGGAGCGTGGGGCGCCCACGGAGTGACGCCCCTACAGATTTCGAATTCGTTATCGGAGGGGGCCCACGGAGTGACGCCCCATAACGATGGCTTGACGATAGGTACGATTAATGGTGACTATGAATTCCGTTCGTTAACCTTCTTCTCTTTTCCTGGAAAGGTTTTTATGAGAGCCCGACCTTTAATCATGGTCTTTTTCTGCGCCCTGTTCCTGGTCTTCATTCCGGTCCCAAACAGCAGTGCTGTCCACTCAAAAGAATACAGTATGCCTGAAAAACAGGGCGGAGCGCCCAGTGACATGAAACCCGTTCGCGACGAGAAACTCTGGAAACGTGCCCTTGAAATACATCGAAAAGCAATCGTGATCGATACACACAACGACGTCACCACACCGATGACCAACGACGATTACGACCTGAGTGGCACTCCGCCGACGCCATATCGAACAAGTATTGCTCGTATGAAAGAAGGTGGACTCACCGCGGAGTTCTTTTCTGTTTACATCAAACCGCACTACGTGACGCAGGGCGGTGCCGCTCGGCGTACCCTCGACATGATCGACTCGGTGTATCGAGCGGTCGAACGCAATCCGAATGATCTGATGTTTGCTACTTCTGTCGCGGACATCCGTCGTGCTAAACGACAAAACAAGATTGCTGCCCTGATGGGAATCGAGGGCGGACATGCAATTGAAGATTCGCTTCCGACGTTGAGAGAGTTTTATCGCCTCGGCATTCGTTACATGACGTTGACCTGGAACAATACCAATAACTGGGCCGACGCAGGAAGAGGTGAGAAGAAACATAACGGACTTAGTGATTTTGGTAAAGAAGTTGTGCGAGAGATGAATCGACTGGGCATGATGGTCGACGTATCGCATGTCTCGGACAAGACGATGAGTGATGCGCTCGACGTGTCGAAGGCTCCCATCATCGCGTCTCACTCTTCAGCGCGAGCACTCAGTAATGTGCCACGCAATATTCCCGATGATCTGCTAAAGCGTATCGCTCAAAACGGGGGCGTCGTTCAGGTCAACTTCTACAGCGGATTTGTCGATAATGCGACTGTTGGACCGCAATCAGATCAGCGCGCGGCTCGCTTGAAAGCTCAACAGGATGCGATCAATGAGAAGTACAAAGACGACCCCGAGAGAAGGGCCGAAGAGAGTGACAAACTCGAAGCGGCAAATCCATTACCGCCGCTGCCGCTCTCCAAGTTGATCGATCACATCGATCACATCGTGAAAGTTGCGGGTATCGATCATGTGGGTCTGGGAGCAGATTTCGATGGGGCGAATGATATGCCGGAAGGCGCGCAGGACGTGTCGATGTTGCCAAATATCACCTACGAATTGCTGAAGCGTGGTTATAACGAGCAGGACATCAAAAAGATCTTGGGAGAAAATCTGCTGCGTGTTTTTTCGGAGGTTGAGAGGGTGTCACGCGGAATGAGCAAATCGATCAGCGGCGACGGCAGCTTGAAGAGGATAGAAAGAATTAAATAGAACAGAGAACTAGGCCACATTGTCCGACATGCTTTCAGCTTGTCGGTCGTTGTTGACTTGTTCCTTGAACTCCTATGGATCGGGACCGACAAGCTAAAGCATGTCGGACATCAAAACCTTGAAGCGGTTCTAGTGTTATTATCACGGGCATGAGTCAGAGCGCCGGAATCTATATTCACATTCCGTTTTGTCGTACGCGCTGTTCGTATTGTGATTTTGCTACAGGTATTTACGAGAGCTCGCTGGCGGACAGGTATGTCGATGCTGTTATTGCTGAAATCAAATCTGCACAAGAAGGCGATAGCTGGTTAGCTTTTGACACAATTTACTTTGGTGGCGGCACGCCTTCCATGTTGTCTCCTGCACAACTCGAGCGGATTCTGACTAGTGTTCGGCAGCGATTCGCTCTTGACGAATCAGCAGAAGTCACAATGGAGATGAATCCGGGCACTGTTTCAATTGAAACCCTCCGGGCGTTTCGAGAACTCGGCGTCAATCGCGCGAGTTTTGGTGCCCAAAGTTTTGACGATCATGAGCTAGCTCGATTGGGACGTTCTCATTCAGTTGCAGAGACGCTTAAAACGTTTGCTGACCTTCGTACCGCCGGTTTTGAGAACGTTAGCTTCGATCTGATAGCGGGGTTGCCAGGTCAGACGCTTTCCCAGTGGGAGTTTAATGTTGAGCGGGCATTGCGTCTTGTGCCTGAGCACCTTTCCTTCTATCTACTGGAAGTGCACGAGGGAACGCCGTTAGCTGAGCACATACGAAAAGGGATTCAGCCTGTTCCCGATGACGATCTGGCGGGCGAAATGTACGAACATATGTTGGCCCAGGCTTTGGAACACGGTTACGAACACTACGAGATTTCAAATCTGGCCCGCCCGGGTTTTCGCTCTCAGCACAACACAAAGTATTGGACGGCATCTCCATACATTGGTTTTGGGTGTTCCGCGCATTCCTATGATGGTAAGAATAGACGCTGGTCCAACGAGCGGGATGTGCGCCGCTATGTGGACTTGATTAGAGAGGGTGCTTCACCCGTCGTGGATAAGCAGGTGTTGAGTGATTCAGCGATACGAGCTGAAGCTGTCTTTTTAGGATTACGCGTGATGAGCGGAATCGATCTGGCTGCCTACAGGGAACACTTTGGTGTCGACTTGCTCGAACAGTACAACGAAGACCTGAGCAGATTTACGGAGGCCGGTCTATTGCAGCTTGACGGCGAATCATTGCGCTTGACTCGTGCTGGTGCATTGCTGTCGAACGAAGTTTTTGCGGCATTCGTCTAGTCATGATTCGGAATAAGCTTCGCATATAACGTGTCCCTGATAATTGCGATCGATGGCCCATCTGGTTCCGGTAAATCTACCCTGGGACGGATGCTGGCGCGCGCTCTGAATCTGATTTACGTCGACACTGGCTCGATGTATCGAGCGGTCGCGCTGGGAGTCATCAACGCTGCGATCAATCCGACTGATGCCGCTGCTGTAACACATCTGGCTGAGACTCTGGAGATTGATCTTGCCGGTGATCCTGATTCGCTGAGAGTATTTTTGAACGGCAGTGACGTAACGGAGCTGATCAGGAGTGAAGAAGTTACGAGGACGTCGTCCATTGTCTCGGCTATCCCCGGTGTTCGACGAGCGATGGTCGCGTTGCAACGGCAGATTGGACTCAGAGGTGCGGTTTTAAATGGTCGGGACATCGGAACTGTCGTGTTCCCGGATGCAAATTTCAAGTTTTTTCTGACAGCTTCTGCAACGGAGCGGGCGAACCGGCGTTATAAAGAGGACATCACGAAAAACTCGGAGGTGTCGTTAGCCGCAACTCTTGCGGACATGACTGAACGCGATTTGCGTGACTCGACTCGGGCCGATTCGCCGTTAAAGATTGCCTCGGATGCTATCGTCATCGATTCTTCAGGGATGTCGATCGATGAAGTATTTGCATTAATGATGGCCACGGTTACTAATGGAGTGAGTTAAGAGCTGAAGGGATCTCACAAAGCACAAAGCACCAAACACAAAATCCCATGTTCACTGGAATCATTGAAGAGTTGGGCCACGTCAAGCAAGTTGAGGAGCGTGGCGAAAACGCCCGGATCGTTATCTCAGCAAACGTTGTGACGGACGGCACAAACCATGGCGACTCAATCGCAGTAAACGGCGTTTGTCTGACTGCGCTAGACATTACTCACGAGTCCTTTGCCGCCGACGTCTCGCGCGAGACGTTGCAGCGATCGACCCTGGGCCGTCTTAAACAGGGTGCGCCGGTCAATTTGGAACGAGCCGTTACGCCCACGACACGCCTGGGTGGTCACATCGTTCAAGGGCATGTAGATGGACGTGGAAAGTTTTTGGGCGTAGATAGTCATGGAGAGTCCTGGACTTTGAGGATTGGCTATCCCGAAGAGCTTGGCCGATACCTGGTATTTAAGGGCTCAGTTTCAGTAGAGGGGATTAGTTTGACCATCGCAAATCTCTCTGCCGAATACTTTGAAATCGCAATCATTCCCAAGACTTGGGAAATGACCAACCTCTCAACCCTTAAGCCCGGCGACGATGTGAATCTGGAAGTAGATGTGATTGGCAAATACGTCGAACGCTTGCTTTCCAAACAATAGGCTCTATTCGTCCTATAGGTGCTATTCCTCCCCGATCAACCCCTACTCCCTTTTCTCAAATTGCGAGCTTTCGGTTAACATAACTCGCCATTTGTTAACCGCTGTGTGGGCGCTAAAGGCCCCGAAAGGTTTGCTCGGACCCTGATGACGCTGGCTGCGATAGATGAGGCCGTCGCGGAAATCCGCGATGGCCGAATGATCATAATTATTGATGATGAGGATCGCGAAAATGAAGGCGATCTTGTGTGTGCGGCTGAAAAGGTGACGCCCGAAATCATCAATTTTATGGCCCGTCACGCCCGGGGTCTGATTTGCCTGCCGCTCACTGAAGAGCGCTGTGATGAATTGCACCTGACTACCCAGGTGGCAGATAACACTTCTTATCTGGGCACAGCATTCACAGTTTCCATCGATGCCAGGAAAGGCACTACTACCGGAATCTCAGCCGCTGACCGTGCCACCACCATCCTGGCAGCCGTTGATTCGAATTCGCGTCCACAGGATCTGGCGCGGCCCGGACATATCTTCCCCCTGCGAGCAAAAAACGGAGGCGTGCTGGTTCGACCGGGTCAAACCGAGGCGAGTGTCGACATTGCGCGTATTGCCGGTTTATATCCCGCGGGTGTGATCTGCGAGATCATGAATGAAGATGGAACAATGGCCAGACTTGCTGAACTCAAAGAGTTCGCGACCAAACATGATCTAAAAATGATCAGCGTCGCCGACCTCGTAAGATATCGAATAAGTAAAGAGAAGTTGGTGCGTCGAGTCGTTGAGAGTGGGCTGCCGACTGTCTACGGACGATTCCGCGCGGTCGCCTACGAAAACATCATCAACGGTGATGTACATCTGGCAATGGTGATGGGAGACGTCACGACCAACGAACCCGTGCTCGTGCGTGTTCACACTGAGAATCTTACATGCGATATGTTTGGGTCCTTGATCGACGACACAGGATTCCAACTTCACACAGCACTGGAAAAAATTGCTGCGGAAGCTCGCGGAGTTGTGCTGTACTTGCGACAGCGCGAGCACAGTTTGGATCTAGTGAATCAATTACGTACTTACGCTCTGATGCAGGAACGCCAGATCAGTAAATCTGAGGCTAGTCTTGAAACGGGTTACGGTGTCGATCGCGACTACGGAGTCGGTGCGCAGATTCTGCACGACCTTGGGTTGCGAGAAATACTTCTCTTATCCAATCATCCCCCCAAAGTTGCCGCTCTTGAGGGTTTTGAGCTTTCAGTAGTAGGTAATGTCCCGCTGGGCGAGCCGGCGGCGTTAAATGATCAGCCAACAGCCAATGATTCCCGACGTGCTAATAAGAAAGAGCAACGCACTTGAATGCTTCGATCATCGGAGGCATAGTGGCCCAGGTTTGAGTTTTGCATGCACCAATGGTGCATGACCGAACTTACACGCCCCTCTGAAGTTCGTGGGCTACATTCTGACGTACAGCAAAAACGACGGGATAAAGGCACTTTCAAGTTTCGCACTCTCCCTCTAGAATTCGATTTCCCCATGGACCGCGCGACGGCCTAAGGTTATGAGTGTAGAGCAACCTAACAATCCGGGAGTCCAACCCGAACCGGAAGCTCCGAAGCCTTCGATTGCCAGGCGTTGGCGCTATTTCAGTCGCAGGCACGCGATACTCGCCGGAATTATCGTGGCAGCCGGAGGTCTATTCCTCATTCTGCTGATCCTTTTCTTGTATCGCTTCGGTTACGTCGATCGATATGTCGCGACCCAGGTTAAGAACACCTTTGCAAACTACGGTATAAGGGCCGAAATCAAGGACTTTCATGCGACATTTCCTCCTCAAACGGTGGAAATGGTAGGGGTTGAGTTGTTCGATGCTCAGACTGGGGAGAAGCTCGGAAAGATAGACCGGCTAGTGGCGACGATCCGAATAGAAGATCTCTACGCCCTGAACTTGCAGCGAAATATCAATTTGAAAGACTTGAAAATTGAAGGTTTTGAAGCCTGGGTTAACTTTGACGAGCAGGGACGATCTAATTTTCGCAATATACATATTCCTCCGCCGGAGCCAAATAAACGCATTCTCTTTGCCTACTCGACTGCACATGTCGAAGTTACAAATGGTGTGGTCCATTACGGCGACGCGCGCCATGAGATTTCCGGAGAAGCTCGAAATCTGCAAGCAACAGTTCAACCTGACGATCCCAATGCCCCGGCCGACAGTTGGATGAATACTGTTGCGTTCTCGATGACGAACTCGACTTTTACGTACGACGGCCGTCCTATTAACAACATCGACGTACAGGCCAATGGACGCGTCAATCAGACACGCGCGGAGATTCAGGAGTTGGTGCTGAAATCACCGGTTGCTGAGGCTCGGCTACAGGGAACCATGGAAGATTGGCGCGCCCTGAAATATCAGATGAATATCACTTCATCTGTAGACCTCACACAAATAAGTGAGGCCTTCCAAACTAAAGCTACGCTTCGGGGAGCGGGAAATTTTTCTGGCACTGTTACTGGAGAAGGCGATCATTTCCAAATGCAGGGAACGATACAGTCTGACGCGTTGGCCGCAGACAACATGCGCCTGCAGGGTCTGAACGTCACCGCCAGCGGATCGGGCCAAGGGAAATCCTATTCAATAAATGGGAAGGCAGTGGCCCAATTGCTCAACGCCGGCGATTTTCAGATTGATTCACTGCAACTCGTCGGCAATGTGATGGGAACAGGCACAGACTTCCGTTGGGTTGGTGAACTTCGCGCCGTCGCGGAGCGCAGCTATGGCACGACACTGACAGGCTTAATACTGAAAGATGCCCGGGCTGAAAAAAATGGGAGTGTACTGACGGCGTCCTCGGCTCAGTTTGCTGCGAATGCGCTGACCGCGTCCGGTGCAAAAGTGAATGGCATCACCGCTTCAAACATCAAACTGCGGAACGAGAACGACGTAACCAACGCGACTATTGCTTCTGTCAAGGCCGGCACAATTTCAGCTTCAGGAGCCCAGATCAAAGGTGTCACTGCAAACGACATCACAGCATCAGCTCAAAATGGTGTGACCAGTGTGGTTGTCAAACAGGTCCAGGTTGGCGAGACAAGTGCCGCCGGTGCGGAGATCGGTAACATAAACATCGCCGGTGTCAGGTTGTCGGTTCGAGAAAGAAGGATCGAAGGATCAACTGCGGATATTGATGCGGGCACCATAAAACTGGCGGACGGACAGGCCGAAAACGTTAAGCTTGCCAAGCCTGTTTTCGTCGTAGAGCCTTCCGGAAATTATCGAGCTTCGGCTGATTTGAGCATTGGCGGCGGTGTGTTGGGCAGTATGAACATGGGCCAGGCTCGGGCCTCAGTTGTAGCCACGAATCGCGAACTACAGCTGAACAATTTTTCCGCTGAAATCTTCAAAGGGAGTGCATCCGGCAATGCTCGGATTGCTTTAACCAAGGGCGGAACTTCACAGGTTGCAGCAAACTTCCGCGAGCTCGACATTGCTGGTCCGCTGACTGCTCTGGCGCATTCACCTGTACCACTCTCTGGTCGAGCCACCGGCAATGTGAATCTTCAATTTCCCGGATCCGATTTCAAACTTGCTTCTGGAACCATCAATACACAAGTGGCTGCAGAGGCGAGCTCAGATCGTATTCCGCTTACCGGCGAAGTTGTCGTACGAGCCGATCGAGGACTCTTCAATATTCAACAAGTCAATCTGCAGACTCCTGCTAGTAAGCTCAACGCATCTGGACAGTTTTCTTTTGAGAACGACTCGAACCTACAAGTCGCACTTTCATCATCCGACGCTGATGAACTCCAGACGATACTTATCTCAAGCGGGCTACTGCCTGAAATTGACGATCAACTCCGCAGTTATGGTGTTGGCTTATCCGGCCAGCTCGCGTTCGAAGGAAACATTCGTGGCCAACTCGATTCTCCAGACGTCAACGGAAAATTTTCTTTAGGCACGCTGCTTATCAACGGCATTGAATTAGGGTCGCTGTCTGCTGCAATTCAAATGACCGCTGCGGAGCTCCGTATCTCAGATGGACGACTGATAGAGAAGGACGGTGGCGGTGCCCAGTTCTCATTAGTGTCTTCACGAACACGTGAATCAGATACATCGTTAGACGCGACACTGGATCGTGCGAATGTTGCGACCCTCCTGGCAGTTTTACCAAAGCTTGCACCGGCCAGCGCCTCAGCTTCACAGGGTTTGGAAAGTAATACGCAAGCTGACGTCTCGGGAACAATCAAAGTTACTGGAATACCGAAGGCGATGAATGGTAGTGCTGACCTGCGTTTGGGACCAGGTCGTCTGGGTGGCGAACCGCTCGAGAGTATGGTGGCCCGTGCTACTTTCAGTAATTCGCGAATCAACGTAGAGAACATTGATCTGCGACTGGCGGCTGGACGCATTTCTGGCACTGGTAGTGTTGATACTGAAACTAAGCTGTTCGACTTTCAGGGCAAGGCCGAGAGAATTCAGTTGGCCCGGCTGGCGGCTTTGACGAATCGTCCCGGCATGCCTCCGATAACCGGCGTGGCTGATCTCAGTGTCAACCTCTCAGGCAACTACGCCGAACAGGATTTTTCAGGATATAAAGTTACGTTCGACGGTACTGGTCAGAATGTCACGATCAATGGGCGCGATGCAGGCTTAGTAGCTCTGAAAGGTCGCACTGAAAATCGTCAACTCAACATCACCTTTACTACTGGTGTGTTCGGCGCGGATCAGGTTGTCACCGCTAACATCGATCTTTCGAGCAAGCGACTGTCGAGCTCGCTGCAAACGAAGCTATCGAATGTGGACCTTTCACGCATCTTCTCACTCGTTCTGCCGGCCGGCAGCGTCCGAGTTTCCGGAAAAGCGAATGGCGACGTGACGGCCAGCGGTTTCTTGCTCGATGAGGACGGCTACTTTTCGCTTGATGGTTTAACGGGTCAGGCTACCTTTTCGGAACTTAGTCTTGCGGTCGAGGACATCCAATTGAATGCGGCAGCTCCTTTGGTGGTTCGTTTTTCACCGAGCGAAGTAACACTGGAAGATGTCCGCTTTACCGGACCAGGTACAAACATCGCGTTGTCCGGCACTTTAGCGACTGCCTCCGGAGGTAAGCAAAATCTTAACGTTACTGGAAGCCTGAATATGCGAGTGCTGAATGGCCTCTCGCCCGACTTCTTTTCCTCGGGAGCAGCAGAAGTTGCCGTTCGAGTTAATGGTACTTACGAATCGCCACGGGTCACCGGTACAGCGTCAGTCAACAACTCTTCAGTATCTGTGTTGTTGGGCAATGACCGTTGGACCATTTCGAGTCTGAACGCCGCTTTGAGATTTACCGCGAACCAGGCGCAGATCGACTCGTTGAGTGGAACTATTGGTGGCGGTCGCGTAACTGCGACAGGTGGGGCTTTACTCGACGGATTTACACTTGCCGGGTTTCGCGTCAATCTTCACGGAGATGATGTAACTGTTCCGTTTCCGCAAAACTTTCGTTCAACTCTCGACGCTGATATCGAAATCAAGGGCTCGTCTCGCGAGCAGCTCATTAGCGGCATCGTGAACTTGCGACGCGCCGAATATAGCCAGGATATCGAACTCGCTGACTTAATTAACTCGAGAACGGCCGAATCAATCGAAGAGGGCGGCGAACTCGAAATTACTCGCACTGCTCTATTCGCGGCTTTACGAGTTGAGGGTAGAAATGCGCTCGTAGTGCGAAACAACCTGGCTGACCTCGTAGGGTCAGTCTCGTTGCAACTTGATGGACCAGTCAATGAGCCGACTATCTCGGGACGAATTACAGCTACCAGGGGCACTTTGAATTTCCGGAATGATCGCTACGACATTACTCGTCTGCTGATCGATCTTCCTCCGAGCAGGAATGCCGATCCGATCCTCAATATTCAGGGCGAGTCACAAATTCGCGGCTACCGCGTGATCGTAAATCTCACCGGCCCGCTGTCGCAACCACAGGCCGCCGTGAGATCTGAACCTGCATTGCCGCAAGCAGACGTCGTATCGCTGATTACGGTTGGTCAGCTTTCCGCTGACGATACGAGTGCTTCAATACTTTCGCAATCAAGTGTGGGAGCAGCGACGAGTTTATTGACCGACGCTTTGATCAATGCGCCAGCGCAACGCGCAACCAGCAAGCTGTTTGGTCTCACGCGGTTTGAAATCGATCCAATTGTAGGTGGACGAACCGGTTCAACGCCATCGGCACGACTGACACTTGGTAGAAGAATTAGCAAAGAAGTGACCGTGACCTACTCGACCAACGTCACGTCAGATCCAAACCAAATTCTTGCGCTTGAGTATCGTGTGTCAGACCGCTTGTCATTTCTCGCTCAGTATGAGCAGGCGTCTACTCGCAGTTTAACCGCCAGAACTAATATCTTTAGTTTTGAGATTCGCTTTCGAAAGAGATTTTGAGCAAGGGGTGCCGAAAGATTGTTGTTTTTATCGACGGAAGCGGAAAGACGAATGCAGGACGCCTCGAACGATGGAAGCCGAGCTACGTCGACCCGTCTGAAGTCTAAGTGTCTTAGAGCTGCATTCTCGATCCAGCTTCTCCTCATCCTCGCTTTGGTCGCTCACATCACAGTCACTGCGGATACCCTCCACCTCGACGACTACGAAGGCCGACCGGTCACGGATATCGAGGTTGTCTTTGAGGGTTCACCTGCCGATCCTGCTGCTCAAGCTGAATTCCTGACTTTACTTAGAGTGTCGGCAAATTCAGATTATTCGGCCGTTCGCATACACGATTCATTGATTTCGCTGTTCGAATCTGGTCGGGTGGCTAACGCTCGAGTCGAAGTTATTGAGAGTGCCTCAAAGACTGGACCGATCCGGCTGCGTTTTGTGATTCAACGACAGGTTCAGATTGGCTCGGTGCGTCTGGAGTTAGGTCCAGTAACTGGCTCACCGATTTCAACGGATGAATTGCGAGCTCGTTTGAATTTTGTGCAGCCCGGCACTCGTCTTACGAAACAGATCATTGCTAGTAACGCCGATGAAATTCAGGTTTACCTTCGCGACCGGGGCTACTTCAATGCAACTGTAGAGTCTGCAGAAGACATTGATTCCAGCGGCGTGCGCGCCACCGTTACCTATCGCATCACTCCCGGCGAGCAATCAAGAGTTGAAGCCTTCGTAATCGCTATAGACTCTTTCAACTCGGCGGCAATAAAAGATAGCCTCGCGCTTCAACCCGGAGCTCCCTTTACCCGAGAAGCGCTGGGTGCAGATCTAACCAAGATACGTCAGAACATGATTGCCGACGGATTCCTCTCACCTGTTCTGGAAGACCCGAGAGTTGAACGGGACTCAGAGAAAAACACAATCAAGGTCCAACTTACCGGTCATAAGGGACCGCGCGTAAATGTGATCGTTAAGAACTACGAGTTGAGTGAAAAAACTCAAAAGGAACTGTTTCCGGTCAAACGTGAAGGAAGCATCGACTTCTCTGCGATAGTTGAAGGTGCGCGACGCTTGCGCAATAAGCTACAGGAAGATGGTTACTTTTTCGCAGATGTGACCGAAACTTGCACTGTCAGTAATCCGCCCGCCGAGTTAGGTCCCAATGGTACTGAGGAAACCTGCCAGAATCTAAATCCAGCCCTGCTGAATGGTCAAACTGTCGAGGTTAATTACAGCGTCGACCAGGGACGACGATTCCGGTTAAATGATATTCGCATCACCGGTACTAACAAGATTACCTACGCCGACGTTGAGGCTGATCTGAAGAGTCAAAAAGCAAGCGCAATTGGGTTGATTCCCTTTCTCGGCTACGGTCGCGGCTATACGAGTCTCACGCTGTTGGAACAGGACAAGCGCACGATTGAAGCGTTCATGCGAGACCTCGGTTATCGCAAAGCTCACGCTGAGGTCTTGCAAGGCGTCTCGCTGAATGGTGATGACTTGATACTTACGTTTCAAGTTACTGAAGGACCGTTAACGCGTATCGCGGGAGTCGAGATCCGCGGTAACAAGATGTATACCGAGAAGGAAATACGCGATGAACTTCATACGGTCGTCGGCGCGCCCTTTTCTCGTTCCCAGGCGCGCGCGGATGGCGATCGAGTTACCAGGAAGTATGCCAGCCAGGGCTACGTTAACGCGCGACTGGATTTCTCCATCGTTGAACTGCCGAAGAAAGGCGACGATGAACAAGTTAGATTGGTCTATACGCTCGCCGATGAAGGCGACAAGGTTTTTGTCAATCAGATCATTATTAACGGAGTTACCGGGACCATCGGAACCCAGAATTCAAAGCGTGAAGCGATCTTGCGAGCGATACCGATTGCCAGTGGAGACGTTTTAAGAGCGGATCGCATCTCTGACGCAGAACGAGAACTCTACCTAACCGATGCGTATCGTCAGGTCATCATTCGCACTGAGCCTGCAGGTGAAACCGCCTCTGGTTATAAGCGGCGCGATGTAATTATCGACGTTGAAGAGAAGAAGCGACGAGTAATGGATTATGGTGGAGGTTACTCCACGGATGCTGGCGTTTTAGGCTTGTTTGATATCAGCAATGTCAACCTGATGAACAAGCTCAGAACGGGAGCGATGCGCCTCAGGGCCAGCCGCCTGCAACAGTTGGTTAGGTTTGAATACATTGACCCGCGTTTCGCTCGATACAGCAAAACACAATTCGCGCCACTTGCAGCTTCTGTTGAATACCAGCGCGACTCGACATTGACCCGTTTTTTCCGCTCGGCAATAGATCGAGGAACGATGGGCATCGTTCAGAGGTTGGATGAGAATGGCAATCCCATCGACATCTTTGGCAATCAAGTAAGCGAGCCGACGATAAACCGCTTCACCGCAGCGCTCGAAACGCAGCGAATACTCAACCAAAAGACTCGAACGATTTTCTTTGGTCGTTACAGTTATGAAGATGTGCGCTTATTCAATCTTGAAAGTTTGGTGGTCAAGCCGATACTTGAGCCTGACCGCAAGATACGGTTGTCGAAGTTTGCGGTATCGCTCGTTAGGGATACGCGCGAACGCTGCGAACGAGGTCTGCTAAATCTTCGGCGGGCTAGCGACGACGACGAAAGTGCTGGTGGCCTAGGTGAAGTTTGTCGGTATAACCAGCTTGATGCCACGCGCGGCGATTTCTTGAGCGTTGACTACGCCGTCTCGCTTCGACAATTGGGTGGCAACATTTCATATAATCGTTTTCAAGCTACCTACCGCCGGTATCATAAACTTCAGAGTTTCAGAAACACCGTGCTGGCAGCGAACTTCACGCTCGGTCTCGCCAATATTTTCAACCCACGGGATCGCGACGAGAATGGGAGTATCGACGAGATCGATTTGACTCTGCCTATTAGTGAGAGATTTTTCTCCGGGGGCTCTACTACATTACGTGGATTCAACTTTGAAGAAGCGGGACCTCGAGAGGTGGTTATTCCGCTTGGTCCATTTCGCGACTCGGACAAGAACATTGTGTTCCTGAATCCCTTTACCGTTCCGGTCGGCGGAAACGCTCTGGCCGTCGTCAACCTGGAAGCACGAATTCCTCTGACGAAAACGTTCCAGGCGGTGCCCTTCTATGATGGAGGCAATGTCTACCGTCGCATCGGGGATCTTTTTGGGAAGCAAGACACGACACCTGTTCCTCCGGGCGATTTATTAGCTGCTATCAATGCTGCCAACTTACGCGCTAAATGGTCGCACACGGTCGGTTTTGGTTTTCGCGTTCAAACACCCTTTGGAGGCGCGCTCGCCATTGACTACGGAGTGCTGCTGAATCCCCCGGAGTTTCTGATACCGCAACGTAGTCCAAATGGCATCGATTTCAACGGGACGCCGGCTATATACCGTTTGGGACGAGGTCGCTTGCATTTTAGGATTACGCAAACGTTTTAGTGTTGGAGGCAGACAGATGAGAGGCAATTTCGGTGGTGCAGTAAGATTGATGATTGCGGTCATGTTGGGCGTAGGTATCTGCATATCGGTTATGGGCCAACAGACCGTCGACAAGATGGTAGCCACCGTTAACGCCGGTGCACATACTGAGATGATCACTTACTCTGATCTGGTCTGGCAATTAGCACTGCAACCGAATACACCTATTGAAAATCCCACGTCAGACGATCTCAATCGGGCCATGCGATTGTTGATAGATCAGCGGCTTATTCTTCAGGAAGCTGAAAAACTACCCACGATAGCTCCGACACCGAAAGAGATCACTGAAGCTCGCGACGAGTTGGCGAAGAATTTTTCGTCTCAGGCAGAATTGCAAGAACGGTTGCGAAAGGTTGGTCTAACGAGCGAGAAACTCGACGAGATTCTGGAAAATCGCCTGAAGATGGAGAAGTATCTCGACTTTAGATTTCGAAATTTTGTGGTCATTAGCGACAAAGAGGTGTCAGACTATTACAGGGACGTGTTCGTACCGCGTTTCCGAAACCGTTTCCCCAGTCGGATCGTACCTAGTTTTGAGGAGCGTAAGGTAGAGATTCAGAGGAGATTGAACGAGGCGAAGATCGAATCAGATACGGATGCCTTTCTCGACACGGCTCGAGAGCGCGCCGAGATTGTTATCCTGAGTCAGATTTGACCCATCCTGATTACGTTATGTCGAATCGCAATCAACCTACAATTGGATTGGCACTTTCAGGCGGGGCAGCTCGAGGAATGGCCCATGTCGGGGTGTTGCGCGCGTTCAAAGAAAATAACATTCCGATAGATTTCATTGCCGGCACTTCCGCGGGCTCAATTGTGGCTGGCACATTTGCTTCGGGAATGCCAGTGGAAGAGATTGCACAGTTAAGTCGTGATCTTCGTTGGCGTGATATCGGAAGAGTGACGGTTTCCCGACTTGGGATACAGAGTAATGAACGGCTCGAACACTTCTTGAGGGCTCGCTTGCCTAAGACGCGTTTCGAAGAGTTGCCAGTGCCGTTCGCTGCTGTTGCCACTGACCTAAAGTCAGGAGCTGCAGTGGTACTAAAGGATCAAGGTGACGTGCCGTTTGCCATTAGAGCCAGCTGTGCGATTCCCGGTTGGTATGTGCCTGTCGTCGATAGCGAGGGCCGCCAGTTGGTAGACGGCGGCCTGGTCGCAGTTATTCCTTCATCAGTTGCCCGCTCTTTGGGTGCAGATGTTGTGATTGCAGTTGATGTGAATGCTGAAGGCGCGACCTTCTTTGGCTCGTCGAATTCGCTGATCGGGGTGGTCTTGCAGTCGATGTTGGTGGTGCAAAGGACAGCGTCTCATTATCAGATTCAATCGGCCGATCTCGTGATAAGGCCGCGCGTGGGCCATATTCGTTGGGACGAGATGGGTCGCGCGGACGAGTTGATGGAGGCTGGGTATGTAGCGGCGATCGAGGCGATGGCTGAGATTCGTCAGCTTTTTCAAGCCGCCCTTGACGCTCAGCCTCGGTGGTACAGACTCGGCCGCCGGAAAAGACTCGCGATTAAGACACTCACCCTCCCGCGCTAACCGACTGCCCCTGTATAAAAACTCAGGGAAAAAAATCATCCACAGATTACGCCGATTACCACAGATTCTTTTTTTGGAACGCCTTTGTGCCGTGCCTTGCTTTGAAGAAATCTGTGTAATCGGCGTAATCTGTGGACTGTATTCTTGAGTTTTTTACACGGCCTCTTCAATCGCGTGGTTTCTGAAGCTTCTTCGCTATTCGCCATATATAAAAGACATACAGAGATTGGAAGCACTGAAGGGTTGCCGTTAACTAAAACACCTCGGCCACCCGACTATTAAAAGGTCCATCTATTTCGGCGTCTGTAGACGGAAAGTACTGATACAGATTGGCCCAGGCCCCCAAAAAGGTTGGAGGGCAGCGGCGCAGTCTGTCCAAGACCGCATATGACCATTGAGGTCACATCTGTGCCCGATTGCGGTTTCCGAACCGTTACCTATCTCCAGCGATTCTGCACATTTCTTTCAAACAACCGGCGTTTGCTTATGAGGCTCAGTCTCTTTCTGTCCACATTTTCCCTGATACTGGCGGGTGGGACCCTTCTAAAGTCTTACGAGTTCTACGCGCGGATTATTGACGAACGATTGGAACAGGGCTACTTAACCAGCCGGCCTGGTCTTTATGCGAGTCCACGAGTCCTAAGCGTTGGTCAGACAATTAGCCGCGACAGACTCCTAACAATCCTGCGGCGGGCGGGCTATGTTGAAACTGCGGCCAGTGACGTTTGGAATGGAAGCTTCAACAATGCTGGTGCAGACTTGGAGATCAGACCCGGCCGTTCCAGTAACTCAATTGGAAAAGTAATCAAAATCTCATTTGCTGCGGACAGAATAGAAAGGGTTGTAGCGGACGATACGTCCATCGAGTCGCTCACACTGGCGCCAGAAGTGTTGTCGAATGACTTATCTTCCAAACCCGGCAAGCGCGAGACACTCGACTTTCATGACATTCCTCCGGTTCTTGTACACGCGATTCTTTCAATCGAGGATCAACGCTTTTTTGATCATTCAGGTGTCGATCTGACCGGACTCGTCCGTGCAGTCCTGCGAAACGTAGACGAAGAACGATTGGGCCAGGGTGGCTCAACCATCACGCAACAACTTGTAAAGAATACTTATCTCTCTCCCGAGAAAACGTTTAAGCGAAAGTACGCCGAAGCAATGCTCTCGTTGGCGCTCGAGCGTCGCTTGTCAAAAGAAGACATTTTTGCCCTTTATTGCAATGAGGTTTACCTGGGCCAACGCGGAGCAACTACAATTCGAGGTGTACGGTCGGCAGCTCAGAATCTGTTTGGTGTAGAGCTCAAGGATTTGAGTTTGGTACAGGCTGCGACCATAGCCGGCATGATCCAGGGCCCGGGCCGCTACTCACCAGTGCAGCACTCGGACGCGGCAAAAGAGAGGCGCAACATTGTGTTGCGGTCGATGCAGCGTGATGGGTGGATCTCTGCGGACCAGCAGGCGAATGCTGCTTCGACACCAGTTGAAATTGCATCGCTAAAAGCCTCGGATGACGCCCTCGCGCCTTATTTTATTGACTACGTCAGTCGCGTTGCAGAATCAGACTTCAATTCAAACGGCGCGTCGCAGAGGATTTATACGACGATTGATCTCGAGTTACAGCAGATCGCCGAAACGGCTATCAAGCGGCAGTTGAGTGAACTCGAGAAGGTCCAGCCAGGTAAAAAACCGCAGGCCGCTCTGGTCGCACTTGATCCCACCAGTGGCAACGTCCTTGCAATGGTTGGCGGTCGTGATTATGCCGAATCGCAATTGAACCGCGTTACCGATGCGCTTCGCCAACCGGGCTCAACCTTTAAGCCATTTGTTTACGCAGCTGCCCTCGAAGATGGAATGTCTCCCGTTCAGACATTCCTCGATGCACCTCGTGAGTTTGTCTACGATCGGAACAAGATCTACAAACCGGCGAACTATGGTGGTGGTTATTCCATGGGCGATGTCACGATGCGAACTGGCTTGGTCAAGTCGCTGAATGTGGTGACCGTGGATGTTGCCCTGCGTACCGGGCTGGCCCGGATCGCGAATCTGGCGCAGCGTTTCGGATTACCAAGGCCGGAAAGATATCCGGCGCTGGCCCTGGGAACAGAAGAGGTCACACCTTTGCAACTGGCGGCCGCTTATGCCGCATTTGTTAATGAAGGTAGAAAGGTCGAGCCGCGAGTGATCGCCGGTATCGACGAGCCACCGGCAACCCATCAACTGGTCAGTGATGCACAAGTAATCAAACCCACCACTGCCTACATGATCACCAATATGTTGGCTGCCGTGATCGATCATGGCACGGGGAGAAAGGCGCGTGGAGTGGTTCGGGGTACCGCCATAGCCGGAAAAACAGGAACCTCACGTGATGGATGGTTTGTGGGCTACTCGCCACATCTGGTTTGCGCTGTTTGGATAGGATTCGACGACAACCAGGAGCTTGGTCTAACGGGAGCAGAAGCGGCGCTTCCCGTCTGGTCCGAATTCATGAAAGAGTCGATTGCGTTTCGGCCAGACCTTGGAGGTGATCGATTCGAGTGTCCGGAGGGAATCAAGTTTGTCGAGATCGATTCGCAGACTGGTCTAATTGCGACAGTCACCTGCCCATTGCGAGAGTTGATTGCAGTTACTGATCGCAATGCACCTCATCTTGAGTGTTATCTGCACGGCAATTTACCGTTACAGGGAAATCCGTTTGCGGAAGAAGAACAGACTACCGAAGAATCATCGGTGGCCCAATCGCGAAGAGCACCCTCGCGTGCCGGGGTGGCTGATTTAAGGGGTTATCGTAGTACTCGCACCGACGTCGACGCGCGTGGACGCCATACCCTCGTTAACGACATGCGTTAACTTTGGAGTGCGCCGGCCCGGCGGCGCTTTTCAATC
>Ga0163162_10002100_pt1 | contig 18708 bp, 26 predicted proteins | sample S55metaG_FD_115310 | JGI IMG/M metagenome (GOLD analysis project Ga0163162, IMG submission 115310) | Switchgrass rhizosphere microbial communities from Kellogg Biological Station, Michigan, USA - S5-5 metaG | ecosystem: Host-associated > Plants > Roots > Rhizosphere > Soil | place: USA...
CAGTTGGGGCGATATGGCCAACGGGCAGCGGGCGGGCGCCGACGCCTGGATCGCGGGCACCTATGATCCCAAGCTGCGGCTGATCTATTTCGGCACCGGCCAGGCCAAGGCCGGCAAGAACGGCATCGGCGACAAGCTCTTCAGCAACGCCACCATCGCGCTGGACGTCGATACCGGAAAACTCAAATGGTACAACCAGTCCGCGCCGGACGAAGGCCTGGACCTGGATGAGGTCTATGAGAAGGTGCTGGTGGACGCAGGTCCGCAGAAACTTCTTCTGACCGCCGGCAAGAAAGGCATTCTATGGAAGCTTGACCGCACCAACGGCAAGTTCCTGGATTATGTCCCGATGGTTTTCCAGAATGTCTTTACCAGCATCGATCGTAAGACCGGCCGTGGCACCTACCGCGCGGATATTCTACATCCCGAACCCGGCGGTTCGCGTCCGTCATGCCCGGCCCAGTCGGGCGGCCATAACTGGCCGGCCGCGAGTTATGTTCCCGAAGACGATTTGATCATCTTTCCGCTCGACCAGATCTGCGTTACCTCGCAAGGCGACATGATAGGCAATTACGAAGCGCCCGCATCGGACGGTAATATGGGGCGCGTGAGCGCCTACCGGGTAAAGGATCTGAAGCCGGTCTGGACATTCCAGCAACGCGCGCCCTTCCTCACCAGTTCGATGACCACGGCAGGCGGAGTCGGTTTTATCGGAGATTGGGACCGCACCTTCCGGGCGTTTGACGTGAAGACCGGCAAAACCTTGTGGACGACCCGGCTCGGCACGACCGCGCAGGGTTTTCCCACAACCTTCATGGTCGACGGCGAACAATTTGTGGCCGTTCCCACCGGCTATAATGGCGGCAGCCCGCAGATCAGGCCCAGCAGCATGTTCGCCTTTGAGCGCAATCGCCCGCTGGTGGGTCACGCCGTCTATGTCTTCGCCCTGCCGAAAATAGAGTGAGTGCCGGAGATCTGAAATAACAGTCGCGGCATGTGTCTGGAACGAAAGGGGACGCTCAGCGTCTGGCTACGAGAAAGGCATTATGCGCAAGATCTGAGAACACCCCGACGACACACCCCCAATCTGGAGATCGCCACCGCTTATCCAGACAAAATACTGCTCGAAAAGGATTTAGCTACCAGGCAGCAACTCACCGCCGGGCTACTGACCATGTCGCTGATTGGACTGTTTGTCCGAACGCGAATTCTTATGAGGCGGTCCAGACGAACGAGTTCATCTCAGCCTAAATGGAAATAGCCGGGAGGCTTCACGCCCGGCTCCTCGCCAGTCCGTCAAGATAGCAAAACGTTCAGGTCGAGAGCGTCCTACGGTGGATACGATTATCAAACCGCAAATCGCTGCATCCGCAAATACCTACTGCAGCTAGCGAATGCGCCCCGTTTCGGCTATATTAATGGGAAAGGGACTGATCGCTTCATTCGAGGAGATCACCATGCGTCCGTTCTTCGTCCCCACAGCTTTCTTCGTCGTTGCTTTATGGGGAATGTCTGGCGATCTGACGGCTCAAACGATGTCGGTTCCGCCATCTGATTTTTCAGGCGCATGGAAGATGGATAAGTCTCGGAGCGAGTCGGCGGCACAGGATCAGCCTATCGGCGATGTCACGGTCGTCATAACGCAGACAGGATCGGCTCTCAGGGTGGAGACCATCCGCGATGGAGCAAAGGAAGTTGCGGTTTATCCTATCGGAATGATGCCCAGCACTCCAATGGAAGTTAGCGGGACACGCCGCGCTTTCTGGGATGGCGCAATTTTGGTCAACGAAGGTTCGGTCGATGTCAACGGGCAAACCATCGGCTTTCGACAAGCACGAACTCCGGCATTGAATGGCGCCGAGATGATCGTCGAGACTACTCTGAAGGTCGAACACGGCTACGAAGCAAAGGGCGCGCAGACTGTCGTGACCGGAAAAGACGTTTTCGTCCGGCTTCATTGAGCTGATTGCGCCGAAGCAGGCATTGCGGCCAGCATTTATTCAGATTGAATCGCCAACATTGAAATGGACCCACCATCGACGCCGTGAACGAGAAGATGATGGTGTCGTTCGCGCGGCTCGCGCCCAAAACGTAGATCGGCAGAAGGTAACGACCGGGTGTTGGCCTTGCGAGTTCGGCATTGGGCCTGATGTCCTGCTCTTATCAGACTAGTTAGTTAGTTTCGTGTCCGACCAATGGCTAATGCAAATATGCCGCTGGCCAGCAATACGCTTGCAGCAAAAGCGACGGGGCCAGTTACGAGAAATCCCCACAATCCGCAAAGGTTGTCCGCGTTTGCGCCGCCGCAGGCCTTCGCGATTCCAACGCTTAGGCCGAGGTACCCGCCGGCAACCCCGCAAATTGTGATTACCAGAATATAGGCCAGCACCGGGATGCGGTTTGCCCGGCCAACACGTTCGGAGTGCCACACGTAGAAAACGACGGCACCGACTATTGAGCAAATGGGCGAAAACAAGCCCACGATTAAAAACAAGGGAAAAAATGCATCTCCCGACATGTCATGGCTCCGCCATTCCGCGTAGCAGGTGTCTCATTGCCCCTGATTCTATTTGACGTGCGGACTCAGCGAATTATTCCCAGACGCGACGGCAAACTCGCCGGCGGCGGCTAGGAGACATTCATGCAGCGTTCAGGTGGCGCGCTATATGGTTGTTTCAATCTGGATGGAACGCCCCTCCCCATACCGGATTAGAATGAGCCCGTCGGTCGAAAGACCGGCGGGCTTTCATTCGAATTAACAAAGAAGGGTCGCCTTGCGCAGTGGTTTTCGTGCTGTGGCACGGGCCGAAGGGCCCATAGTGGCCATGGTACGCAGGCGAGGTTTCGGATCACCTTCATCGAAATTATTCCCGTGCGGTTTCGTACCACGAAATCATGATTCAACGAGCAGGCCCTACAAAGGCACCAAGGAAGCGACTTCGCGTTGTCAGGGAATGTCTGAGCATGCCGTTCCCGCTGCTTTCGATCCCGTCGGCCATCGACCTGGCTGTTCACATTATGGCGAGGTCAATGAAGTTGGCTCGGAAAGCCTCTTTGTGGACCTGTTTTGCGACTGCCATGACAATGCGGAGCCCCAGATATTGGCTAACGGGTCGGACATCGCTTGGCCGGTCGGGTGGAATGAGCAAATGGCGAGCGAGTGGCGAGGAAAAAATGGACTAGCTCCGCCATCAGAACCAGGTTCCGGACCTTAGCCAGTTCGGGAACTTCTCTTCTCCGAAATCCGTTGGACTTGTGGAACGGATGGAGATTTCCACATGGCCACTAATGCACCGGCAGGCGACGGACATCGCAACGGCGCTGTTCGCAAGCGCACACAGCTAAAGACCAAAGTGATGGGCGAAGAGCACTACACCAAGCGCAGCAAGAAAAACGGCCAATTCATGGCTCAGAAGAAGGGTGATGCGAAGTTCAAAGGCGTTCGCAAAGAGAAAGCTAATTAGGCCGTCATGATCATGGCACCCAAGCTCCCCCCCTCGAAAATAGTCGATCTAAAGACGGTCCTTGCCCCAAACGTGATGCTTTCCCCGAGTGGAGCTATCCAGTGGGCGACCGTGGAAATTCTTTATGCCGCCGAACAATTCCAGCCGACTGTGCTGATCCGTGTCCCGGTCCCTTGGACTAAGGACACATCGGACGAGGACCTTCGAGCCCTGGCGCTCAGTTTCGCTCGCCAATTGATCGACCTCGCCTGCGTAATGGTCCCCCCTGCTGCGGAAACCGAAGGCAGCCCGGGAGTGTTGGAGGGCACAGTACTGGAAGGGGTGTCTCAAGAACTTGGTATAACCGACCCTTCCACAAAACCGCGTCGCCATCGCGGACGCTGACAGGCATCAACCCATGCAGATGACCAAGACTGCGGCGGTGGCAACGGACCTCCTTGTGGGGATAGGGGCCGGGCTAGTCGCGGGTTGGGCGATGAACCTATTCCAATCAGCGTGGATCACGATCTCGGAGGAGCCAGAGCCCGAGGAAACCGCCGCTAGCAGAGCCGCTGACGCTGTCTCTGAGGATTTATCAGACGCAGCAATCAAAAAGTCCAAAAAGAAGACCGCCGATAGCGTCATTCACTACTTGACGGCGGCACTCATGGGCGGCGCATACGGCCTTGTCGGGGGCAGATTCCCACGATTGTTCATGGCCGATGGCTTATTGTTTGGTGGACTAATCTGGGTGATTGCAGATGAACTAGCGGTCCCCGCCCTGCGGCTGGGTCCGCCGCCGGAGAAAGTGGGGTTTAAAGACCATGCACTGGGGCTAAGCTCGCATTTGGTATTCGGTGTTGTATTGGATCTAGCACGCCGTAAGACGAACGAAGTAATTTCACCCCGCTAAGCGTCGTGAAGGTCGTCACCTTCAACATCAACAATGTGAACAAGCGGTTGGCAAACCTTCTCGTTTGGCTGAACGCGACAAAGCCCGATGTGGTCTGCCTCCAAGAGCTAAAGGCTGAAACAAGAGGACACGGGTTATCATTGCCTATGGCAAAGTCAGCGCGCCTGGAACGACGTGGCAGTTCTTTCCAAGCAGGGTCAGCGGGAGGCACTTCACAGAATGCGGACAATCCAGCCGATGCCGGTTTGTGCTTAGCTAGGAGCAATACGGGGGGCCCGGTGCCTACACTTGAGATGCTGGCGGCGTTCGAGTTGTCCATCTAGCCCACAAGGAAGGCTTTGACGCCTTTGAAGCGCCGGGCGCCCGCAAAGTGCTGTTCACCTCTTCAAGCAGGGTCCCGAGCAGCATTGCACTGATTGGGCCAAACCTTCTGGAGCGGCGCAGAAAGAACGAGGCACCAGTGAGCGCGGCGATCAAGAGAATGGACTTACGCATTTCACCCTCACTATTCAGCTAAGAACGACGGCCATATCCAAAACTCATAAGAGTCATGCAGCGGAAACATTAAGTTGTAACGTTTCAGTACCCGATTCGCTGCCGGGATGATTTGAGTGTTTACACAACGGCAGGCGCGATCGCGCCAAATTTGGCTGAAGGTCGTGCGGCAGTGTAAAGTTCGCTCGCGTACAGTCGGTGCATCCAAGGGCACACTCATTCAACTCGCGAGACATCTTTGGGATATTCTGGTATAAGTAGCGGGAGGGGCTGATCCGAAAGGTTAGTCCGATGACATTAACCAAGTTCCCGTTGGCGTTCGCCCTGGCGTTGTTCATTACTACTCCCTTGGCCGCACAAACTGCCCAACCACCCTCTCCCGACCAATTGCATGATTCATTGCGCTTGCGGCCCGACCAGGAACAGGCTTGGCGCGAGTTTGACATGGCAAGTCGCCCCGATGAGCAGGAAGATGCACGGCGGCGGGTCGCGTTTCAACGGATGGCGTCGATGAGAGCGCCGCAGCGGATTGATCTTTCCGTCCAAATGATGCGTTCGGATTTAGCGCAGATGGAGCGCCAAGCCAACGCGCTCAAGTCGCTTTACGCCATACTCTCCCCAGAACAGCAAGAAACCTTTGACCGGGAAACGTTACCTCCGGGGCGATAAACAGCCGCCGCAACGTCGAGCCTTAGGGCGCTCGACTCTACCTATACGAAAACATCTACCCAGCGAAAGCGCTCTCTTCTGTTCGCACCTAAAGGCTATCGTCAAAAACCGAGGGCGGCGGTCAGTCAGAATCTGAAATTCAGGTGCTCAATCCTTAGTCGGCACGGGATCCGCAAAGCCTTTTCGCGTGATCGCATAGCACGTCCATCGCGACTGGTTTGTGCAGTAAGGTCACGCGCTCGCGAAGAGCATGGGGCATCGCAGCGGCGTAGCCCGTCATCAAAAGTACTGGTGGGTGGGGTTCCAAGCTGAGCAGTTTCTCCGCCAGGGTAAATCCGTCCATAACGGGCATGCGGACATCCGAAATTACGAGACAGCAGTCAAGCTCGTCCTGCGCACATTGCCAGGCCGCCAAACCATCCGCCGCTTCTTGCACGCGGAATCCGCAGTCCTCCAAATTCTGTGCAATAACCAGTCTGAGCATCGGCTCGTCGTCAACGACAATGACCAATGGCCGGGGCTTTTCGTTCATGACTTTCCAATTCGGAGCTTCCGCAGTGAGGGACCCGCCGTTATTTGGGACCCTGCAGGTTCGTGTGAAACGACGCGGTGAAAGATAATGTTCCGCCGTCGGATAAATCTAAGACTTCCTGACCAAGCCGGGGCCGGCCGACTAAAAGCTTATGCCTTGCGCCGATTCCATTCCCAGAAGTGATAAACGCCTCGCTCACGATCCTTGCCACCCTCGCACGCGGCAAACCACGCCACGACAGCACCCACCAAAAGCGCGGCAGCAATAAAAAACGCCTGCACCACAGCCGCAACGCGGGCCTTATGCAAGGCGTCCTTGGACGCTACTATAGCGTGATCAACGCGTTGCTGAGCTTCATTTTCTGGAACACCCGCCACGATTTCCGTGAGCGTAGTGAGATAACGGCGATCAGGATTCAGCACGCCAGTGTGGCTCGATGATTTCAGCAATATCCTGGCCGCCTCAGAGCGCCGGTACGATATGTCATCCACCACTTTGCCGGTTCGAAATAATTCATCCAATTCCGTTGCAATAACGATCTCGCCCGCACTCGTGGCTGTAGCGGTGCGGCCATCACTACCGTCCGAAGGTTTCAGTGCTGCTGCGGTTCCAAGAGCCAAGACCGCGCCCAGAACTACTGCCAGTCCCCAAGTTACTAGCCCATGCATGCCGTCCCGGAATTCTGTCTCGATGGCATCAATGTTTAGTGGAGCTCGCATACGTCCGGAGATATAGCCACCCACAGCAAACGAAATGAGAGCAACGAACAGCAAAAACACCCCTGCCACCAGCCAATACACCGCCGAGGTGTCCCGCCAGGTCGGAGCAGTAGACATCACGGAAAGACCAATGCCCGCAGCAAAGGCGTTAAGGGTCAATGAGACCCCGGCCGCTGCAACGGCGCCGCCAAAGATGGCGGACCACTGGAAATGGGACCGGGATGCAACCGTCAGTGTTTCGCCGGACATGCTCATTAATGGATCCCCACAAAGGAAAGTACCGCCATTACAACAACCACTAGGCCAACCAGATAAATAATTCCGTTCATTTAACCCTCCTGCGATGAGCCCGGCCAAACACCGGGTGCCAGCGAAACGCTTATGGCTCAGGGAAGTTCCCTGCCTCTTGCCCACGGCTTAGCTGACCGGCCACGGTCGCGCCGTGAGGACAAATTCTGCTACTCAAAATTCGGAGAAATTTGTGAAAGGGCAACGGGTAACGCTTTGTCCAATTCAATTTCGAGCTATGCGCACTCGAAATCATATCCTCCCAGAAGCAGGCGGTTAGCCGCGGTAGCATTGGTGTTTCGGCGTTGACCGTTGTATCGACGCGACCTGACCTTAGGCGCTTTTGTCCGCTTCTGGCTCCGGTGATAAGATTACGAGGTTCGGGAAAAGCTGTTTCCAGTCGCTCAGTCGGCTGTCTTCGTCGTAGATCAGTTGGGCGCGGCCAGTTTTAAGGTTGACCAATACGTACCCATTATCGCCGGCAGTGATCTGGAAGTCCTCTAATCTGGACTCCTTGTCCCACACCCGCGCGGCTTTAATTCGGGCCAGAATTTCGTCTTCAGTCGACATGATTATCGGGAACGACCTTTGTCCTGACCCGACGCGAACACCACCAGCTTTCCAGCGTCAGGCAGGTGGATGCGAATCAGAGGTCGGGGTGGTCCGTCGGCTTCCGACTTTATTTGCGCTTTTGGGTCCTCGATCGTTCCAGGCGGAGGTACGCTCGACGCGGCGGGCTGACAAAGAGCCACCGTTGGGATCATGGCCAGAAATGCAGCAAGAGCGAAATGATTCATCGCTATAGAAAATGCGATGCGCTCACAAAGGTTGCTAAGTGCAGTGCACGGATGGTGGTCTCCGCTCTGTTCATCCCGAAGCGTTACTGACTGTTACCTTCCCTGCGCCAGCCCGACGCCACACGGCGTTTTGCGGAACAGATATATCTCTAACGTATTAGACCCATTATGGCCGACCGCTTCATTCCTGATCCGCCATGGCTTTATGTCCTGAACACGCTTCAACTCGAGTGGCGAGAACGTGAACTTCGGGCGGGACGTGATCCCGATCGCTTGTTGGAGCAATTGCTCGTTGAGACCGGCAAGTGGCCGCCACGGAAGCAGCCGCAGAAGCAACCCAGTTAGTTCCCGCAACTGAAAGCCATTCGCCTCTTTATATATCCCAGTCACTTTTGTCGCTCGCTATGCATCTCGTTCAACTTCTGTTGCCCACGCGGGATAACCAGGGCCAGCCCTACCCTGAGCAGCTCTTTGGGCGACTCCGAAAGACGTTGGTTGACCATTTTGGTGGCCTCACCGCCTATGTGCGCGCGCCAGCCAAAGGTCATTGGCAGGACCATGGACAAACCCAGATTGAAGATGTCGTCGTTCTCGAGGTTATGGTGGCTGAATTGGATCGCGCTTGGTGGCGCAAACTCCGAAAAGAGCTCGAGTCCGATCTCGGTCAGCAGGAAATGATTATTCGGTGCCAGCCGTTAGAGAAGCTTTAGAAGCTTTTGTGAGGCCTTTGCGATCAAATGGTCCGCAATCGCACCTTTTGCAGCTTGCAAAGCGGGCGATTACATTTTCAGCACAAATTTGCAATAGAGCGATCCCGCTACCACCAAAACAATAGGAAGAAGAAGAATTAAGTACACGATGGCGGTTGCTCTCATGGGCGATCTCCGAACAACGCCATCCCTGTTAAAAGTGTTAAAGTCCCGGTGACCGCTACAAGCGAGTAGCCTGGCCTCGCCCATGGCCAAAACGGGAGAAGCGCAACGGTCGAGATCAGCAAGATTGCAAACATCGCCAGATGGCCCGGCTTAACTTTTCCGCTCGCAGTCACGGCCGTCGAGCGCCTGCGGGATTTTGTGGGGAGATAAACCGGATTCATGACGGCAAAAATGCCAGCCGTCCAAATTAGTACGATCGCAACAAGCATACCATAAGACATAAGATTCTAATCGCCGCCTGGCACTTTTGTTCCTTACCAAGTCAGTCCCAATCCGTACCAGCGGAATACCAGGCGAAACACTTTTGCACGGAAGATCCATTAATCATTCAGCGATCGAGAATGGCTGATGCGGCAGGTGATCTCTGTGCTACTGTTGGATTTAGAGAACCATTTTAGCCGAAACGCTTTTCGCGGCCCAGACGATGGTGCGGCCCTTTCTCACTTTTGGCGTTAAGCTACGACCACAATGGCGGAACTATTGAGATGCCTTCTAGGGTCATTCGTCGCTTTTCATATCAGGCAAAGGACAAAGCATTGGATGTCACATTCGTCAGTGGCCGCCGCTATCGCTATCTCAATGTGCCTCAACAGGTCTATCAGGACATGCAGTCTTCCTTCTCCAAGGGCGAATATTTTAACCGCCACGTCCGCGATCACTTTGCCTTTGAAAAGCTGACTGCGTCTCGCTCCTGATTTCTTTTAAGCTGGACCTAAGGTCGCGAAAGGTCAGCGAATACCGCTTTTGCTCTGCCGGCGGAATACTATGTTCCCATACCGAACGGGCTTCACCACTAAGTAGGTAACCCGAGCAAGGTTCGACGATGATATCACGGCGATCCCAGCCTTTTTCGGCGCGTCTGCGAAATCTTAGCCGGCAGGATGACAAGAATGAGAAGGCCACGACATGATCAAACATCGCTTTGTCTCGATGCCAGCCGATGCCGGCTCCCGGCGTATATTCCGTCACCAGAGCATGTTCTAAAGAACCGGGATCGAGCCCGCTGAAAATTGCCGCCACCTCCCGGAGTGATTTTATAAAGTCCGGTATGGGCGCGCTTTTCTGAAGATGCTGGGCCCCATAGTCATAGCGCCAACCAAAAGAAACCACGCGGCGGTTTCCGAGATGGCCATGGAATTCAAAAGGTTTGAACGGTAGTCCTGCAAACCGGGCTATGGCGCCCGCTTCCTCTTGCTTCGACAACAGGTCCGGTTTGTAGATCAGGCCGGGAATCAGCGCAGTTGAAAAAAGATCGGGTGTGTGATCCAGGCTCCTTGCGATTTCACCGCGTCTTCTCACGTTGCAGGCCCTGGACTTTTGTCTCTCTTTTGGGCGAGGAACTGGCTTGGCCTTTTGCTGCACTTGGTCCAGCGCTCTTGCCTTCCATCTTGGTTTTCAGTTGCGTGCGCTTGCGGACTTGACTGGTGCGATGACTGTGACCGGCTGGAGCATTCGTTGCCCTGGAACTTTTCTCCTTTGAAGAAGAAACGCGTCTTTTGCCCTTTGGTGCCTTAGTCAGGCTGCCCTTCAATTCGATCCATGCCGGGGCATGATCGCTGGTTTTTTCCCACGACCTGACCTCACGGTCGACACCCGCAGCCGCCAGCTGCTTGGCCAGAACTGGACTCAACAAAAGATGATCCATGCGCAGGCCGGCATTGCGGCCAAACGCATTCCGAAAATAATCCCAATAGGTATAGATTGCCTCGCCGGGATGAAGATGCCGCAAGGCGTCGGTCCAGCCTTGGGCGACCAACTGGCGATAAAGTTCACGGGTTTCGGGGAAGAACACGGCGTCCCCCACCCACCGCTCGGGCTTGTAGGCATCCAGCGGTGTCGGCACAGCATTATAATCGCCACATAAAACCGTCGGACGGCCGGTTCTTAGCAGCGCGGCAGCATGGGCGTTCAGTCGGCGGAACCAGGCCAGTTTATAATCGAATTTGGGACCAGGCGCGGGGTTGCCATTGGGGAGATAGAGACAGCCAATCGTGATGCCAAACAGCTCGGCTTCCAGATAGCGGCTGTGGAGGTCCTCGGGATCGCCCGGTAGTCCGCGGCGCAATTCGATGGGACGTTCGCCCCGGCCCAGTATGGCCACGCCGTTCCAGCTTTTTTGACCATGCCAGAGGGCGTGATAGTCGAGCGCTTCGATCTCCTTGAGAGGGAACTTCTCCTGCGGCGCCCGCAATTCCTGCAGGCAGGCTACATCGGGCTGGTGGGTTTTCAACCAGCGCAGCAACACCGACAGCCGGCCATTGATCCCGTTGACATTATAGGTCGCGATCCGCATCTGGGCGGGAACCCGGTTGATTGCGGAAAGTTGCTTAAGCCGTGCCAAAACCCGTTCGCCTTTCGCTGTCGCGCCGCAAAGGATTTAACCTGCAAGCCGCTAGCCATGCGCGCAACGGACTGGCAGCGGTCGTTGTGGCCAGACCAAGCCGTTGGGGAAACCCCTTCATTATTGGCCGGGACGGCACTCAGGCACAGTGCGTCACCCGGTATCGCCAGTGGCTACGGCAAGCCCGGCAGCGCGGTTTGAGGCAGGCTGCTTGTACCGCGTTGCGGGGCTACAATTTGGCCTGTTGGTGTGCGCCGGGAGCGCCGTGCCATGCCGACATTCTGCTCGGCTTGGTCAATTCGTGATGGCAACCGAAAGCGCCGGCATCCTGCTTTACCGCGGCGCCCCCCACGAGGTTTTCTTGATCCATATGGGCGGCCCTTTATGGGCCGGGAAGGATGAGGCGGCTTGGTCCATTCCCAAAGGTGTAATCGGCGCCAATGAAGACCCTTTGACTGCGGCGCGCCGGGAATTTCTTGAGGAGACTGGATTTTCGGCCCAGCCGCCCTTCATTTCGCTTGGCCGATTCCGGCAGAACAGCAGGAAGAATCTCACCGTTTGGGCGGCAGAGGGTGATTGCGATCCGGATGCCCTGGTCAGCACCACCTTCTCATTGGAATGGCCGCCACATTCGGGAATCATGCGCAAATTCCCGGAAGCCGATCGAGGGGCCTGGTTGAACGAAAAGGCGGCGCAGCAAAAGATCGTTCGCGGCCAACGACCCGTTCTGAAGCATTTCTTCGCTATGTCTATGCGATGAGATGCGGTCGCAGCGGTCAGGAACCCGTTCAACGTAGCGTTCGTTTCATGATTCAAGGAGAAGCGGTTTGCCCATTTTAGAAGATGTCAAGTCCTTCGCCGAACGGCTTACCGGGCTTGCTCGTCCCAAATCGGTCGCGCCCCGTGCCCGCAAGCCGCACACGATCTTGCTGGAAGGCGACGGTGAAACACCCAACAACCCGCGCCTTCCGCTGATCTTTTATCGCAGCCCCGTGGCTCTCGCGAATGCGCCCGATCCTGCCGCGGTTTTTGAAGTCCTTTTTGCGGACCACGGCTGGAAGCCAGAGTGGCGCGACGGGATTTACCCTTACAATCACTTCCATACCGGAACTCATGAAGTGCTAGGTATCGCGCGCGGCCATGCCCGAGTGCGCCTAGGCGGGGAAAAGGGGCGCGTTATCGAATTGCGTGCGGGTGATGTGGTCATCCACCCCGCGGGAGTGGGACATCGCCGGCTTTCGGCTTCCAAAGATCTTCTGGTGGTGGGTGCCTATCCGAGAGAAGGCCAATATGACGAGCCGCGTCCTAACGAAGTCGATTATCAGAAAGCCCAACAACGTATCGCGCGCGTGGCGGTGCCCAATCAAGACCCGGTCTATGGCACAAAGGGTCCGCTGGTTTCCATCTGGAAATAGCGCCCTCGGCTATTGTTACGGAGGCGGGAACAGGTTTCCCCCGGCCCTTAAGTTCCCCAATCGATCCAATTAACTGCAACTAGCGTTTATTATTGCGACCACCCCCACTGCGTTTCAAGTTTTCCCTCTACGGGAGGCTTGCCGAAGTGCATACTTATGAGATTAGGACATTCGAGCACCGACGGCATTCGTCACTCATAATGTTTGCCCTCTGCCCGAACGATCTGACCGCAATTGTGATGGCGAGGGATTTTATTCGCAGGGGGCAGGAAATAGAGGTCTGGCAGGGAGAGCGGTTGGTATACCGCGTTGGAGCAAAGCCACAACAGCAGAAGCCGTTAAAAGATAGCGGTGCTTTCGGCCCACAACGCTGGCGACTTATGAAGCGGCGTACTCTTTAGCGTGATATTCGAATGCGCGCGTCCCGTCGGCCCTAAAGATGCCAGAGGACATTGAAAGGACCGCACCATAGCAGTTGCTTACAAGGCAGTTGGCTAACTTGCACTAGGTGGCGAAGCAGACCGTCGAAGGCCGACGGGCTTTCATTTGCCGCGGATCCAGAGACCAATGCTGCTGGCGCGCTCGGCACCTGCCCCATACATTAGGCATCACCGCCAAAGTTCCCTTTTCGTATAACGGAATTATGGGAAACCCGCGCACTGTCCGAGCATCATGCTTGCGTCTAGCGGTGCGCCATCCAGACCAATACACACAATCCTATAAGGACGACCGGTAGCGCCCCCTGCGCGGAGAGCTGCCATCCCGCCCAACGATCGTATCTTGCCTTCAGCTCGCAGCGGATAAGCGCGAGCAAGAGTGATTGCCACTTCATGGATACCTCAGAAACAAGCACCTCCCGTCACGGGGAAGCTGCGGCGAGATTTAGCGTGCAAGATTGGAGTTTAAGACCGCCACGCGGCCGTCGGTGAGGCCGATTTCCTCACCCTGCGATTATTGTGATAGAATCTATAAAAAGCGGCAACTGCCCCAGACGTTGCCTCAGCAAAAATCAAGATGTCTTGTCGAGGGGATGCAACTTGAGGCAAACACTAGCAATCGCAACAGCAGCTTGGTCCTTTGCTGTTTTCAGTATCGCCACACAGGCTCAGCCGGTACAGCCGCCGCCCACTAACAGTTCGCCGGTGGGCGATTTGCTGAACCGTGCGCCGGCGATCACAATTTCAAACGGTGTGCTAACCGCCAAGATCGCGCGGATCGATGCCGCCCAAGGCTTCTACAATGGCACCCGCTTCGACCAGGCGGGAGTCGTCACCAGCCTGACCCTCGATGGACGCGAGTTCTACGGCCCATGGTTCGAAAAATTGGCCCCCGACGTCCTCGACTATACGTATGTGGGAGATGACATCGTGGCCGGGGCCGACAGCGCAATCAGTGGCCCGGTGGAAGAATTTGCACCGCTGGATTTTGAGGCCAAGCCTGGCCTGTTTATCAAGCCCGGCGTGGGCGTGCTCTACCAACCCGACACGCAGTCGTATGATCACTACCGGCATTACCGGGTGATGGATGGGGGGCAGCGCACAACCAAAACTACCAAGAATAGCGTGACGTTCTCTCAAGCGCTGACGAGCGCGGGAACCGGTTATATCTATGAAAAGACCCTTAGTCTCGTCCCCGGAAAACCGCAGCTGGTTATTACCCATCGCCTCAGGAATACTGGCACTAAGCCCATAATTACTAACGTCTACGACCATAACTTCCTGAGGTTGGTGGCGGGCAACGGTGGGATAGACGTGACCTTTCCTTTCGTGCCAACAACTACCAATCCGCCGCCAAGTGACCTGATGCGTATCGAGGGCCACGCCCTCGCCTATCGCAGGCCCATGGTCAACAAGGAGCGGATTTCTTTTCTAGTCACCGGCTTCGGAAAAACCTCCGCTGACTACGATTTCATCATCTCGGGTGGCGGCGCCAGCGTGCGCGTCCAGGGCGATCAGCCGGTAACGCGCATGAACATATTTTCGGTGGACCGCGTTCAGTCGGTGGAACCATACATTGCGATCGACCTGCCACCCGGTGCCGAGAAACGCTGGACCTACACATATACTTATACAACCTCCAAGCAGTGAGAGTGCCTTCGGCCGTACCACGTTTTCGCAGCTATCAAGTTTCTTAGAAACCGTTTTAGAGCGCGATCTGGCTGCGCAAACCAATCGCATTCGCCGAAATATCATTGCCTGGCGCGTTGGCATGATTCACCTGGATGTTGCTGTAATCGAGCATGAAACGGACTGTCAGATTGGGATACCAGTTCAGCCCCACACTCCACACATTCTGAACTCCGCCTGGCACGCCACCCGAACTGCCGGCGATGAACGGCATGAAATCCAGATCCATGCTGCTGTAGCGCGCGGCCACTTCCCAAGCGCCAAATCCAATCTTGCCCAGTGGGGCCTCCGGTATCGGGCCATGAAAACTCGCCGTGGTTGGATCATAGGGCCGGGTTTCACCGCTCAAAGACCAGGTCGCCATTACATACCAGCCATGGAAACTGGGGCTGGGCACTGCACCGCGCCTGGTGACATCATAATGAAACCAGCCACCCTGCCCGAACAGCCGGCCAAGATTCAGCGCCGTCTCTATTCCGAACTCGGTCGCGTCCCGCGCATCGAGCGCGCCGGTGTCCACCGTCTTGCTGCCATCCACTGACAACTCCGGCCCAGCGCTGAGATCGATGCTATTGGGCGATGCCAGACCGGGCGCCACATCCCCAAACCGGAAGACATGCGTGGCATCCATGTTAAGCAACCACTTCACATCGCTGCGATCCAAAGCCAGCCACGCTACGCGCCCCACCACCGCTTGCTGCTCATCAAAGGTGGCCGCATCGGTGGTCTTGCCCCCGGTCAGCGCTACCGAAACCAGATAATTATCGTCTTGCGCGAAAACCTCCGCACCTTCCCGCCCGCTACCGGCGCCGATCGAGCGCGCAATGGTAACTGCCGTCGGCCGCTCCATCAGCGCCAAATTGGCGCCGCCCGTCGCGTCTTCCATGCTGTCGAATGCCGAAAACGCTCCCACGCGAAACGCCAGCGGCGCCAGCCCATCATACTCCATATAAGCGCGATAAACGTAGCCGCGATTTTCCGTGCCGCTGCCGCCAAAGTCATACGTGAAATTGTAAGACCAGTCGCGAAACAGTGTACCTACCAGTCCGAATTGCGCCCGCCGGAAATTTGTGCCGCTGTTCAAATCGACATTGGGCGGATTCTTACCTTGCGAAAAATAGCCTACGTCAAACTGCACCGTGGCCCGCAATGCCAGGCTGAAATCCCCTTCGGCGGAGACCACGCTAAGGCGACCGTTGGGCATGCGCACCCTGGGCTGGGTATCAATTTTCTTATGCAAACCAGCAAATTGCGCCGCCGAGCTTTGCTGCAATGTCTTCAACCCCGCTGCCTTGTCCGGCACCCTGGCTGCCTTCAAAGCATCCAGTCGCCGCTGTATTTCCTTTACCCGTTGCACCAGCTCTTCGACCCGCGGATCATCGGCTCGGGCAGGCGCTGCCGCACAAGCGCACGCCATCACCAGAAATAGCCTTATGAGACGAAAAAACACTGATTTTGTCGGGGATCCAGCCTTCATCCCCCTCCCCTTCATCCTTATGAAGCCGGTATCGCCTATTGATATCAAATCGTCACAAACCCGCCAGCCGACAGTTGGACGCATCTGTCTCAATGGTAAAAGATCTCATCGTACACAAACTAATCAGATTTGGAAGTTAGCGCTTCCATACTTTGTTTAACTCATCGGCGGCTCGAGCAACCTTTTCCTGCGGCAGGAAGTGCGCGTAGTGACGCATTACCGACTCGACAGTGTCCTGAAGAGCAAAACTGGCCAATTCGTAAGAACCGGTCGTCTTAAGGAGATGAGTCGCCAAAACATCTCTGACGCTGTGCGGTCCATGCGGAAGAAGACCTTCGATCGCCCCGCGTTTCGTGTAGGGGTTATATATTCCATACTGCTGAATAATGGCTTTCCAATGAGCATAAAAGCTGTCCTCGTCAAAGTCCGGGGTCAACGTTTCCTTTCGAGGACTGCGAATAAAAAATGCGCCGGTATCTGTGCGACCATTCAGCAGCACGTTACGATGCTTTTCGATATAGCGATCGATCCACCAGTACAGATTTTCCCGGTCTGGCAACGTCATCTGAAAGGGGCGCCACTGGAAGAAGGAGGAAGTACCGTTCTTGATTGATACAGCGGGAATAAACACCTCCCAAGTTCGCTCTTTCTCGTTCCAACGCAGTTCCCCACGACGCACCCGTTCCAGTTCCCGCGCGTCTCTGCGCGCGGCATTTTTCGGACTAAGCAAAAGCTCTCGCAGGTTGCGTTGCCGAATGCCGAGATGAAGGGCGAAGCGAAAAACAAGATAGCGACGAGCAATCTTCGCAGCGAGCATGGGCTTCTCATTCTCGTCCGGCAGATCGCGCAATATTTCGTCGCCGATCTTTTTGTAGAGGTTCAGGGGCCTTTTCGCCGTCATTACAGGCATAATCGGTCCAAAAGAGTCTCGGTGCATTCGGGCGACAGGAACCAACTCGTCTACGCGCTGCAAGGCATATTCGAAGGTCCTGTCACAAGCCTGGGCCCAATGTGCCTGGGCCCATCTTACATCCCTTGCTGTGATGTATCCGGGAATTGGCTTGAGTCGTCGCGCGAGTTCGGGATGTTGCCTAACCCACCCTGTCGGATCACGAGTGTTGGATTTTATCTCGTAAAGCATATTCAGCTCGGAATTTGCAAAAAAGCCGCGGCGCTTCTCATACCAATTCAGATACCACTCCCATAATTCTGGAAAGACGATTAGGCCGAGAGTCAAGTGGGATACAGGAACACCCAGCCCCTTCACCTCTCCATCCTTGGCCGCAGAAAATAAGCCGAGTGCTAGGCCGTAGCGAGAAACCTGTGAAGCCGCCGTCGTTCTCTGCCAACGTCCTCGCCTCTGATAGCCCTTAGGAGGAAGCAGGGCCGTCTTAAATGACACAAAGTTCTCGAGCTCTGCCACCAACCGAGCCGGCGCCGGAACCGTGGAAGATTGCATGCGTTTCTTTGCCAAGTCTCCCATCCATCGCCTATCACCCAGCAGGTGCGAGAGAGTTGGAAAGACTATCCCAAACCTATGTCGAGTTGCTGCGCTTTGATATCTTCCGTATTCCGTGGCGCATGCCAGAACGTTTGCGGAAATCCAACTCAGAATTTCTTTCTTGTTCTTCGCCGACCTTGTGTCGAAGTCCTTTGGAAGATGCCATCGGATCACTTGTAAATTCTGCGCGTGCGCATTCTTAATTTCCGCAAAAATAGCGCTACCCATACCCCCGACCAAACTGGCAAGCCGTCCCTCTTCTAACTCGAAATGTTTTTCGATTTTTCTGAGAATACGGAAAGATCTTTCAAACCGCGGGTAGGTCCGGCCCTGGCGCCAGCAGCGAATCATTTCGATCTTTTTATATGTAGGCTGCTCGTGGATTGCCTCCAGCAGGGCACGCACGGACGAGTACCGCGCACCAATGAGCAGATCTAACGCACTTGAAAAACGATTCGGGCCTTTTGGTTTTGGCATTCGACCCTCCAGGTCAAACGCCCCCGTCTTCAGCAGCTCAGATGTAGCTGACGCATAATAGCCAAAAACGCGCCTGCCTAAACCCTCAATTTGTCACTTGCCTAGAGCCGCGACCACGTCCCGGTAACGATCCATGAGCGCTTCCCCTGAGCACGGTTAGGTCATGACTGGTTCCACAGCCAACTGAGATTCGAACTTTGAAATTCTACTAGGCTAACAGGAACTCACGCGCGTACAGCACAAAACCGTGATTTGGATAACGACAGCCTCCATCGTAGCACTCTGATATCTCGCATGCGGAATCTGACGGTTAGTATCTGCGAGCTACCAATTAGCACCCTCAAATTCGCCACAGCCTTGCACCGAAAACACAATCGGAGTTGCGAGAGAGCGAGTACCAGAAGAGGAAAATCGAATCATAGGTAACCATCTGAATAGACCAGAATTTTCGACCTGAAAATCTGCGGTGTACCAACATTGTACCAACAAAGGGGCACCCATGCGAGTTTTCCGCATAACGAATCAAATTTAATTCCGCAAGTTTCCCACAATATCCCCAGTCCTACTCCACCTTGGCAAC
>Ga0163162_10002101_pt1 | contig 18695 bp, 18 predicted proteins | sample S55metaG_FD_115310 | JGI IMG/M metagenome (GOLD analysis project Ga0163162, IMG submission 115310) | Switchgrass rhizosphere microbial communities from Kellogg Biological Station, Michigan, USA - S5-5 metaG | ecosystem: Host-associated > Plants > Roots > Rhizosphere > Soil | place: USA...
AACCGCTCCCACATACTGCAGGGATACGTCGAGGAAGTGATCGGTGATCTTGGTCAATTTAGCGAACAGGGCGCGACCTTCCTGCGGGCTCTGCGCCATATTGACCAGCACCCGGAAACGGTCAATTCCGTAATCACGATTAAGAAGTTTGATCAGTGCGTAGGCATCGGTGATCGAGGTTGGTTCATCGCAGACCACCAGCAGGACTTCGTGGGCCGCCCGGACGAGACTGACCACCGACGCGCCGATGCCCGCAGCTGTGTCAATCACCAGCACATCAAGACTGTCACCGATTTCACTGAAGGCCTGGATCAGGCCGGCGTGCTGAGCCGGAGACAAATGCACCATGCTCTGGATGCCTGAAGCCGCGGGGACGATCCGCACCCCACCGGGACCGCGCACAAGTACATCGGATAGCTCACAGCGACCTTCGATTAAATCGGCAAGCGTGTACTGCCGGGAGAGTCCCAACAGAACATCGATATTCGCCAAGCCAAGATCGCCATCAAGCAATACGACTCGCCTTCCAAGTTTCGCCAGCGCCAATGAAAGATTCACTGCCACCGTCGTCTTGCCGACGCCGCCCTTTCCGCCGGTCACAGCGATAACTTGTACAGAACGCACACCATCCATGTTATTGATTCCCTTCCATGTGCAACGCGTGCGAGTAGTCGCTCACTATTCCTAGATACACAATGGTAGCTGAAAAGTGCAGACACATGGCCACTAGCTGTATCACAGGATCACTAGAAACGCTGCAACCCACTACATTGCAATCACGCGAACCAGAACTGCCACTGCCACTGCAACGATGCCTTTATCCGCCAAGGTACCGCCTATGCCGGATTCAGACCTACTCCCTTCCTGCTATTCAAAATCAACGAAAATCAACTCTCCCTGGAGGCTGCCATCATATAGCCCCGCCTTGGGTCGAGCAGCGCGAGGCTACCGAGGTTGTTGAAATGTGCGCAGAACGCTGCAAACGATCGACAAAAATGAAGAATTCATCAAGATGACGCTCGCGATGCTCATGACCCCAGAGTGATCGCTCACGGGCAGCAATCGGCCGAGGCTGTGTAAAACCGTTTTAGAGCGGGCTTGATGGTCTGAATCGAAACAAAAATCCCATTTTACGTTTTCTGCCCCTCGTGACAGGCAGAAATCGGCCGAGGCTGTGTAAAAACGTTTTAGAGCAAGTGTGACAGTCAGAACCGGGACGAAAATCGCGTTCCTGCGCAAATTTCAGGTCTGCTGATTAACCAAACACTGACAGATTTTACGTAGCAACGCAGACTTCAAAACGGCACCTGCGTTTTTACACAGCCTGGGCCAAAAGCAGCCAGTCGCCAAGCAGGAAACGACTCAGAGTCATCGGTGATGGCTTACAGCCAACCTAGGGCGATTCGTTTGTGCGTGGGGAAGTTTGGCGGCTCGGCTGTTTCGGTATTAAAAAAAGAGGTTGAACTTCAGAACGCTCCTATAATCTATCTGCGCTTCAGCAGATTTATCGTTATTTTCCTGGATGACCTGTTTCGTGCTCGAAACACACCAAGAGACTGGTGCCTCTTATGGATATCAAACTCTACTCGAAAACTGCTAATGGTGGTGCAAGTTTTTATCACTCGCTGGTGCTTCAAGGCGCTAATACATCTGCATGCAGCGACATTCTAGCCTTAGCGCAAGCGTTGGAAAAAGCTCAGGTAAATAGCACGGCCATACGCAACCACGTGACGCACCTAAACAGCGAAACACTTGGGTCAGGTGTCAATGCGAAGCAGCATTTCTCGGTCCAGTTTGATATCCCAGGGTTGAGCTGGGTAACGACGGGAGGTGTTTACTTTTTCTGCGCAAGCCCAATGGGACTGCGAAAGACCTCGAGGCGCTGGCCAAGTGGGCAGAAACGCAAGCGACATCGATCAGGCCGCACAAAAGCTCATGTTGTTCAACTACACCCGTAAGGCATTTGGAATGCGCTTTAGGTAGGAGATTTATGTTGTCACCCATTTGAGGATGGCACGTATTTTTGGTTAGTGGTCCATAGCTATTCTGCAAATCATCAACTGAGTGCTAAATATCTGGAGGAGCAAATCATGATTGATATTCGTACTGGTGCTAAGGCACCCTACGCCAGTATTGAGTTTTCAGTTCTTGAGCCCGTTCGTTTAGTGCTTGAGGACGATTTATTCAAACGGTTGAGCTCATATTTAGTCGAGCTATGCAAGATGAGGGAGCAACCCTTTCCCGAGCGGTTTTCAGCCGAATCCCTCAAGGCAAAAGCGGAGAATGAGCTCGCGAAAAATGGTGCTCCCGACCTATTACGTCTCCTGGGGAGACCTTGTGTATCACTTCGAGATCTGTCCCTAGTGCTTGCACCTGACATAATCCCCCAAGAAGTGCTCGTATGCAACTCGACGGCTTCAGCCCCGCAATACATTTATCAGAAGCCAAAAGTCGCCTACGTTCGGCGGTTCAGGCAGCATCTCCTTTACGGATCAGTAGTGCCCGGGCCGATAGAAGTGGTTCAATCACTTGTGCCAGGCGAAAAAATTGAGGTTCTTGTAGAAGAGTCTTCGTCTCGGACTTTAGAGACACAAATTGAAGAGGAAAATCAGCAGTCTTTCGAAACCGAAACTAATCGCTCCAGTTCTTCGGAGCTAGCAGATAACATTCAGCGGACACTTTCCACTGTAAGTTCCACTCGCGTCGGTGCTGATGGGGAAGTTAACTTTGCCGTGTGGAGCTCGAGCGCATCCGTCGAGTTTACAAACACCAACTCTGACGTGACTGCAGCACAGAAAGCCAGCAAGTTCAGCCAGCAAATTACGTCGCGTCAGTCGGAGAAAATTCAGAAACGGACAAAAATTTCGACTCGATCCGTTGAGCAAATTTCGAGTAAGACAAGCACGCGACGAGTTCTTGAGAATCGAAGCGATCGCCTCTTGCAGTATGGGTTTCGCAGATTGAACTACGAAGTTGTCTCAAAAGTTCAAGATTTTGGTTACGAATTAGCCCTGATTTTTAGTATCGATAATCCTGGACGCTTTTTGTCGCGCGCTGAGTTCGCAGATGCATTCCCTAAAGTTCCGCTATCCTCCGTAACCATAGACAAAAACTTAACTCAACTTATTCAAGTGCCAGTTCCCTCTGTAGGTGACTGGACCCTGTCCTATAAGGGACAGGCTCACACGCTGCTCGGAATAACAGAAGACGTGTTTCTCAAATACAAAGAGAAGGCCACCATTACGGAGGTTCATGTTGATCCACAGAGCGGTCGGAATGACTGGCAAGAAGGGCCCACACTTGGACTCGACGGTAGTATTGTCGCAAGCTTCCGTTCGGATAGCACCAGGCAAAAAGATCCTAAGTTCATACTTACTTTCCGACTATCGATCACAATAGAAGAAGAGGTAAAGCTCCCCAAAAGTATCGCTGACATAGTCGAAAAGTATGGGAAGGCAAAACCAGAGCTTACTGAACTACTAGCTAGATACTCCCTTCGTCGTAGACGGTATGCAGATGGCCTGTTCGAGGAGGAACTTGGAGTATTATTAGCTGACACTATAGGAAAGATTGTAACGAGCAGTGTGCTTGGCGGAAACCATACCATCGCCAGTGTGTCTCAGCTACTAGATGAAGTTCTAGAGTTGTCCGCAGCGGTTTATGTTCTTCCAAGAATAGGGACTCTCGACACACCAAGGCTACAGACCGAGCGAATGGATAGCCCTTACTCGATTCCAAGCGACCCGAACGACGCATACCCTTCACCCATCGGGTCTTCGATCGGTTGGATACGAGTTCCGGATGTAGACGACACGCGCAACCGCTTCATTAATGCGCCCTCTGCAGTTCTGATAGTTCCTATCAAGCCACAACACCTGGAGCTGGGATTTTCTTTGGTTAACCTCGATCCCTCTTCAAAGAGAGTTAAAGAAGTTATCGATAGAAAGAAGAGGCTTGATGCTGGCAAGGCTAGCGTCGCCGCAGAGGACCTCGCGCCAGAGACGAAGGAACTCTTAAGCACACTAAACCCAACAAACATGGTTCGCCCATGGCTTGATGATATGAACACTCCCATCAACTCTCTCACGTGGCAGAATGTGTATCCAATCGTGAGTGCCCAAAATGTGCGTATACCCGTGGACGGCTTTGCGCATGAAGTGCTAACGCTGGATCAGATTGATATAACTAAGGAAACGGAGAAAAAACCATGGTGGTGCTTCCTCTAATTCTCGCAGGGCCAATCATTCGGGAAGCCACCAAAGAGAACATTAGGCTTTGGGTTTCCGCATCGGCCAACTTGACATCTGTTGCTGCCGAAAAAGGGCCGGAAGTCAGAGTTACCGCATTGGTCTACCTCAGGTTGGCGGACGGGAGCGTCGACGTGATTGGTAGTTCCACGATTTCTAAATCGTCGATAAGCCAAGGCGAGGTTCGCCATATTAATCCTCGTGGTGCTGGTCTCCACGTTTATATCTTCGATATTTCACCATACGAGGGTTCCTTTCCTGCAGGCGCTTATTTGTGCTGGGACCTTTGCTTTACTAATAAGCTTGGTGAAGAGCATAGTGTCTTCTCTCTTGATGCAACCAACTCACTACTGCCTACACTGACCGATGCTTCGGTCCTACCCCGAAGTTTTGTGATTCCATCAGAGAGCGACAGCAGCGTAGTTTGGGTCGGTTCTTGTACGCGGCTTCACGGGCCACGGCCATCGATTTTTCCCAAAATGAAGAAGAGGTGCATGCATGATTCCACTCCAAACCTTCTATTCCAGCTTGGTGATCAGATATACGCAGATGATGTCTCTTTTACCTTATTCGAACGAGTCAGATTACTAGCGAATGCTCTCTTCGACGGGCGGCTGACTGATTTAGAGAATGAAGTCCACATTCTTAATGATAAAGCCCGTCGAAAACTCTTGAAGCCATTGGCCCCGGCTTTTTCGCAAGACGATGGCGTCTGCAATCAACTGCTTACATTTCCCGAATTTTGTGCTTACACACTACTTCACTTTAATGCCGATTTGTGGGGTGATCTAAAAGAACTGGCTAGTTTCGCAATCCTAAGTAACCCAGGCCTCCGTAGGTCGCGGGTGGAAGAAGAACTGCGTCGATTGGAACTTGCACGAGAGCACCTCCGCGACTACTTGATAGTCTTGCAGAGAACAGTTGTCTATAGTCTGCCGGATGACCACGATGTTTGCGACGATTTTGCGCTGGACAATAGCTGGGATAAGCAAATTACCGCTGCTCGCGGCAAATCGGATAGAGCTGCATCTGTCGCGGACAATGCTATCTTCTCAGCGATGGCAACGTATGCACTCTTCCAAGACGTCGGCTCGTCATCAATGGGCTCGAAGATATTGCAGTTGCTAGAAAAGGAAGAATCCCCAGTCTTCACAAACATGGCGGCGCTTCAGTGGACGTATGTCCCAAAGGTCGCCTTTCCGGCAATTGCGCTTGATACCCGCTTTTCTCGCGTGCTTGCCGGTAGTGGAGACATGTTCGAGCCATCCGACACAACGCGTTACGTCAACAGTTCTGGTCGATTCCGTCGGGGCGATCAGATTGAACGTGCCGACTTAGCTATGGATCGCGTTCAGAATGCACCCAAAACCAGAATGTTTCGAGGTGAAGAGCTTAACACTGCTCTCTTGAATATCGATGCGAAACGATTGGTGCTTTTTACACCGAGTCCTGTCATATCTGCTCGAGGATTTGATGAGTGGAAACTCAAAGGTGATCAGTTCTATGAGTTTGACTTTGAGGGTTGGAAAACAAACATTTCAAGTTATGCAAACCTCATACACGACCTGGTCGGCGCTGGAATAAGTGAGGTTTGCGCATTCGGTGGTGATATTCACTTTAGCTACTTTAAGCAATCTGAAATAAGGCTTAAGCAGCCTAATGGGTACCGTCCTTTGCTCTTCAGTCAAATAACTACAAGTCCGTTCATGAACGGATACGAACGAAAGTTTGGATCCCCCCCATTGCCATTTCAGGAAGTGGCGCTTAATCTGCTAGCGCGTAGAGATGAAGGCTACTCTGCATACGTTCCGCTATATGAGGGAACACGAGTTGCGTGCTGGGAAATCCACAAGAGCGAAGACTTTAAAAAATGGGAGCCTCCGGAATACATTGAAGAGATCGTGGGCAACGGAGGTCTATTTATCAACTCGGACAAGAGTAATATTGTTAACTGCAACTTCTGCGTGGCAATCATAACGTCAGACGGGCGACTTGAAAGCTTTGAGATTGTCTCTACAGATTAGTGCACGGCGCGAAACTAAAAACGCAATGCCGGCGCACCAGTGAAGAATGGATCGCCCGCGACGGTGGCCTATGTGAAATCAACCAGCGCGTATACGGCTGGGCGAAGGGCTAGGCCGTCGCTACCGATAACGGCGTTTATGTTCAACAGGCCCCCACACCCCAGCCCGGTGCGGGGGCCTTTTTGTGATGTCGTGGAAACCATGGCCCCCGGCACTGGTCTACCGAAACTCGGCCCTCTGGTTTTACCCACAGATCGCCACTTCGCCGAACAGGGAGGTCACATGCAGCTCACCATGCAACCCGGGGTGTTCTACCGAGCCCGCCAGGCCGGCCATGATGTGTTCATCAATGGCCATTTCTACAACGGGCGGTTTTACGATCGCCATCAATTCATCGGGCAGATCGATGACGACGGCGCCTTCCGTTATTTCGAAGGCCAGGACAACGGTCGGCCGACCTTTCCCGAACACATCGCCGGCCACGTTCAGGGCCTGCTGTTGATGCTCAAGGATGGCACCCTGTTTAACCTGGTCGAGGTGGATCGGCATAGTTTGGAGGTGCCATGAGTGCGCATGAGCGGGACGCTGCGCGGCAGCGGTTGAATGAGGGGGTGCAGGCGTGGACCGACCGCTGGAGGGTGGTCAATGGTTTGCTGATCTGCGTCAAGTGCGGCACCCGGCAAAGGCCCAGCGAGGCGAACGTACCGTTTGCGCATTCTATAACCTGCGCGCTGCGCGATGACCTTGCGTATCGGCAGCCCTGGCTAGAACTGGCCGACCTGTTGCTCGACTTACCCGCGGGCGCGGGCGCATGATCGGCGCCGGCCTTCATGAGGACGCGCTCGCGCACCTGGTGGGCGTCAACGCGGTGCGGGAATTTATCGTCGGGCGTGACGCCAGTGGCACCAAATGGACCGTTTCGGTGCGCTTGGGCGGGCCGTCGTCGCGTCTGGTCCCCATACGCTCCCGGCGCGAAGCGGTGCGCACTTGGGCCAGCCTGACGACCGTGGGCAAGTTCGCCGACCACCTTGGCCTCAAGAGTTTCGCCGTCGAGCTGTGAACCGCTTAGCCGCCCAGGGTTGGCGCCGCCGGGTCCACGGCATCGGTGACCCGCCGACTCGGCATGACTTTAAGCGACTGCTCGTCGCCTCCCCCTCGCCACGACTGTTACGCCTCGATTACTGTATATAAAACCAGTACTCGTACAGCGAACCCGTTTTCATGAATTTCGACCAGGCTAAAGCGCTGAGACTTCAGCAGTGGCGCTCGACCCTCGACGACCACGATTTTCGCATGCAGAACCCCGAGGCTCACCGCCAGACCCTTCATTCAATGAGCGCGACCCTGGTCGTCGAGGGGTTGATCGATGAACTCCAGCAGTTCGACCTAAACGAAATGGCGAACGCCGCCTACTGGCACGCCGTGGAAGAATTGCAGACCACACCGGGCCGCTACTGCGGCGCCTCGGCCTACAACGTCATGCGCCACGGCAGCACTGAACTGTTTGGCAAGATTGGACAGTCAATTTTCTATGCCGCGAGCACGCTGGCCGACGGTGCGCGATCCGCCTATGACGGGAAGATTTACCGCGATGCCACGGGAGCGAACCTGGTGTTCACCCCGTCCGGGGTTGTGGCGAGAATCATCGGGCTGACCTTGACCCTGCCCGATGGGCAGCAGTACGACCTCATCGAAACGGGAAGAACGGTCGAGGGCGTCACCCACGAGCCGATCGAGGATCCGGACCTCTACCGTGCGCTGGTGGACGTCGCCCAGGTTGCCCAGGAATGCCGCGACCTGCGCGCTTTCGAAAGACTGCGGCCGCTTCTCGACCTGGCCAGGTACTGCATCTGCCCGACTTGCCTTGATCGTTTTGACCGGTGTGAAGAGTGCCCGACCTGCGCCGGCCGAGGATTTGTAACGAAGCCCGCGACCACTGGTCTACCCTGAATACACAGCCGGAGGGTGCAATCATGTGCGGACGCCTTTCCCAGTACCGGAGCATTCACGACTTCGTCGCGGCGCTCAGCATCCCCAACGCCCTGCTCAACTATGCCGGCGACCAGCCTTTCGAGCGCTATAACGCCGCGCCGACCACTCAGCTCGCACTCTTGCACCGAGATGGTGAATACCTGCGCGCTGACATGGCGCGTTGGGGCTGGCTTCCGCACTGGGCCAAAGACCGCGCCGCGCCGATCAATGCTCGGGTGGAGAAAGTCGCCCACGGGCCATTCTTCAAAGCGATCTGGCCGCACCGGGCAATCATCGTGATCGACAACTGGTTTGAATGGGTTTACGAAGGAGGACCGAAGAAGCAGCCCTATCTGATTTGCACCAATGGACGAAGCGCCTGCAGGCATTGGCCTGTTTTAACTCGAAGCCCGAGTCTTGAGCCGCTCTTCGAGCCGATTGACCGTTGGTGACGAACCTTCTTTTCAGACTTTTCAACTGACTTAAATCAGGCGTAACATAAACGCTAGTGGCCAGTGGCCCCTCTCTCGTCCATGATTCATCAAGGAAGATCCTTTTGAAAGCTCTCAAAATAGTAGCTGCGCTTTCCATTTCCTCCCTCGCCAATGCGACTGAAAGTCAGTCGGTAACGGATGTCTACTCAGCGAACTATTCGATTGAAAGTGTCGAGGGCAACATACCTATCCGTGCTGTAGTCGTTAAGCGATCAAGCGAGACTATAGTTGCCTACACCGGCTTCGGCTTCGACTGCACTTCGAATTTGTTCAGTCGAACTGGTTTTTATAGTTCCAAGGAGAGTGTGCTCGCTCAGGTCGCAAAAATTGGGCGAGTTGATGAGCCTGAATCGGATTTGGCCAATTTGGCGCGCAAACAAGCCTGCGAGCCGAACCAACCTTTAGGCGCCAGCGTAAGCGACGCTCGCCCTGACGAGTCGTAGCGCTTTCAGCTCTTCAACATACGCACCGGTCGCGCCTTCGCCCTTACGTCGCAGGTGTTCCGATCTTTCCAAGCCGACTGCCATCTCCAACCTTCACAGAAAACCCGTGTTGAATGATGGGTGTAGACATTGATAGCAAGACCTTTACTGTATGGATAAACAGGTTCTGGGATCGACACGCTTTGTGCACGAGGCAAGAGCCTTGGCTGGACTTGCAGGGGCAATCTGCGGGAACAGCGGCCGCTATTTGATAACGACGCATCTGATAACGGTCGCTCTTTTTAATAAGCTGTTAAAGGCTGAACAATGGAAAATCGTTTACTCAGCAATTTCAAAAAAGAACTCCCATGCTTCACATTTAAATTCTTAACCGAATTGGTAATCTGTTCATTAATAGGCGCCACCCCTGTATATTTCAACTCGTCCTCCAACCAAGAACTAGAAGAAACAGTACAAGGCTTATTGGCAATAACACAGTTAATGAATCATGCGTTTTATTTACTTATCCCATACACCATTATTTGTCTTTACAAAATATTCTATAACAGAAAGACCGAATCCGGCGCCAAGCGATTTAATTACATCCATAAAATCGCCACTGAAGTTGGCACAAATTTCTTAGGTATAATTAGGGCTGGATTCGGCGCTATTTTTGGTTATTTTCTAGTATCCGCGTTCACGGAAGTAGGAGCTCAGTCACCTGAGGAGCTTTTGTCCTCAGCTATTTACAGCCTTTTCACCCTTATCCTGTGCGCGGGCCTTTCACTATTTCATGACCTACTTTCACCCCCCCTCGGCAACCGATATAAAAATCATTTGAAATTTGATCGCAATCTTAAATAGTTCAACATTCGCGGTGCTACTTTGAGACCTGATTTACATACGACTGACAGGCAGCTAAGGCGATCAATCCTTGGTCGCCCGCATCGGTGATGCCGATAATTCGTTGAGCATGCGCTGGGTCAAGTTGGGCTCTTGTGGCGCCATGAACCACGCCGCCGGCTTCGGTACTGGCTGGCACTGAGCTGCCACCGGCTGAATCCGTGGCGTCGAGAAGGACTGACAACCGCAGATCAGCAGTGGCAAGGCGATCACGCAGGCGAGCCTGGTTGCGTTGAGCATCACTCAGTTCCTTGTAGTGGGTTTGTTCACTGGCCGACAACCGCTGCTCGAGGGCCAGGCGCCTGTCCTGTGCCGTGCGCACCTGGTCAGCGGCGGCGTTGCTGATGGCGATCAGATCGTCCTTGTGCAGGCTGGCCTGTTCGGCGAGTTGCTGGCCGTAGCGCCAGTCCTGAACCTTCCAAGCCGACGCGGCAGATCCGCCGACCAATGCGATCAGCAGCACACCAACGGCTAACAGCTGGTACGGCGCGGGATTCAGGTCAACGACACGCATAGCACTGCCCTCGCCCGGGTCCACAGTTGCAACCGATCTTCTAGGCCGTTGAGACCACCGTTGATTTTGCGGGTGATCGCTTCGAACTCATCCCGATCCGCCAGGGCGTTCAGCTCGCGCACCCACCAGAACCACGCGGCCGATTCGGCAGCCCACTGCGGCAACTCAAGCAACTCAGGGGTGCGCAGCAAACGTTCGTCACCGAACAGCGCCAGGCTGCAGCGCAGGTAGTTGCTATGGCCGGTAATCTGGATCAGGCCGCGACCGCGATAGCGCTGGCCATCACCATCCGCTTCCGGGGTGTTGCCCAGTTTCGCGGCCAGATTGCCGGTGTCGTATTTGCTCAGGTACTGATCGCCGCCCAGCTCGCGGACGTACTGCAGCTGACCCGACTCGTGGCCAACTTGGGCCAGAAACGCCGCGTGACGTTTCGGCGTATTGATTTGCCGCTGCGCCATGGCCGCGTTTAGGGCGGATACAAAAACGCCCGCTTGGCGGCGGGCGTTGGGCATGATGCGTTGTAGCTGCTGTTCAGTGACGGACATACAAAACTCCAGGTATAAAAAAACCGCACTCTGGCGGCGATGGGGCGCTACGGCGCGTTGACATTCACCACCTTAAGCGGCGGCTTAACTTTCTTTTTCTTACCTTTGGATTTGCCCTGCTTGCCGGCATTGCACTCGACAGTGGTCGACCAGCCGGATTGGGTAAACACCTGCTCGACCGAATCCGCCAAGTACTCGCCATCAAGGCCGACCTTGAAGCCCTGGGCGTTGATCAATCGCTCGGCAAAAATGTCGGTCCGGCCAGGCATCTCAAAACGCACGTCAGCGGTCGAGCGATTGAACGCCGCCAAACGCGCCTTGGCGGCGGCTTCGGCGGCGGTCTTGTTCGGGTAGATATGCCGATCGGTATGCACCGCCGGCAGGCCATCCGGGGCGTCGTCATTGTCCACCGAGACGATGGCGAGCTTGCCGGTCTTCTTGTCCTGGTGCTTGGTGGCCACGGCCTTGTGCGAGTTGCGATCGCCCAGGCTGAACTGCCAGCGGCTGAGGTCGCTCCGCGTCAGGGTGACCGCGCCGAACGCCTTGCCGCTGGCGGTCTGGCCCGCTTGACGGGGCATCACCAACAGCTTGCCGTCGGCCACCTTGGCCGTGCAGTCGTATTGCTTGGCCAGGCGCGTGATGAAATTAAAATCCGACTCGTTGAGTTGATCGACCCGGGCGACTTTCGTGGTCACCGGGCACACCGGCTGCCAGCCATTGCGCGCGGCGATATCGGTCACGATCTTCGACAGCGGCACGTCTTCCCAGCTACCGCTGCGAATGGTCTTGCCACTGCCGCGCATGTCGCTGGCCTTGCCCTTTATCACGATCGTGTCCGGCGGACCCGACACCTCGACCGTGTCCACCGCGTAACGCCCCAGGCGCGCCAAGGATGTTTCGGCATAGCCCAGGTAGATCTCGATCGAGCTGCCACGCCGAGGCAGCACCACCTGCCCATCTCGGTCATCAATGCGCAACTCAAACTCGTCGGACTCCATCCCGGGCTTGTCAGAGGTGCGCAGCAACAACAACCGATCATTGATCTTGGCCGTCACATCGGCGCCATCGGCCACGATTCGAAACGTAGGGGTCATGAATTTTGTCCAAAAAAAACCCGCACAAGGCGGGCTAGAAAGTCAGGAGTTTGAAGTGAACGAGAAAAGTGTAGCCCATCAATCCCACAAGCTGACCCCCTCCCCGGTCGGGCTGGGCAGATCCGGCAGATAGATCACCACGCCGGTGCGGTAGGGCTGGGGTTCATCCGCCAACCCCTGATTGGCATCCAGCACCGCCTCGGTGCTGCCGTTCAGATGGCCATAAACGTTATGGCAAATGACATCGAGCATGTCCCCATCAGACGTTCTGCATGTCGTCGCCATAGCGCACAAACTCCAGAGTGAACCCTTGTTTACGCGGAATCCCGCCGTGCAAAAACGCGCCTTGCTCGTCGCCGATAGTCTTCAGGCACCAGGTCCCAATCACTTCGCCATAGCCCGTGGTCAGGGTCAGCGGCTGAAGCTTGGCCCCAATGGTGCGTAACGTATCGAGTTGTTTGAGGCCACCCTTGAAGCCCGGGTAGATCGTGCCTTTGAGCGTGAGCTTTTCCTCTCCCATCCCGATGGCCTGCTGCGCTGGGCGGCGGGATAGACGTTCCTGGGAAGCCCAACGGAATTCGGTCGAACGGCTCAGCTCGTCGAAGGCCGCCGTGTCCAAATTGAAGAAATACGGCTGAATCTTCGGGTCACGGGGCTGAATGATCAGCAGGTGCGGGAACGGCTTCACCGCCTCGGGTGCCGGCGTGGCATCCACGGCAAAGGAACTGGTCGGCACGATGTTGGCCAACGACGGGCTGACCTTGCCGGCGATGTTGTTGATCGCCGTCGCCGCCTTGCTCGCCTGCTCCTTCAGCGTCCCCATCCGTTCCTGTACTTCGGCGGCCGCCCGAGTCGCCCGACCGTACACGGCCACTACTTGGCCGACCTTGGCCTGGGCCGCGTCCACGCCACGCATCACCCGCTGAAGCTTGGCGCCGATCGCCGGCCCCACGAACGGGATGTTTTCCAGCTCGGACGCCGCACCAGTGATTTCACTGATCGCGCCGTTGACCGGGCCGAGCATGCCGTCCGCACTGCGCCGCCCAGCCTCCCCGGCTTCAACCAAGTACTTCAACCCCGCTTGCAACTGTTCCATATACGCCATGCGGCCTCCTTACAGGTGGGGTTCGTCGTACAGCTTGGTAGCGTTCTGTTTCGCGGCGTCCGCCATCATCCGCTGCATGTGCGGCATCAGCTCCTGAGCCATGCGTTGCGGGTCTTTGACATCCCCCTGCACCGTGACCGGCATGTTCAGCGAGTACTGAAACTGCTGATCCACTTTGGTTGGTGCCGGCTTCTCCAGCTCCTTGGGCTGAATGGCCACGGCTGCCGCCTTGGCCGGCGCCTGTACGGCCATGGCGCGGGCGACGTCGCCTAGCGCCGGCCCTTGTGGGGTTGCCCTCGAGGCCATCAGCAACGCACCGGAGCCCTTAGCGCCATTGAACGATTGGCCCATGCTGGCCAAGCTGGGAATAGTCGGACCAGGGCGTGGCGCCATCAACAACGGCGTGGCCGGTGGGACGGGTTTTTCCTCTTCGCCACCAAACACCGACTTGCCCACGGCGCCACCCAACACCTGGCCGCCCTGACTGCCGAGGTAGGCACCAATCAAGCCACCAATGGCGGTCCCGATAATCGGCACCACCGAGCCAATGGCCGCGCCGGCAGCAGCGCCGGCCATGGTGCCCGCCAGCGAACCGGCGGCCGCGCCGTAACCCACGGCCTTTTCGTCCTTGGTCTTGGCATTCTCATAGGTGTCGAACGCCATGGCGCCGGCTTCCATCAGCGAGCCGCCGGGAATCATCTTGGCTGCTTTGCCTATCTTGCCGACTGCCTGCACCACCCCGCCCAGCCGGGCCATCGAACCGGCCGGAACCGGTACCGGTGGAATCGGCGGACGCGGCACAGGGACCGGCGGCCGCCCCCCCGGAATAGGCGAGCGCGAAGAACCACCCGGCCGAGGCAAAGGTCGACGGCGCGAAGCGTTGCGTCTTGACCCGCGTCCACGCCGGCGCGTTTCCCCAGGACCTTCAGCGCCGCCGCCCATGGCTCCCGCGTTGACCACGAAAACCTTTTTGACGCCGTCGTCATCCGATCCCGACTCGCCGCCCTCGTCGCCGCCTGAGGCGACATCCTTCGCCATCGAAACCACTTTGAGGCCGGTCGCGATCAGATCGAATTTACCGGGCTTTTTGTCGTCCTTGGCCTCCGCTTCATTATCGGCGCCTTCGGCCCCCTTGCCTGTGAAAGCCGCCACCGCCTTGAGCCCGGTTTCCACCAGCGACAACGCCTTGCCGGCCTTGCCCTTGGGCGCCGAGCCTTCGCCGTCACCGCCCCCATCCTCGGCGTTGGTGACAAAGACCTTTTGCACCGCGCCGGCCTTGCCACCACCCAGCGATCCGCGCGCCAGGTTCAACAGCCCTTTACCCATCTTGAACGAACTGAACAGGCCCGTGAGCGTGACCAATCCACCACCGACCAACGCGATCCCCGTGACCACCCCAGGCGCGCTGTCAGACATCGAGGTAATGCTTTTGGTGACCTTGGTCAGCGCCTCGGCCACGGTGTCCGTGACCGGGCGCAGGGCATCCCCCACGCTACGCATGGCGTCATCCATCGACTGAGCCATTTCGGCCCACTTCTGCGACGACGCCTCACGCCGCTCGCTGAGGTTTTTGTCGAGGATGCCCGTTGCATCGCGAGAATCGTTTTTAAGCTGGCTGTACAGCGCCTTGTTCTGCATGAACGCCGACAGCGCGGCCTTGACCTGCATGTCAGCGAACAGGTCGCCGGTTTTCAGGGATTCTTCCAGCGAGGCCATCATCGCCTTGGCCTTCTCCGGATCGGCTTCCTTGCTGATCTTGGACGTCGCTTCAGCCATCGCCGCCGCGCGCTTCGGATCGGTGGCTTGGATGTACTTCTGCGCCAACGCCATGCTGGTTTCGAGCGTCGACATGCCGTTTTGCAAACCGGTTTGCATCGAGCCCTTGTAGTCGATACCGGCCTTTTCATACGCCTTGACGGTGTCGCCGGAGCCGATTTTTCCCATCCAGTTTTTGAGGTTGTTAGCGGCCTCATCGGCGCCGCCGGCCGACTTCATCTGCACTTGCAGCATGGCGCCCAACTGCGTCACCGCATCCATGCCGGTGATGCCCAGGCTGCCCATATTGGCCAACAGCTCAGGGAACCACTTAGCCATGTCGGCCGCTTCAAAGCTTCCCGCCTGCCCTTGATAAGCAATCGCCTCCAGCGCCTGCTGCATCTGCTTGGGATCGGTGATCTTGGCGTTTTGCCCCAGGGCGTTGATCATCTTCGCCGTGTCGACACCGTTCGACCCTTGGCCCACGACAAACTTGGCCGCGACCGGCGCATATTCCAGGGCCTTGCTCAACTCCATACCGGCGCCGACCAACTGGTTAACCACGTCGGCCACATCGTTGCGCGCCATGCCGGTGTCGCGCGAGGTATCAATGATCTTGCGCGACATCTCCTGTTCTTGTGGCTTGTTGGCAACCCCGGCCTTGATCGCGATGTCACGCACAATGGCCCCGAAGTCCGCGCTGACTTTCGTCGGTACCGCCAGAGCTCCAATACCGACGACAGCGGCGCCGACCGCGCTTTTCATGCCGGTCTTGCCGGCATCCATCTGCTGATGCCCCTTGGCCTTCAGCTCGGCTTTGTTGGCCGCCTGTCCCATGGACCGATAGGCCTTCTCCAGCCGACCGACCTCGACGCCTTGCTTTTTCAAGCTGTCGAGGTTGGAGTTCAACCGGTTGAGCAATTTGGATGCCCCGGCGGCACCGCTGTCGTGGGCCTTCTTCCACTCATCACGCAGGCGAATGGTGTCTCCAATCGTGCGCTGCAGCACACGCGCCTTGTTGCCTTCCGCCTCGAGGCGTTTGATGCGCCCCGTCACGTCCTTGAACGCGGCGCCAACCGTCGAACTGACGGCGCCGCCGATCACTAGCCCGAGGGCGAGTTTGTTCGCCATGTCATGGCCCCCATTTGCATAGCCTTACCGAAGGCGGCTCAATCCGTGAGCCACCACACCATCTCAGCAAACGGCATCGACTGAATCTCAGCGGCGGAAAATCCGGTTTCCGCCGCCAGACGTTTCGCTGCCATCTTTATGACGCCAGGGTCAAACCCCGTTGTCTTGGTCCATACGAAAATAGCCGGCCTGCAGGCGGTTGAAATCCACCAGCTTCAGGCCCTCCAGATCCGCGACAGGCGCACCGGCCAACTCGGCAAACAACACCAGCTCGCGCTGCTCGTCATCGCCGCCCGCCTCACGATTCGCCGAACGAACGTCGCGCACGGTCGGGGAACGCAGGGCCAACTTGTCGACCGTTACGCCGTTGATTTGGCTCGGGCACGACAGCGTGACCAGCACGTTATCGGTGGTGATCGTCAGCCACGACGGCATCGACGTCGAGTAATCGGTATCAGGCGCCAGGCGCGAATAGGCCGCCTGTACACGGCGATAGTCCACCAGCTTGAGGCCTTCCAGATCCTTCAGGCCCACCTCGGCCAAGCCCGCGAACAACATCAGCTCGCGCTGTTCGTCATCGCCGTTAGAGGCACGGTCGGCCGCCCGCACTTCGCGCACGGCCGGAGCCCGCAAGGTCAACGTCTCAACCTTGATCCCGTTGGCATCGCTGGGACGTGAGAGCGTGACGACGGCGCTCTCAGCGGTGACCGCCAGCCACGCCGGCAGTTCTTTATAAGTTGCTTTCATCTGGATCTATTCCCTTACATGCCGAGCGCGGTGCGCACTTCGGCGAGCTGGTCTTTGCCGTCGATCACCTGAATACCGGCGACCATGTCGATCTCGTACATCAGTCGCCCGTCGATTTCGAGCTTGTAATAAGCGACTGCGACGGCGTGTTTGATCTCGGCCGGATCACCGGCTTTCCAGTCGCCCAGGTCGACCTCTTTAAGCCGGCCGCGCAGGGTGGCGACCACCGCCGTGACGGCTCCCTTTTGCCCCCTGAACGCACCACGGAAAGTCGCATTGAAGGCCGTGCCATCGGCCAGACCGAAGTACTTCAACGACTCACGACGCACGCCCTTGGTGACAAAGGACGCCTCCATTTTTTCCAGCCCCTGGTCCATCTCGATGGCACCGGCCATGCCGCCACCGCGATACTCGTCAGTCTTGCTGGTCAGCTTGGGCAGGGTCAGGCTCGGCACGTCGCCGGCGAAGTTCACGCCATCAACGAACAGGTTCGTGTTAAACAAAGTTTGAGGAATCATTGACTAGGCCCCTTAGGCTGCTTCAAGAACTTCGGTCATCCATTGATCGGTGACTTCGAAAAGGAAATTCGGGTTTTCAGCCGGCGGCACGTCGGTGAAGCGAATGCGCCAATACACTTTGCCCTGGGCGATTTGGCTGGCGGTGTTCAACTCGGTGTCCGGGTACACCTCGAAATTGATGATTGCGCCCTGGGCTTTCAGGTCGCGCATGAACGCTTCCAGACCGTCAGTCACATCCTTGACATAGGTCTTGGTGATCGAGCGGTCAACGGCCCATTTGTGGCCGGCCTGCACGGCATCCATGAGGATGAACAGCGTGCGCACACGGGTGACGAACCCCCATTTCGGATCGCTCGACAGCGTACGGTTGCCCCACAGGCGATAGCCGTCGTCGCGGATGATCGTCGCGATATTGGCGTTGTTCAGCAGGTTGGCCCGGCACGTCGCGTCGCCGTCCAGGTACTCGACCGCGCGGGTCGTGCCGGTGATGCCGACAAACTCCTTGTTCGACGGCGACGCCCAGAAGCCGTACTCCGCATCGGTCCAGGCAAACAAGCCCGCAGCCCAGGCCGAGCCCGGGGCATCGACCGTCTCACTGATGCCGGTGTCCCAGTACTGCACGCCCGGGTCAACCATGAACAGGTTGCGACTGCCGAAGTTATCGGCGTAGGCCATGGCGGCCTCATCCGTGGTGCCAGGCCCGTCGATAATGCCGATGGCGCGCAGCTTCTGCGCCAACCCATCGAGCGCCGTGGCCACAGCCTGAGTGGCCGTGTGCCCCGGCGCGATCAACAGCCGCGGCTGAGCGTTAAACAAGCTTTTGCCATCGAGCAAGGCCTGTAGGCCGGTGCGCTTACCGGAAGCCAGAACCCCGCCAATGATCGCCGAGGTTTGCAGCGCCGCGTCTTCCAGCTTCGGCACACCGATGGCGACGATCACCGCCTTGGCCTTGGTGTAGATCGCCTGACAGGCCTTGGTGATTGCCGAATCGGCGCCAAAGGCGGCAATGGCTTCGCGCTCGGTGGTGATCAACTTCAGCTCGCCGGCCAGTGCCGTACCGCCGCCGAGAATGCCCGGGGTGAAGGTGTCGCACAGTCCGATAATGGAAGACGACGGCAAGGAAATGGTGCGCGCCCCGGTCTTGATATCGGTGGTCGTAACGCCGTGAAAGAAACTCATAAAGCTCAATCTCCAGAAACGGAAAAGCCCCGCATAAGCGAGGCTG
>Ga0163162_10002102_pt1 | contig 18695 bp, 16 predicted proteins | sample S55metaG_FD_115310 | JGI IMG/M metagenome (GOLD analysis project Ga0163162, IMG submission 115310) | Switchgrass rhizosphere microbial communities from Kellogg Biological Station, Michigan, USA - S5-5 metaG | ecosystem: Host-associated > Plants > Roots > Rhizosphere > Soil | place: USA...
GAGGAAAAGGATCGGCGTTTGCACCCTCTTCGCACGCAATTCTTCGACGACCTCCCACCCATCCTTTTTCGGGAGCATGACGTCCACCAGCATCAGGTCGAAAGAGGAATTGTTGGCCAGCTCAAGCCCAGTCTCGCCGTCGCGCGCGGTTCGGACCGCGTAGCCAGCCTCCGACAAACCCTTCGCGATAAATGCCGCGGTCTTCTTTTCGTCCTCAATTAGCAGGATGCGCATGCCGGAAACGTATAAGGGCGACGTTACTGCCGTTCAAGTTTGCTGCCTAGCCTTATGGTTTTCCACCAAAAGTGACAAGGTCATCGAGGTCAATCAGATCCATCCATGTCTTGATGTCCTCGCGTATCCTGGAGAAAGAACTAACGCGGCGAAAGAAAAAGAAGAGAGTTTCGGCGTCTCCATCTGGAGTTCGTCTCAGCATGTATTCGCTCCACTGTTCGATTTCCCACGAGCTGGGTTGATGCCGCGCGTTCGTTTTGAGCCATTCGAGGATTTCGCCGTCGCCTTTACCTGCGGCCAGCTGCTCGAGCAAAGCGGCCGGCTCGAAACCGAGAAAGTTAATAATGTGCTGATCGAAAGGCGCGTCGTAGTTAAACTCACCGTTCTGTCCCGCGATGGTGGCGCGGCCTTTATCGAGCATGCGCGGCAAAATCACATACCCGCCAAGGCGACAACGCGGGCTGCGGGGCGGACGCTGGGTGAGATCGGGTGCAGAAAACGAATTCTCCATGAGTTACTCGGGAACGTAACATGTGACTGGGACAGGCATCCGACAACTCTCCGTGATGGGACCGACACCCTGAGGAAGTCGCGCTCGCGCGACGACTGAAAACGCATTAAAACCTCTGATGCCGAAATCCGTGCTCTCTCGTCAGTTCCTGGTACTTTCCGCAATCGCGCTCGTCGGCCAATCATCGTTAGGCCAGGAGGACGAGGTCGCGCCAAACGTTTCTCCGAAGCCGGCCGAGACGACCGTCACCGCCGCCACTCCCTCCTCCGCGCCGACGGTCGCGGCTGCTTCACCAACCGCGGCGGCCACGCCCGTCCAGTTGACGGATGTTTTATGCAAAGGACTCAAGGCGCGTTCGATCGGTCCGGCGGTGATGGGTGGGCGCGTTTCCGACATCGCGCTCGACCTGCACAATCCCGCCGCCTTTTACGTTGGGCTCGCGACCGGCGGTCTTTTCAAGACGAACAACAACGGCGTCACTTTTGATCCGATTTTCGATAAACAATCACTGCTCTCCATCGGCGCTGTAGCGGTCGCGCCGTCGAATTCGGATGTGGTCTGGGTGGGAACCGGAGAGGGCAACGACCGGAATTCATCGGAATGGGGCGATGGAGTTTATCGTTCTACCGATGGTGGTGGGACATGGACAAATGTCGGCTTGAAGGAAAGCCGTGCGATCCCGCGCCTGGTCGTGCATCCGACGAAACCGGAGATCGCCTACGTCGCCGCACTCGGCAGCCTTTGGAAGGATGGCGGCGATCGCGGGTTGTTCAAGACGACTGACGGCGGCAAGACTTGGAAACTCGTTTTGCACGCGCCTGCGCCTAACGATGCCCGGACCGGCTGCGGCGATGTCGCACTCGATCCGTCCAATCCGGAAATCGTCTACGCAACTCTGTATGCGCGGCAGCGGACGCCGTGGTCGTTTGCCTACGGAATAACGGCGAGCAACGGCGTTGATGTCGGCGGAATTTACAAAAGCGCCGACGGTGGCGCGACGTGGAAAAAATGCGCGGGCGGTCTGCCCGGCCAGACTGGTCGCATCGGGCTCTCGGTTTCGGCGAGTAAACCGAAAGTCGTGATGGCGGTGGTGCAAAGCGATGAAGGTGGGGCGACTGACATCAAAACCATTCACAGCCGAAGTGGCGGCGTTTTCCGATCGGAGGACGGCGGAGAAAAATGGACGCGGATGAGCGACATCGATCCGCGTCCGTTTTATTTCAGCCAGATTCGGATCGATCCGGCGAATGATCAGCGTGTTTACGTACTTGGGATGGCGGTGCTCGTTTCCGACGATGCCGGCAAAAATTTCCGAGAAGATCTCTCTGGCAAAGTGCACCCGGATTGTCATGCCCTCGTGATTCAACCCGGCAGCGTTCCTGTACCCAATCCAGTCAAACCAGAAGACAAAAACAAACCACCCAAGCCACCGGTTTGTGAACGGTTGCTTCTCGGGACAGACGGCGGTGTTTACCAGAGTTACGCCGCGGGGAAAACCTGGGAACATCTTAATCGTATTCCCGCGGGCGAATTTTACCGGATCACTCTGGATGACTCGCAGCCCTATTATCGAGTCGCTGGCGGATTGCAGGATAACGAAAGCTTCGCCGGGCCAAGTCAGGTGCCGAGCAAGGAAGGCATTCGTAACAGTGATTGGCTGGCGTTGTCGGGCGGTGACGGATTTTACGTCGTCTTCGATTCGGCAGATCGCGATATTTTTTATGCGGAAAGTCAGGAAGGTTTTGTCCACCGCTTTAATTCTCGAACTGGCGAATTACGAGAGCTGCGGCCCGAGCCGGCCGAAGGCCAGGAGCGTTATCGCTTTCATTGGAACGCTCCTCTGATCGGAAGCCGGCACAAGCCCGGGGTGCTTTATCTGGCTGGCAACCGCGTTTTTCGTCTAACGAATCAGGGCGAGCATTTCCAATTGATCAGCCCTGACCTGACGCGGAACGATCCGGCGCGGATTAACACTACCGGCAGTGGCGCGGAAAATTTTGGCGTCATCTATTCGTTAGCGGAATCGCCTGTCAAAGCCGGCCTGCTCTGGGCCGGAACCGATGACGGTCGACTTTGGGTGACGGAAAACGATGGCGGCAATTGGACGGAGCTGACCGCAAATGTTCCGGAACCGACGCGCGGTCAATGGATCGTGCGCGTCGAACCTGGCGCGAAGGATTCGAAGGTTGCCTATTTGGTGACGAATGCTTATCGCGCCGGGGACGATCGCCCGACGATTCTGCGCACCGCGGATCTCGGAAAAACCTGGCAGAGCGTGGTCGGCGCCGGTCTTCCGCCTAACGATCCGGTGGAAGTTGTGCGCGAAGATCCGGTTAATTCAAATTTGCTCTACGCGGGAACGCATTTTGGCTTGTTCGCTTCTCTTGACCAAGGGGCCCGCTGGTTGCGAATCGGCGCTTTGCCTAACGTTCGCGTAGACGATCTGCAAATTCATCCCCGCACATCGGATCTTGCCATCGCCACTCATGGCCGAAGCATCTATATTCTCGATGACACGCGCGCTTTCCGCGAGTTGACCCCACAGATCATGGCCAAGCCGGCGCATCTCTTCACGGTCGAACCGGTTTTCGGCCGCTATCTTTTAGGCGGCTTTGCCGACAACAACGGCAAAGGCGATTATCGCGGCGAGAATCCGCCGGAAGGCGCGCTCTTTACTTTCTGGATAAGGGAATTCACCGGCGAGGAAGCTAAACTAGCGATCACAAATTCCGCCGGTCAGCCCGTGGCAAATCTAAAGAGCGCGGGCGCGCCTGGTCTCAATCGCTTGAATTGGGACCTGCGCCCGACTGAAGACGTGCTGATCAAATATGGCGGCGACGATCCGAAGAAATTTGTCCCGACCGGCGATTACACGGCGGAGTTAAGCCTTGGCAATGACAAGGTGAAACAAACCTTCCACGTCGAGATCGCTCCGGGCATTGTTACTCGGTAGGCGAGCATCGCCAGTTTAGGATTACTCTCACTATCCGGGTCAGTCCTTTCGCAGGAACACTTCTTTCATCTTCTGCAAGACCTCCGGCGACGTCACGGTGTGCTCATTGAGAACCAAGAGCGCGAAGTTATCTGCCAGGATCTCTTCCGGGGGGATGATGTATTCCGTGTTTCGTCCTACCTGCTCCATGAATCCCGAGATTTGTTGGATGCCGACAAGCCGCGGCGAGGTGCCCTCATATGCCGCCTCGAAATTCTCTGAGTCGCGGCTCTTCTGCACCACAAGGAATTGGAATTGAAGATAGGCAAAGAACTCGCCTCCTCGTTTGGTATCGTATGTCTTGGTGCTTGAAAGCAGGATCGGAACCGCCAGAAAATCGTGACCGTCCGTTCTCAGGCGAATGAAATGATCGTTTCGCGGCGCATCAGGATTTGTGATCTTGCGAAGTGCCAGGTCGGGCGGGAGTTCTATTTCATTGCACTTGGTGAAGCCGATTATTCCGTACAGTTGTTCGCGCAACTTGGAATTTTGCCGAGACAGAATGTGAAACAGCTCATGGCAGATGAGTCGTTGCAGTTCCTTTTGCGGCTTCGCCAACTCGCGTTTTGGGAAAACGACGGCCGCGCCTCGCGTGTAGGCCGCATTTCCTTCTTCCTTTCCGGTGGTTTTAATGAACTGAACGGCTCGAGGTAACGTCAGCGGGAGATCGCGAAGTCGTGGCTAAATGGCTTCGATCGCGACCTGCACCGTCTGCATCTCTTCTTTGGTCCAATCGGCAACGTTTCGTCCGATAAACTCCAGGAATTCACCTTCTGAAACGGATCTGTCAGTTTTCATCCGCGCAGACCGATCAAACGGGCTCAAACGCTGGATAAAATCATCCTTCGCGAGAAGCACCTGCCTGCCCTCACTTTGAGAAGCGAAATGAACCGTCGTGCTGCCGAGCACAAGGTCGCCCGAGGCGCGGCAAGGCAACATGAATACACATGCCGAGGCTGCGAGGAAAAAAAAGCTCTTCATGTCTTTCGAGAAGGAGATCATTTCGGTCAGCGTCCGAAGGTCAAATGAAACAACTCGTCGCTCGTTAGGTCAGGATCGAACTTTCGTTCATCCGGCCGCGAGAAGAGACATTTCTTCGGCTTACGAAATCAAAAAGTGCTCAGCTCTCCGCGCCGCCGCCTAGATCCTTGCCCTCTTCGACTTCCTCTTCTTCCAATGAGAAGCGTCGCTTGCGCTTGTTCGCCGGGAGGGGCGAGAGCGTCATCGTGATATTGCGGCCGGCAATCTTCGGCTCCATCTCCACCTGCGCCATCGTCGCGAGGTCGTCGCGAACTTTGTCCATCAGTTGCATGCCGAATTCCTGGTGGGCCATTTCGCGTCCGCGGAATTGTAACTGCACCCGCACCTTGTTTCCCTTGTCGAGGAACTCTTCAGCGTGGCGAATCTTCGTCAGGTAATCGTGGTCGTCGATGTTGACCCGAAATTTGATCTCTTTCAGCTTCGTCCCGGACGGCCGCTTATCTTTCTCCTGCTTCGAGATGTCGTACCGGAATTTTCCGAAATCGACGATCTTGCAGACGGGCGGATTTGCGGTTGGTGCGACCTCCACCAGGTCGAGTCCCATGTTCTGAGCTTTTTTGATCGCCTCGGACAACTTCATGACGCCAAGTTGTTCGCTGTTCGAGGCGAGAATGACGCGGACTTCGCGCGCGCGAATCCGACCGTTTACACGTATTTGTTGTTGCAGAATGAATTATCTCCGGCCGGCGACGAGGGAGTGAGACTGACGCCGTTTTTTCCTGTCGCATCTCCAGCGCGTTCCGTGGAACACGCTGCACTCAGAAATCTTTGCGCCTGCGAGGAGCGCTCGGACCGGTTCGCGGTACCACACGAACCGACGGGAAGTTGTATCCGACATCGTGACGCTGGCAAGGCGTTTCTGAGCGGATAGAAGACTGGCAATGACTTCACCAAATTCCGTCAGGCGGGCGGATCGCCGAAATGCGCGGCGTAGGCCTCGTATCCAATGATGTCGTCCCACATCGCATCGAGGGTTGCGGCGATTGGAGCGGCTTTGGCAAAACCGGAGAAAACTGCGCGATCGCCGATTGGCGTATCGATCACGAAGGTAGGGCGCTGGTTGACTTGGAGCGCGTGAAATTCCGCAGTGCTTTTCCGGACCCGCTCTTCAATCGGAGGCGACTTGGCGCACTGCTGTAAGAGATCCAGATCGAGCCCGGCAGCGTGCGCCCCGACCTCAACCGCGACATCCCAGCGACCAATTTTTTTGCCGTCGTGCAGCTCCGCCCGACACAAAGCCATCCAGATGCGGTCATCCTCGATGCCAAAATCACGCCCAGCTTCCGCGACACAATTAGGTGCGACATATTCGGTCGCGTTGGGTTCTACCCAGCTGGCGTTCAACATCCGCGGGGAGCGCATCAGCATCCCGCTGCGCTTATAGTACCATTCGGTGTGGGCTCGTGTCGGTGGTAAACCGGTCTTGTCCATCAAAGCGATCTTCCATTGAAAATCGACCCGATCGCTGTAACGCTCGCGCAATTCCAGCCAGGCCGGGATCGCCCAGTAACACCACGATGAGATTACGTCGAGATACATGGTCGCCGTTAGTCGCATGCCTTAATATGGACAGTACCTCCCGGTCGGGGAAGAAAGAAACGCGTCAGCGCGCAGTTTGACTAGACGGCGAAACGACGGACTTCCGCCAAGGCGGGCGCAATTTTGATCGACCTCAACCACATCCTTCTTTTTATCGCGATCGTCGCGCCCGTGATTCTGCTCGCGCGGATTGCACGTCAGCCGGGCCCGCGCAGGCATGGCTGGCGTATCGCCGCAATCATTGTCCTCACGAGCACGGCAGTGGCCAGCTTTCTCCTCCCAGCGATCGCGGGCTTAATCGGCGGAACTCTTTGGCTCCTGCTTCTGGTCATTCCTTCGGTGGCGGAGTGGAAAATTGACGAGCTGTTCCTCACCCAGCGCTTTGCCGCGGCACACCGCCTGGCGGTCGTGCGGCATGTTTTGCATCCTTGGGCGGATTCGCCGAACCGCCCTTCACTATATTATAACCTGGAACTCGCCCGCACCGGCCGGCTCGATCTTGCTCTCGATCGACTGGCCCAAGAGCGGACGGAGAATACACCCGCCGGACGTTTTGCCACCGCACTGACTTTTGCCCTGACCGAAAACTGGGCGGGATTATTGGAATGGTTTCGGCGCAATTCTGCTCTGGCAACAAGCACCGGTGTATTTTCGCTTTACCTGCGTGCGTTGGGCGAAACTGGGGAGTTGGATGAATTGTTGCGGCAGCTCGATGCGCAAATCGGCGGGGAGATAAGCGCGCAAACCCAGTTGATGTGGCGATTCAATCTTGCACTGGCCCTGGCGTTTTGCGGCCGAACAGACGAATTCGTTAGGCTAACGAAAGGGGACCGCCGACTGATGCGACCACAAAACCGGGAGTTTTGGTGCGCCACGGCGGAATTGGCAGAAGGCAAACACCAGGTCGCACTCCAGCGACTCGAGGAGTTATCCACGCAAACAAAGGATGCGATCTTAGTTCGCGCTATCGCGCACCGTCGTTCAGTTCCGGCAAAGCCAGCGCCTCTTTCGGCGACAAGTACAATGCTCCTTGACCGTCTCACGTCAGACATGGTCGACGGGCGCCGAGCGGCTACTCGGGCCGGTTGGAGGCGTGCTCCGGCAGTCTGGGCTTTGCTCGTTCTAAACGCAGGGTGTTTCGGTCTGGAGCTTTTCTTCGGCGGATCCACCAATTCAGCGACGTTGCATTACCTCGGCGCTCTCGAGCCCACTTCCGTGATCGTTAGCCACGAGTATTGGCGTTTGCTCAGCGCGTGTTTTCTCCATTACGGCGCGCTTCATCTGGCGGTCAATCTCTTCGCTCTTTATCTCCTTGGCCCGCCACTCGAGCAATTGATTGGTTCGATGAAATTCCTCACGGGCTATCTGCTAAGTGGAATCGGCTCGGGTATCGGAGTTATTTTGCTATCCAAGCTGGGCCGCCCGGATGAGACGCAACTTGTTGGCGCCTCGGGCGCCATCATGGGCGTGATTGGGATTTCCGCCGGCCTTCTCCTGCGCCACCGTCGGACGACCCTGGCAGGCCGGCAGCTCCAAAACATCCTTGTAATTGTTGCAATCCAAACAGTCTTTGATCTGTGGACGCCTCAAATTAGCATGGCGGCGCACTTGAGCGGCTTTCTCAGTGGGATAGTTGTTGGATTGATCTTTGCCTCGCTCGACCGTCCAGAAACAACTTTTTAGCGGGCCTTCAAAAGCCCGGCCCATTCCGGCTTGGAAAATGGAATACTTGGCTGGGATGAAATTTGCTGCCACACTTCCGCCCCTCGCAGGGCCATATTGGTTATGCCGAACATTCAGACTTATAACGTTATTCCCAACCTTCCTCCGCAACTCGAACCGTTGCGCGAAATGGTCTTCAATCTCTGGTGGACGTGGGAGCCATCAGCGCGGCGGCTTTTTCGACATCTTGATCCCGAGCTTTGGAATCGCACCAACCACAACCCGGTCCGGATGCTCCAGCTCTCGCGCCAGGGGCGTTTGATCGATGTGGCTAAAGACGAGGTTTTTCTGCGCGACCTCGCCGAAGTTCACCGGAGTTACAAGAAGTATCTAGCCCGGAAGGATACCTACGGCAAAACAGGTCCCGCAAGTGAGTTGAAAAAGGCGATTGCTTATTTCTCGGCGGAGTTTGGCTTCCATGAATCCATTCCAAACTATTCCGGCGGCCTTGGGATTCTTTCCGGGGATCATTGCAAGTCCGCCAGCGACCTCGATCTGAACTTTGTCGCAGTTGGGTTGCTTTATCGGCACGGCTATTTCAAGCAGCAAATCAATAAAGATGGCTGGCAGGAAGCCGTCAGTCTCAATCAAAATTTTCACCATCTGCCTATCCGGGAGGTGCGGCGAGGGGATGAGATATTGTTAGTCGGCGTGCCGTTGCTCGGCCGGCTGGTCTTCGCCAAGATCTGGGAGCTGCATGTCGGTCGAATCAATCTCTATCTTCTCGACACCGACGTTCCAGAGAACACCGCCGAAGATCGCCTGATCACGGCCGAGTTATACGGCGGCGATCTCGAGATGCGCATGAGACAGGAGATTGTCCTGGGCATCGGTGGGGTCAAAGCCCTGACGGCTCTTGGTCATGAAGCCGAAGTCTTCCACATGAATGAAGGCCACTCGGCTTTTCTGTCGCTTGAACGTATCCGGCTCCACGTTACCGAACATCACCTCGATTTTTATTCCGCGCTCCAGGTCGTGGCGTCCGCCAATGTCTTCACGACCCATACTCCTGTTCCGGCTGGGAACGATGCCTTTCCGCGCGAGATGATGGTGCGCTATTTCAGTGACTTCGCGGCCCAGCTCCAGATCCCATTCGACGAGCTTTTCCGCTTTGGCCAGACATCGACTGATCCGGTCGCGACTTTCAGCATGACCATTCTGGCTTTACGGACAAGTCGGCATGCCAACGGAGTCAGCAAACTACACGGCGAGGTTAGTCAGACGCTTTGGAAAGATGTCTGGAAGGGCGTTCCCACTCATGAGGTACCGATTACGAGTATCACCAATGGGATTCATACCAAGACATGGATGGCGCCGGAATTCTCCGCTCTCTACACAAAATATCTTGGGGATTGGGAAGAGCATCTGACCGAGCCGGAATTCTGGCGCGGTGTTATAGAAATTCCCGATGCGGAGCTCTGGGAGACTCACCAGAAGTTAAAGCAGCGCCTTGTTACTTTTGTCCGCGATCGGGTTCGAGCCCGCCGGGAACGGATCGGAGAATCACCCGAAGAAATCCGGGCGGTGAATGCGATTCTCGATCCGGAGATCCTGACAATTGGTTTTGCCCGTCGGTTTGCGACTTATAAGCGCGGCGCCTTGCTCTTTAGCGATCCGGACAGGTTGCTGCGGATGCTGAATGACCTGGCCCGTCCGGTTCAATTCATTTTCGCGGGGAAAGCGCATCCTCGGGATGAAGGTGGCAAAGCGCTTATCCAGGAAGTCTACAAGCTTACGCGGCAGACAGGTTTTCATAACCGGATCGTCTTTATCGAAGATTACGACACTTACATCGCGCGACGATTGGTCCAGGGGGTCGATCTCTGGCTCAACAACCCATTGCGCCCGCTGGAGGCCAGTGGCACAAGCGGGATGAAGCTTCCGCCCAATGGTGGATTGAATCTCAGTGTCCTCGATGGCTGGTGGTGTGAAAGCTATAACGGCAAGAATGGGTGGGCGATTGGCGCTGAGATTGAAAGCGGCACAACCGAATTCCAAAACGAAGTGGACGCGACCAGTCTTTACCAACTGTTGGAGAATCAGATCATCCCGCTTTATTACGCAAAGCCGGATGGGAAACTTCCCCTCGCCTGGTTGCAACTGATGCGCGAGTCAATCCGTAGTGTGACCCCAGTCTTTAACACCCACCGTATGGTGCGTGAATATGCGGAGCGACTCTACCTTCCGGCCGCCAAGTCCCACGCCGAGTTCGCACGAGACGGCTGGCGCGCTGCTACTTTGCTAAGTCAATGGAAAGCGCAGATGCGAAAGGATTGGCCGCAAGTAAGAATCAGCGACGTGCAGATCGGTAACAAAGACAGGCAAAAGATTCCCGTGGGCGATTCTCTTTTGGTCTCGGCTAAGGTGCATCTCGGAGCGGTCGATCCAAAACACGTTCGCGTCGAGGCCTGTCACGGAGAGGCGGAGAATAATGAACTGCGCAATCCTACGGTTACGGTTCTCGCGGAAGGGCAAAAGGCAGGCAATAACGGAGATTACATTTATGAAGGGAAGGTGCCCGCTGCGGAAAGCGGTACCTACGGATTTAGTATTCGGGTTATTCCCACTTATCCACATTTGTTCCAGGCGCATGAGCTTCGGCTCATTTCGTGGGCCTGACCGCCTTCTTTGACCCGTTAGCCACCCCTTAACTTTCTTTGCAGTTAGAGCAAAACAATACTTGCTCAATCTCCAGCATCGTCTATAACTGCGCCATGGACCTATCTGTCAAACAACTGGAAGAAGCAGTAGCGATAAGAAGACAAATCGATTCACTGCGTAGTAGACTCAACAGCCTCTTAGGAGGTTCAAGCTCGTCGTCGAGCGCAGCCACCGTCACGGCAGCAGCGCCGAGAAGTGGTGGAGGTGGACGTAAACGCCGCGGTGGTCTTTCGGCTGCCGGTCGCGCCCGTATCGCCGCCGCCGCCCGGGCTCGTTGGGCTCGAGTTAAAGCAGCCGGCGGTGGAGCGGCTAGCAAGTCGAGCGCTAAGAAATCTGGCGGCCGGAAAAAAGGCGGCATTAGCGCCGCGGGCCGCAGAAAGCTATCTCAGATGATGAAAGCTCGCTGGGCGGCACGTCGGCGCGCAAAAGGCTAATTTGTTAGGCAAAATTCCCACTGGTTAGGCGACGCTATTCAAAGCGTCGCCACCGTGCGGACAAACTCTTGATAATCCGCGGTCTCGCGGGCTGCTCTATTTAGCGCCTCGAGCCGCGGATTATTATTTGGCTGTGCCAGATGCACTCGCCAAGTCCGGGTGTCTTCGGTGAAGACAATTTCGTCCCATTGGATGGACTTTATCTGGGAGTTGAAGCGGGCGACTGAGCGGCCCCGAAAATAGGCTCGAGTGTCCTCGGGTGGCGCGAAGATGGCGCGTTTGATATCTGCCTCGGTAACGACCCGTCGCATTGTTCCCTGCCGCACTAACTCGTAATAGAGGCCGTCGTCAGGAACAATGTTATGGTATTCAAGATCGATCGACTGCAGCCACGGGTCGCTCCAGGATAACCGCTCTTCATCGCGTAACGCTTCCAACAGTTGTCGTTTCGCCACCCAGTCGACGCGATCACGGCAGAGAAGGATGTCCCGCTCGAGATCGTTCAAGACGTTCTCCCATTCCTGGAGTAGCCACCGCTTCTCAGCATCGGCGGGATCAACGCTCTTTCGCACCGCGGACAGGTATAGCCGTTGCACATCAATCGCCGAGATCTTGCGTCCATCCGTAAGTTCAATGATCCAGTCATAGGTTTGATCGCGGCTGATCGACTTGGTCGCATTAATTGGCTGCGCGATCTCGATCTGCGGCGCCGCTCCTTCTTCGATTAGTCCCAGGACGAGCGCGGTCGTTCCGATCTTCAAAGCCGTCGCCCACTCGCTCATGTTCGCATCTCCAACGATGACGTGGAAACGCCGGTAGACACTCGCGTCGGCATGTGGTTCGTCGCGAGTGTTCACAAGCGGCCTTTGATTCATCGTATCGATACTGACAAGGACGGAAAAGAAATCAGCGCGCTGTGAAATCTGATAAGTCCCAGGCTGACTTGCGGCGCCTTCCGCCTCTATTCCCATCTTGCCGGCGCCTGCGAAAATCTGTCGCGTCACAAGAAACGGCAAAACGCCGCCGACAATTCGATCCCACGGCACGTCGCGACGCATGAGGTAATTGTCATGGCAACCGTAACTGTGACCTGAGAAGTCGGTGTTGTTCTTATAAAGCCGCACAACTTGCTCGTCTGGCAGTTTCAGATTCCGCCGGCGCGCACATTCGGCCAGAATCCGTTCACCTGCCTTATCCTGTGCGACCACTTCGTTGAGAGTGGTGCATTCCGGGGTCGAGTATTCCGGATGGGCATGATCATTATAAAGGCGCGCACCGTTGCTTAGAACGAGGTCGCTTTTTATTTCCTCGAAGCTCAGCGGTCGGTTGCGATCGATCTCGAAGTAGGCCGACTCATCCAGGTCCTGCAGCAGTTCAGGGGCACGAAAGCCGCGAGCGTCGCGATGCGGATCCTCCAGGTCATAGTCCCATTTCATGTGCGCGCCGTGCTCCGTGTAACCGCGCACTAGCTCGATCGACTCCGCCACCACATCGACCGATTCCGCGCCGTCGACCGTAATTCCATACTCCGTTTCCAACCCAAAGACCCGTCTCATCCTTCACCAACATATACGCGGGAAGGGCGCTTCTCGAAATGACAGGACGTTTTCTTCCCCACGTCGCATCGAGATGAGTGATTTGAGGCAAGCGAGCTACAGCCGTTTTCGAGGGTGGCAATTCCCGCTCGGCGTTATCAGTTAGTCCAACGAGGTGCCGAATTCATTGAGCGCGGCTTCCAGCCGCTCGAGCCCAGCGCGGAGATTCGCGGTTTCGCCGCCAATCCCGAGGCGAAAATGTTGAGGCGCCTCGAAGAATTCACCAGGCACGACCGAGGTTTCGTATTTCTCGCGCAAGAGTTTGAAAAAAACCTGCGGATCGCCGCGCCGCAGCCGAGGGAAAACAACTGAGCCCGCGGGTGGACGGAAACAGTCAATGTCAGCGCGGGAATCAAGGAAGATATCGAGCAGCGCCCGATTGACCGTCAGTAAGGTCTGGGCGCGAGCCCGGAATTGGGCGAGATGATCGAACGCCATAACCGACATTCGCTCGGCTGGATGAGCGGGAGTCGCTGCGAAAAGGTCGTTTAGACGCCAGATGCGGTGCGCCAACTCCGGTCCGGCGAGGATCCAACCGCAACGCAACCCGCTCAAGCCATACGCTTTCGTTAGGCTGCTGGTGACCAGGAAAGTTTCGCCTAACGAGGCCGCAGACGCCGGCGCCGCTTCGAAAAGCATCTCGAGATAGACTTCATCGACCAGAACTCGTGCCTCAACCTTCTGTGCAAGGTCCCCGATCGCCTGCAATGTTTCCGCCGAAATCATGGCGCCGGTCGGATTGTGCAGGTTGGTCAGGATCACCAGGCGCGTGGCCGGCGTGATCGCTTCTTCCATCGCCGGCAGGGAGATATCGAAGTTGTTTTCCAGCGTGCGCTGGACACGCCGGACGTGCGCACCGAGGTAATGCGCGGCATCAAGAAGCAAGCCGTAGGTGGGCTCTTCAACCACAACTTCGTCGCCGGGCTCCAGCAGCGCCGCCATGGCGAGATGGTTGGCCATCGAAGTCCCCTCAGCCGTGACGATGTTTTGCACGGAGGCGCCAGTATGAATTGCGATCCGCTCGAGCAAGGGCGCGTAGCCATAACCACCGCCGGTGATTTCCAGTTCCTCCAGCTGCATCGGGAATTCCGAGAGCAGCACATTCGTTAGGCCACTGGTCGCGAGATTGAAACGGGCGGTGGAACACGTTTTCGCCCATTCCATGTAGCGCGAGCGTTTCCTTTCCGCGGGCCTGTTCATCGCCAGAGAAAGTAGACGGGCAAGCCGGCCAGCGCGATGCCGAGCCCGATAAAGGCCCGTTTCGGATCGTGGGCAAAGGTGCTGATCACAATCAGCCACTGAGCCACGATGAAAAATAACGTCGGCCAGGGATGTCCCGGCACCTGATAGCTGGCCGGCGCGCGCTCCCGCCGTCGCAGAACGAAGAGACAAACCGCAGTCAGGCCGAAGAAAATGCAATCCATCGCAATGACATAGTTCACGACCTGGGCATAGGTTCCGACGAGTGCGATCACGATCGCCCAGACGCCTTGCAAAATGATCGCGACCATCGGCACTCGCGTTCGCGGGTGAACCCACGCAACGGCGCGAAAGAAAACGCCGTCCTCTGCCATCGCAAAATAAACTCGCGGTGCGGTCAGCATCGATTGAGCAAGAAATCCAAAGGCCGAGATCGCGATGCCGGCTCCGATCAATTGGCCGCCGCGGTCACCGAGCAGTCCGCGCATGACCGCTGAGGCGGGAGTTGTCGATCGCGCGAGTCCTTCCGGTCCGAGGATGCGCAGGTAAGCAACATTGACCGAGACATAAACCGCGATCACGCCTAACACTCCGAGGATCAATCCCCGAGGCAGCGTCCGCCTCGGATCGCGGACTTCGCCACCGAGGAAACTCGTGGTTTGCCAGCCGCCGTAGGCAAAAAAAACCGGCGTCATGGCGGCGCCAAAAGCGAGCAGGAGATTGATTGAAGCCGGGCGATCAAGCGCTGGTCGCCACGCGATCTGTGACGGGCCGCCGCGCCAAAAGCTGACGACTACGAGGAATGCGATCGCCGCAATTGCGATCAAGGTAAGAGTCGATTGCAGGCGGCTCCCGGCACGGACGCCGAGACAATTGATAGCGGTGAGTAGCGCGAGCGCAATAACCGCGCCTAACGAATCGCTCACTGGCCAGTGTGTTAGCTCGAGAAAATAGCGGGCGAAGGTCACCGCCACCGCGGCCATTCCGCCTGTTTGAATGACGAGGAGCAAAACCCAGCCGTAAACAAACGCGACCGCTGGATGCAGCGCCTCGCGCAGATAAGCGTACTGCCCGCCGACCACCGGTAACCGCGCGGCCAGCTCGGCGTAAATAAAACCCCCGGCGAGCGCGATCATTCCGCCCGCGACCCACGCTCCAAGGATCAGGGTCGAAGTATGGACTCGCTCCGCCACGATGTAGGGATTGATGAAAATTCCCGCGCCGATGATGCCGCCCATCACGGCCATGGTGGTGCCGAAGAGACCGAGTTGGCGGGAGAGCTGGGTCGTATTGGTAGGCGAGGGTGGACTGCCCGAGGTTTTAGGCATGGCCTGTGATGGGAAATGACGAATGACCAATGACGAATGACGAAGGAATGACGAAGCTCGAAAGCGGATGTCCGAAGGCCGAGCCAACGAGGAATGTGGACGCCAGAGAACGTTTTCTTCGCCCTTCGCGTTTGGGCATTAATTCGTCATTCATCATTTTCCAGCGTCACTCCACCATTTAGAAAGCCGCGCTGTCGGGACCGAAGGAATCGCGTGCTCGGTTGCGGAATAGTGCGAGGTCGAATTAAAAAGGGTGAGCCGCGCGTGCGCCGCGTCCTTGAAATCGATGATGTTCAAGGCGGCCGGACTTTGATCGAGATTGTCGCGATACCGGCGCGGATCAAATCCGAGAAGCGAGCTGAGGAGTAACCTGATCGTCGCTTTATGCGAAACGATGATCACGTTTTCGTCGTGATGCGTGCGAACAATTTCGACCAACGCGGGGAGGGCCCGCGCGGTCACGGCCAGCCCGCTCTCGCCGCCGGCAGGGGCAAAGGTGTAGGGATCTTCCTCCCACGCGGCCGCTTCTTCGGGAAATTTTTCTTCCACCTCTTGCCGGGTCATTTGTTCCCAGCGGCCATGGGAGATTTCGCGCAAACCGTCCCGCCTAACGACCGAAAGATTGTGAGGCTTCGCGACGATGCGCGCGGTTTCGAGCGTGCGAACCAACGGAGAAGCGTAGACCGCCGCTATCTTCTCGGTGCCCAAGCGCTCCGCCAGCTTCCGCGCCTGTTCGCGACCTTCGTCGGAAAGCTCTATATCCGTTTCACCGGCGAAACGATCTTCCGCCGAGAAAACGGTCGCGCCGTGCCGGACCAAGAAGACGCGGGTGTACATGGCCGTTTATGTTAGCCGCAAGCCACGCCAGTGGAACGCTGTATTTTACTGTGATTGACCAGGTGGCCCGGCCGGTTGCGGCTCGGTGCGAAGGGGAGAAAGCTCGGTGCCACGGCGAGTGGCGACGATAAAGGTCGATTGCTTTGAGCTCCAACGATAGCCGATCCCAAACTCCAGTGGGGCGGCGTGGATCTGTTGGTAGGTCGCCTGTAGTTGAGGCTGGAAGTGTTGCTTGAAGATATCAATCGGACCGATGTAAGTGCCGAAGAATCGCAACGACCAAATTGCCGGATCGAACGCGTTGACGGGAATGCCAGAGTCGTCCTGCAAGATGACTGCGCTGTGCGCGAGCAGCCAATTGCGGATGGAATCGAAACCATTTTCAAACATGAGATACGATGCGCTCTTTAGAAGGCTGTAACCCATTCCCTGGTTCGCGCAGAATTTCATGAAGCCCGGTTGCGAGCGGATTCCTTCGTCGGCCAGGTTGGTCGTGAAATAATAGAGCGTCTGAGGTTGCGCGTCCGCGCCTCCGGCAAACGTAATGCGGACACCGGGCGTGAGACCTTTGCCCTTCTCGTTTGCCGTGGCGGAATGCGGTTGCCCGTCTTTGTCGAGGGTAACGAAATCGACATTGGTGATCGTTTTGCCGGCCCGCGCCAGGAAGATGTAGAAAATGGGAAGCGTGCCTTTAAGTTCTTCGTGCTGAAGATCGGTCTTCATGTCTTTGGTGATGAAGAACGAAAAGCTCAAAACGCTATTGAGAGATTTTTCGAGATTTTCAAGGACCGGGCTGAGCGCGGGACCGGCAAAGCGCAAAACATCAGGAAGCGGGCCGATCGGCTCCGTTCCCGCGAGAATGTAAGTGCGTGCGTTTGGAAAAAATTGATGGGCGTAGAGAAAATCCGGACCGGCAAACATGTAGAAGACGGTCGGAATCGACTGGCTCGCATCGGGTAGATAATTCGCTCCCCAGTTACGGATGCCAGCGAGGCGATTGGCGTCGAGTTTTGCCCAGGCCTGGTCGAAGAAGCTGGCGTGTCGCTTCCAGGCCGGATCCTGGGCAAGGCCAGCGAGCGGTGAGTCGGCGGAAACGGGAAGCCCGGCGAGGAAACTCGCCGTGTCATTAATCGGCGCTACGACGCTGGGGACGTTCGGCGCGACCCCGGGAACAGGTGTCGGTGCCGGTGGCGCAATTGGCGGCGCCGGGGTTCTAGCGACCGGAGGATTGACCGGGATAGCCCGGCGGATTTCCTGCGCGCTCGTTCCGAGGCCGAGAACCAGGAAAAGAGCGAGCGTTAGCCTAACGATTGTTTTCCGAGAAGATTTCGCCATGCATTTCCTTCGCCAAAATCTAAAGAGACATTTCCGCGGCCGAATTATTACGAGGTGCAACCCGCGAGGCGCGGGTGCGGAGACTTAGGACCTCCGAGAACATGCGCAAGCTATCTCTTACGATGTGCACCTTACTCCCGTCATGATGATTCCAGCGCACCGGCACTTCGAGCATTCGCAGTCCGGCGCGCTGCGCGAGAAACAGAAGTTCGACATCGAAACCGAAACCATTAATTCGCCCGTCTTTGATAATCGGGCGGGTGGATTCCATCCGAAAGGCTTTAAAGCCGCATTGGGTATCGGAAAAGGGAAGTTGAGTCGTTAGGCGTACGATTGCGTTAAAAACCTTGCCGCCCTGTTCGCGCCGCCAGGGTTGGCGATCCCCGATCAATCCGCGATCGAGCGCGCGCGAGCCAAGCACAATGTCGTAATTCTCGGACTCGATCGGCTCGACAACTTTCGGCAGTTCCGTGATCGGCGTTGACAAATCTGCGTCTGAAAAAAGTGCAATCGGCGCCTGCGCGGCCAGCAAACCGGCGCGCACCGCGTGACCTTTGCCACGATTCTGTGCGAAACGGACGACGCGCGCCATCACCTCGGGGCGCTGTGCAAAAAATTCCTCTGCCACACGCGCGGTACCGTCAGTGGAACCATCGTCGACCACGATCAACTCCGCCGCCGGGCGGTAGGTCTGGAGATACTGCAGGAGGGTGAGCAAATTTTCGGTCAGGCGGCGGGCTTCGTTAAAAGCCGGGACGATGACAGCTAGCGGAGGAGGGCTCATGCCTAACAAATGTTTATCCAAGAGCGCCGAAAGCCAAGCCCAGACCGTAAGTGACAACCGCTTCGATAACTCCGACAATCGTCATTTCCAGGCCGGAGGCCCACCAGGAACGAATGGTGATGAGCGACTTGACCGCACCAACCGCAAAATGCGCCAGAATGCTGATGATAAAAGCGGCCACCACCGCGGAGAACCCGCTCATGAAGAAAAACGGAATGATCGGGATGAAAGCTCCGATCGCAGTAGAGAGCGCCGCTGAAAAAGAAGACGTCCATGGGTTGGGAAAATGGTGTTGAGATAAGCCGAGCTCGCTTTGCGCCATCGCCTGGACCAGTTGCTCGGGCTGTTCCGCGAGCCGCTCCGCCATGCGCTGCGCGTCTTCCGGGGCGAACCCCTGCAACTGATAGAAGAGGGACATCTCCTCTATTTCTTCCTCGGGATTTTCTTCGACCTCCGCTTTTTCGCGCGCGATCTCGGCCTCA
>Ga0163162_10002103_pt1 | contig 18689 bp, 14 predicted proteins | sample S55metaG_FD_115310 | JGI IMG/M metagenome (GOLD analysis project Ga0163162, IMG submission 115310) | Switchgrass rhizosphere microbial communities from Kellogg Biological Station, Michigan, USA - S5-5 metaG | ecosystem: Host-associated > Plants > Roots > Rhizosphere > Soil | place: USA...
GCCGCGCTGATCCAACTCGGCCGCTGGAACGACGCGCTCGTCATGACCTGCGCCGAGTTCGGCCGGTGCGCGCGGGAAAACGAAAGCAGGGGCACCGATCACGGCACGGCCGCGCCACATTTCGTCATGGGCGGGCGCGTGAACGGCGGTTTGCTCGGCGCCGCGCCTCTGCTGAAAGAACTCGACGCCAACGGCAATCTGCCAATGAACGTGGACTTCCGGCAAATCTATGCAACTGTTCTCGGACGTTGGTGGGGCATGGATGCCGGCCCAATCCTCGGCGCCAGGTTCGAGACCTTGCCGCTGCTGCGCGTCTGACCTAGCGAACTCGCCAGGTAATCCACAATTTGCGGATCGGCGTGAGCGCAATGCGCTGATGCAATACCTTGAAATCCTCACGCTCGATTTCATCGAGCAAAGCCAGCGATAACGCCGCATGCGAGCGCACAACGCGCTGAGTCGGACGTTCGTCGGCGGGAATGGCGGCCAGCGCCTGATTGAGCGCGTCGCGGGCACGTCCCGTCTGGAAGCGCATCAGTTCGGTGAACGCGTCGCTGTATTTGCGGTTGATCACGTCGGCCGCCGTGACGCCGAAGCGTTGCAGTTCGTCGATGGGCAAATAAATCCGGCCGTGACGCGCGTCGTCGCCGATATTCTCCACGCGTTCGGCGAGCATCAACGCCGAGCCGAGTGCCATGGCCCAGTTCGGAACATTCTCGGGGTGGCGCGCCGTAGCCCGCGCGATGATCACCGCAAAGGCGCCGCCCGCGTTATCGAGGTAACGCCGAAGACCCGCCCAGTCGATATACCGCGCTTGTTCCAGATCCAGCTCGAAGCCGTCGACCATATTGCCGATAAACCCGCGGCCTTCGTCGTCCAGAACCGGCGTACCGGCCGCATGCGCGGCAATGGCCTTCGTGACCGGGTGTGCCGGCTCGCCGCCGAAGAGGCTCGCAAGTTCCTTCTGCCACCAGGCGTGTTTGGTCCGGCCGATGGTCGGATCGCTCGTCTCCTTGGCCGTTTCCTCGAGTTCGCGACGCAGCGCGTGAAGCGCCGTCAGGAGCGCCAGGCGCGAAGCGGGTGCGCGGCGCAGCGCGTAGTAGGTGCTGGAGCCATCGGGTGCGGCTTTTTGCTGGCAGTAGTCGTCGAAGTTCACGGCAATGAAGTGAAAACGGCGCGAAGCCGATAAAATCCCGCCCAGAAAAAAAGCCATTTAAATTCAATGGCTCTGGCTGTTCTGGCGCAAGGACGTGTAGGGGAGGACGGTTAGTCTGTTATACCGGCGCCGGAACCAGATCGTGCGCAAGTGTTCGGGCGAATTATCGCCCGGATGGGAATGTGCCGCAAGGCGCGCGGGCTCGCTGGGGCAAGCGGGGCGCGACGGCGTCAGGGCCGCGCCACACACGAGAAATACTTAGAATGCCGAATCAAACCCTTGCTTCTTCGGGCTCGCAAATGACATCGAATTTAAGCAGGGTCGTCGGTCCGAAGGTGTTGCTGATCGCCACATCGGCTGCATCACGGCCGCGCGCCATCAGCACGCGCCCGATCCTTGGCGCGTTGTTGCGTGCATCGAAGGTCTGCCAGCTTCCGCCTATATACGCCTCGAACCACGCGGCGAAATCCATGGTGGCGTAGGGCGGCGGCAGACCGACGTCGCTGATGTATCCCGTGCAATAGCGCGCGGGGATGTTCATGGCCCGGCACAATGTCACCGCCAGATGCGCGAAGTCGCGGCAGACACCCTGGCGCTCCTGATGGGCCTCGAACGCGGTTTTCGTCGGCCGCGCGTGCGCGTAATTGAAGACAATATGGTTGTGGACGAAGTCGCAGATTGCCTGCACGCGCGCGCGTCCCGGCGGCGTATTGCCGAACTGTTTCCACGCGACGTCAGAAAGCAGATCGGTTTCGCAATAACGGCTGCCGAGCAGGAACACGAGGCATTCATTGGGTAGTTCTTCCACCGGGTGCTGCTCGCCATTCGGCCCCGGCTGTTCGAATTCGCCGGAAACTTCCAGTAACGCGGAAGTCGACAGCGATATCCGTCCGGTCGGCGCCACCAGCCGGCTGCACAGGTTGCCAAAGCCATCGCGATACTGCGAGATCGGCACCGGCGGATTGACCGTCAGCACGTCTGCGAGCAACACCTGGGGCGCAACGGAAAAATGCGTGTTCAGCATGAGCAGCATTGGTGTCGGTTGCGGACACTCATAGACCAGTTCGTAGCCAACGCGGAGTTTCATGGGAGCTACCTTTTGCTGTGAACTATGAAAGAAGACGTCACTGGTTCTCGGTCACACTGACCTCGACATCGAGGCTGCGAAACGATCCGGGCTCGCCATTCCAGGTTCCCCATAGGGGCAGGGCCTGATGGTGATCCCATGCGACCGCGACGCGGATCAGATGACGATTGCCAATGATGCTGTTTGTCGGGTCGAAATCCACCCAGCCCGCGCCCGGAAGATAAATCTGCAACCACGCGTGCGTGGCGCCGCCGCCGCGCGTGGTGTCGCGTTCCGGCACGAAGATGTAGCCGCTGACAAAGCGCGCCGCCAGACCGAGCGATCGCACCGCATCCATCATCAGCACCGCGAAATCGCGGCAACTGCCGCTGCGCAGGCGCAAGGTATCGGCGGGACGGTTCACGCCTTTTTCAGTGCGCCGGACGTACTTGAAATCGTCGTTGATCTCCTGCGTCATTGCCCGCAAGAGCGCCATCGTTCCGGTACTTTCGCCGGGCGCGAGAAACCGCCGGGCCCACGCGTCGACATCGCCGTCCGGTTCCGGCCGATTGCGCGCGTTGACCAGATCGGATGCCTCCTCGTTCGTGTACGCGAACGGAAACGTGAGGGCATAACGTTCGAGCGCGTAGTCCGGCTGCGGCGACTCGAAATGTTCGAGCGTCACTTCGCTTTCGAAGGTCAGCTCGGTTGCCTGCGTGTCGAACGTGGCGACGGCGACCGAGTTATCGAAGACATCGTGCAGCCAGCGCAGTCGCGCGGGTTCCGGCGTGATCTTCAACTGCGTGGTGACCAGCCGCAGATCGTGGCTGGACCTTGGCCTGAACATCATTCGATGCTCGCCGAAATCGACCGGCTCGGAGTATCGATACACACTCGTATGCCGGACTGTAAAACGTTGCGGCTCGTTCACCTGACGAATCTTCCCAAGTTCACGCTCGCTGGCCGCAGGGTGCTTCCGAGCAACCACACCGCGGCTTTTGCAGCCTGTTTGTTGAAATCCATGGTGGACCCTTTATTGCAGCGGCCGGACGTTCCGGTCGCCAGAATTCAGGATACACGAGACAGTTCTGGCGAAAGAATTCGTTTGTGACCCGATGTGCAGCTAAATGTGCGCGGGAGGAGGGCTACGGCGAGGAGGCGCGTTAGTCCGGCAAATCTGTCTTATGCGGCAACGGGATCGGTAATGCGCGGCAAGTCGATGCGACCAAGGCGCAAGCGCGCGATCAGTGCACCGGTCAGCACAGCCGCGTGCATGCTTGCGCCCGTCGTGGTCGCGGTGGTCGCGGTGGCCGTGGCGGTTGCGGCGCTCAGCGTCAACGCAACGAGCGCCTGGACGTCTTGTCGCGCGATGGCATCGAGTAGTGGTTCGACGCCCTTTTCGACACCCGGCGTGGCATCCGGATGATTGCGCCGTCGATCATCCCGCACGCGATCCTTCGCCCGATGCACGATCTGCCGGCAATGCACCGGGCTGCGGTCAAGAATCCTCGCAATGCTCGCGTAGTCCTTTTCAAACGCCTCGCGCAGCAAAAATGCGACGCTCTCTTCGGCCGACAAGCGCTCAATCACGAGGCGCATTCCGTACGACAAATCGGACGCCTGCTCGGCAAGGGCCTGCACAGAGGGCATTTGTTCATGCGTTTCGAATGCCTCGAGCAGCCGCGAATCCTGCGCGGAACGCCGCAAACGGTCGATGGCCGTCCGTTTGGCAACCGTCGTGAGCCACGCGGCGGGCGTTTCGAGCGTATCGGTGCCCCCGTCCCGCTGATGCAGATGCCACTTCACGAACGTGTCCTGCACGACGTCCTCGGCGTCCGCGCGCACGCCGAGAATCCGGTAGGCCAGCGAAAACAGCCGCGAACGCGACGCCTCGAAAATGGCCAGCTGTGCTGTGTCCCCATGCGATCCGATATCAACGCTCATGCGTTTCTCCTTGTTGCGCTTTGTCGTCCATGACGGTTTATGACGGCCGGCGGGAGGCGAACGTGACAGTCTGCGGCAAAAATATATCCCGGCTGCGAATGTCACGCACGATCGGCGGCGCGCGTCATATCGGGTGGATCTTCCCGTAACCGGAATCACCCAGGAACCGCAAAGCTATGAATCCGCTGAACCTTGGCCTCGTGCCGACCGTTATTGAACAATCCGGGCGTGGCGAACGCGCCTATGACGTTTATTCGCGGCTGCTGCGCGAACGCATCATCTTCATGGTTGGACCCGTGACGGACCAGACGGCGAGTCTCGTCGTCGCGCAATTGCTGTTTCTCGAAGCCGAAAATCCGGAAAAGGACATTTCGCTGTACATCAATTCACCGGGCGGTTCGGTCTATGACGGCATGGCAATTTTCGACACCATGCAATTCATCCGTCCGGATGTATCGACGTTGTGCACGGGTTTCGCTGCGAGCATGGGCACCTTCTTGCTCAACGCCGGCGCGAAGGGCAAACGCTACGCGCTGCCGAACGCGCGCATCATGATCCACCAGCCATCGGGCGGCTCGCAGGGAACGGCGGCGGATATTGCCATTCAAGCGCAAGAGGTGCTGCATCTGCGCCGACGGCTGAACGGGATCATGGCGGAGCGCACGGGGAAAACCGAGGAGGAAGTCGCCCGCGATACCGACCGCGATAACTTCATGTCAGCCGATCAGGCGCGGGACTATGGTTTGATCGACGAGGTGTTGCAGCAGCGGGTTTGAGACGCGTTTTCGGCCTACCTGGCGCCGGAAACGACGAAGCCCCGCAACTTTCGCTGCGGGGCTTCGTTTTCAACCTGGTGCGTGAGGTCGGACTCGAACCGACACGACATTGCTGCCGTCAGGACCTAAACCTGGTGCGTCTACCAATTTCGCCACTCACGCGTGTCTTTTCCGGCGCCGTGCGCTACAAGTGCGCACGCCGCTGAGCCCGGCATTCTAACCGAATTGATAGCCAATGTCTGCAGGACGGCGTTTCGTGCTCTCCCTGCGTCGCGAGATCCGCATTGCGTGCCACGAACGACGTGCCTACAATCGCAACTCATTCTCGTTTGTATCACTTCGACACCTTTTACATCGATGAACCGCACTTCGCGCAATCGCTTCGTTGCATGGCTCGGCATTGCCGCCATGTGGCTTGCCATTGTCGCGCCGGTGGTCAGCCAGACGCTGGCCTCCCGCGAAGCGCGTTTCGATCTCATCGCGGCCCTTTGTTCCGTCGATACCCCCGGTCAAACCCAGACCGCATCGCCGGTTCCCAAAGAACTACAAGCAGAAGAGCACGCCGGACATCACATGTCCGCCGACTCGCTCGATGCCTGCTCGTACTGCGGACTGCTCGCGCACAACGTACCGCTGGCCTCCGCGCCTGCTGCAGCGCTTCTGCGCATCGAACGCGTCACCCGGCTTGCCGCAGAACCGGCCGTACACGCCGTTCATGTCAAGTCGTTCAATGCCGCCTCGCCGCGCGCGCCTCCCGTCGTTTCCTGAAGTCCGTCGTCAGAGCCCGTTTGCCGTGACCTTGCGCGCCGTTTGAGTGCGTGCGTCCGGCCGGCCTCTCGTCCACTCATTCAGGATTTTCTTCGATGCTCAAGCTCCTCAAGCGAGCACGGCAGCCTTCCGGCCGCCGTGCCGCCGTGCGTGCGCGCACGTTCAGTTTTCATCGCCATGCATGCTTGCCGATTTCGCTGATGGCGCCGGCCTTTGCGCTCGCCGCTCCAACTGCGGCCGTGCCGGAATCGCCGTCATCCGATCGGACCGAAGCGGATGCCGTTCAACTCGTGCCCGTGGTCGTTACCAGTTCGGCAAGCCCTTCCGCACGCTCGCCGCTCGACCCGGATTTGCCGTCCACAACCGCCACCGTTACCGCCGAACAGTCGCAATACTGGAACGTGGTGACAGCGGAAGATTTACTGAAATATGTGCCGAACATGGCTGTGCGCAAGCGTTTCATAGGCGATGTGAATTCGCCCATCGCCGTACGCGGCACGAGCAATTCGCAAACGGCGCGCGGTCTCGTCTACGCCGACGGCCTCCTGCTCAGCAATTTCCTCGGCAACACGTTCACCTTCGCGCCGCGCTGGTCGATGGTCTTTACAGACAACATCGAACGCACCGATGTGATCTACGGCCCATACTCGGCGCTGTATCCCGGCAATTCGATCGGCGCGACGGTCGCGATCAGCACGCGCATGCCGCAGAAATTTGAAGCCGATGCCCACGTCCAGGCGTTCAGCCAGCATTTCGATTTGTTCGGCGTGAACCGCAGCTTCAACGGGACGAATTCGTCGGCGACCATCGGCGATAAAAACGGCAACCTCTCCTGGCTCATCGGCGTCAATCATCTGGAAAACACGGGCCAGCCGCTGCAATTCGCGACGCTGGCGGCATCGAATGTGCCGGCCCGTGCAACCGACCGGCCGGTGACCGGCGCCATTTTCTACAACGACCAGAACAACGCGCGAACCGCGGTTCTGGGCGTGACGGCCGAGGGCATAGAACGGACGTTTCAGGACCAGTTCAAGCTGAAGGTCGCGTATGACTTCACGCCGACGTTGCAAGCGGGTTTTACGGTTGGTTACTGGCATCAGAAATACAACAGCGATACGCAATCGTTTCTTCGCGATGCCGCCGGCAACACCGTTTATAGCGGCCTCGTGAACATCGGCGGCTACGAATACAACGTCCCGGCCGCGACGTTCGCGCCGAGCCAGGGTTCAAGCGAAAACTTCCTGTACGGGTTATCGCTGAAAACGCGCAACGCCACGGGATGGAACGCCGAAGCGGTGGCATCGTATTTCGATATCACGCAGAGCATCGCACGGACCGCGAACTCGGGCGTGCCGGGCGACGGTCCAGGCACGATCGCTTTCGGCGATGGCGCCGGCTGGAAGACGCTCGATTTGCGCACGACGTGGACGCCTGCATCTGCCACGGCCGGACTCGCCGCGCATTGGCTGTCGTTCGGTTACCACTACGACGATTATTTCCTCGACAACGAAACCTACAACACGGCGGCGTGGCGCGACGGCGGCGGGACATCGTTTGCAAATGCTTTTGGCGGACGCACGCAGACGCAAGCCGTCTACGCGCAAGACGCATGGCGCTTCTTGCCGCGCTGGAAGTTCACCTACGGGGCGCGTTACGAGAACTGGAATGCGTACGACGGTTCGCGCGCGATCGGCGCCACGTCACTCAACTACAGCGATGTGAGCCAGAGCCACTGGTCGCCGAAGGCGTCGCTTTCCTTCGATGCCACGCAAGACCTCTTGCTGCGTGCATCGATAGGACGCGCCTACAGATTCCCCACCGTCGGCGAGTTGTTTCAAGGACAGATCACGGGTTTGTCGATCGTCAATAACAACCCGAATCTCAAGCCTGAAGACGATCTCTCGAAGGAGTTGACGGCCGAGTGGACGCACGGAAACGGGGTGTATCGGTTCACGCTGTTTCAGGACGATGTGAAGAACACCTTGTTCAGCCAGACAAACACCACGGTGATTCCGAACATCACCAATTTCCAGAATATCGACAAGGTGCGCTCGCGCGGTATCGAGACGAGTTACGAAGGTCAGGACGTGCTGATTCATGGCCTCGATCTGACTGCGGGGGTCGCCTACACCCAGTCGAAGATCATCGCGAACAGCGGCAACCCGGCGTCCGTGGGCAAGTATTTTTATCGGATTCCGTTGTGGCGCGCGAATGTGGCCGCGACGTGGCGTGCGACGAGCCAGAGCGCCGTGACGGTAGCCGCACGATATTCGGGCCGCGAGTACAACACGCTCACGAACACGGACACGAACCCGAACACCTACGGCGGCACGAGTACGTACACGGTCATTGACGCCAAGTTCACCTTCCGGCCGACCAAGCGAACCGAGCTTGGAATCGGCGTCGACAACCTCTTCGATCATCGCTATTACGTGTTCCATCCGTATGCGGGACGGACGGTTTATGTCGAAGGGCGTATCGGAATCTAAGCCTCTATAAAAGGACAACTCACATGCAATCCGCTTCTTTTACCGACGCCCGCGTGCTCGCGCGGCATCGAACGCTCTGGCGCTGGCACTTCTATGCCGGCTTGTTTGTCATGCCGTTGTTGCTCGTGCTTGCGATCACCGGCACGTTGTACTGCTTTCAGCCGCAGATCGAGCCGTTGCTATATCACGATCGAATGATCGTCGATACACGCGCCGAGCCGCGTTTGAGCCAGGAAGTTCTGCTTGCGAAAGCGAAGGCCGCCGAGCCAGCCGATGCCACCCCGACGACCGTCGTCATCAACAGCGACGCCCGCCGCAGCGCAGAGTTCGTGTTCAGGCTGCAATCGGGCGGCAGCGAAAGCGTTTATGTCGATCCATATAGCGGCTTGGTGCTCGGACGGCTGAGCGTCGAGAACCGGTTGATGAAGCAGGTCCGCAACATTCATCGCGGCTTGTTGCTCGGCAAGACCGGCGAGATCGTGATGGAGCTGGCCGGTTGCTGGACGCTCGTGATGATTGCAACGGGCATGGCCTTATGGTGGCCAAAAGCACAGCAGAAAGGCGGCCGTTTTGTGCCGCGATTATCGTCGTTGAAGGGGCGCGCGTGGTGGCGGGAATTGCACGCGGTCGGTGGCGCCTGGCTCGCGATCGGCGCGTTGTTTTTCGTGTTGAGCGGCTTGCCGTGGTCGAGCACGTGGGGCAAGCAATTCAAGGCGCTCGCGACATCGGCGCAACTGGGTTATCCGCAAGGGGCGTGGGGTAAGGCGCACGTCCATTCCGCAACCCCCGCGCCGGCGATGAACATGGCCGATCCATCCATGGCCGGCATGAAGATGGATGACCTGCCGCTGCCGCAAACACCCTGGGCGGTCGGCGCCACGCACGTGCCGGACAGCGCCGCCGATGCAACCGCTGCCACTATCCCGCTCGACCAGGTAATCGGAATCGCGGCACAAGCGGGCGTCAAGAGCGGCTACGACATCGCCTTGCCGACCACGCCCCAAGGCGTGTACACGGTCTCCTACTTTCCAGCCGATCCTCAAGATGAACGCACGCTTCATATCGACAGATACAGCGGCCAGATCCTCTCGGACATCGCGTATCGCGATTACGGACGCGTGGCGCAATGGATTTCATACGGGACTTCGCTGCACATGGGACGGTATTTCGGCGTCGCAAATCAGCTGCTTGCATCGGCAATATCGCTTGGGCTCGCCGCCATGACCGTGAGCGGTTTCGTGATGTGGCGCAGACGCAAGCCCGGCCGGGCGGTAGGCGCGCCATCGCGGCCGGTCTTGAACCCGCCGATGCGCGCGTGGGTGATCGGCTTGACGGCGCTCGGCATCGTCTTCCCGCTGATGGGGCTGACGATGCTGGTCGTGTGGTTATCGGATCGCGTGCTGTTCAGTCCGGGAAGGATCGCCAGCACGCGATGATTCAGGACGCCTTCGATCCGAACTTCAAACGCGCCAGTTGCTCGGCTTCGTTGGCGAGCAACGTCGCGGCGTCACGAATGGCGACTTCGAGCGTGATCGGACCGGGCGCAGGCGAAAAGCAGCCGCTGAAATGCTCCGATAACCGCGGCAACGCCGCCGGATCGATTGCGCCCGACAGCAATGACGCTTCGACGCCATGCGCCCGCGCATGCTGGCACGCTATGAACGGCGCCTTGCCATGCAGCGTTTGCACATCCGAGCGTCCTTCGCCGGTGATCAGCCAATGGGCGCCGTCGAGCGCGCCATCGAGACCCACTTCGCGCGCGACCACTTCGGCGCCCGCTTCGAAACTCGCGCCCAGCATGTGCAGCGCGAAGCCGAGACCGCCAGCCGCGCCCGCGCCAGGTTTATCGCGCGCCTCGATGTGAAGCGCCGGTTCCAGCACGTCGGCGAAATGGGCGAGGGCGGCATCGATGGTCGGGATCTGATCGGGCGTCACGCCTTTTTGCGGCCCGAAAATCGCCGTTGCGCCGTGTTCGCCGGTGAGGGGATTGTTCACATCGGACATCCCGGTGAAATCAGCTTCATGCACACGCGCATCGAGCCCCGTTGTATCGATGCGCGCAACTCGCGCAAGTTGCGACGGCACAGGATCGAGCGCGTTGCCGTCTGCATCGAAGAGCTTCAGGCCGAGGCCTACGAGCAACCCTGCGCCGCCATCGTTCGTGCTGCTGCCACCCAGCGCCACGTAGAACTTGCGCACGCCAAGATCCAGCAAGGTGCGAATCGCTTCGCCCATCCCGAGCGTGCTGCGCTCGGCGACCGGCACGGCCATGCCATCCGGGTCTGTGATGCCCACGACTTCCGCCGTCTCCACGATCGCGCTGCCGTCGGCGAGCAGGCCGGTCGCGGCATCGCGCCGTTTCGACGACGCCCCGCGCACGTTGATCACGCGGCGCTCGCCGCCGGCGGCAAGCATGGCGTCGAGCGTGCCTTCGCCGCCATCGGCCATCGGCACGATCCGAATGACAGCATCCGCACGGGCGCGCCGAATGCCGCTCGCAATTGCTTCGGCGACGTGTTCCGCGCTAAGCGATCCCTTAAACGAATCGGGCGCAATGACAACGACAGGGGACGTGGAGGAATGGGAGAGGGGCATATTGTCTCGTGTTATGGAATTTGCTTGAAATCTATCGGCATGGGGCGGATTAATCAAACCTTATGCCTCCTGCGCATGCTTTCGATGCGCGCGGGAAATGGAAGGCACGCCAAGCCGATCGAATCAAAACCTGCCCGTCACACCGTGCCACACCTGAAAAACACGCTGAAAAAGCGCAAAAACGAGTCCGTTTCGACGGTATTTGTACGCGTCTACCCTCAACCGGCGTGGCGCTTGCAAATAGTTTGGTAAAATGTTTGGCTCTGTTGACTCAAACCGGCCTAAGCGGATGTATGCGCGGATGCATGCGCGGTTTCCTGTCCGGCTTGCTGAACGCCTCTGCGAGCCGCTGGCATTTCAGGAACCGTGCAGGAACCGCCAGATGCTGAGCGCCTTGCGCGGCGCGAGATCGAACAAGAACTGACCCGATACACGAACCCGAATACTCGATTTACTCTAGGACGATAGAAGCCATGGCTAACGTTGTTGAAAACCTCGGCAAGCTCGAACGCCGTGTGACGATTTCCCTGCCGAAAGATACGGTGCAAAAGGAAGTGGATTCGCGTATCCGTCAGCTGGCGAAGAACGTGCGCATGCCGGGCTTCCGCCCGGGCAAGGTGCCGCTCAAGATGGTCACGCAGCAGTACCAGGGCCAGGTCGAAGCCGAAGTGCTGAGCGACAAGGTCGGCAAGGAATTCTTCGACGTCACGCGTACGGAAAACCTGCGCGTGGCTGGTCAGCCGAGCTTTGCACCGAAGGTTGCCGAAGGCGAAGTCGCTCAAGACTACGCGTTCGACGCAACGTTCGAGGTGTATCCGGAAGTGAAGATCGGCGACGTTGCAACGGCTGAAATCGAGCGCACGGTCACGAACATCTCGGAAGCGGAGATCGACCGCACGCTGGAAATCCTGCGCAAGCAGCGCGTGCATTTCCACGCACGCGGCGAAGGCGGCGAGCATGGCGACGGCGGTGCGGATACGGCAGCCAAGGACGGCGACCGCGTGACCATGGACTTCGTCGGCAAGCTCGACGGCGTGCTGTTCGAAGGCGGCAGCGCTGAAGACTTCACGTTCGTGCTGGGCGAAGGCCGCATGTTGCCGGAATTCGAAACCGCGGCGCTCGGCCTGAAGGTCGGCGAATCGAAGGAATTCGATCTCAAGTTCCCGGACGACTATCACGGCAAGGACGTGGCCGGCAAGACGGCTCAGTTCACCATCACCATGAAGAAGATCGAATGGCCGCATCTGCCGGAAATCGACGCTGACTTTGCCAAGTCGCTCGGCGTGGAAGACGGCGACATCACCAAGATGCGCGGCGAGATCAAGGACAACCTGGAGCGCGAAGCCAAGCGCCGCACGCAGCAAATCGTGAAGAACCAGGTCATGGACGCGCTTCTGAAGATTTCCGAACTCGATGTGCCTAAGGCGCTGGTCGAGCAGGATCAGGAGCGTCTGGTTGAAATGGCTCGCCAGGATCTGCAACAGCGCGGCGTGCCGAACGCGGCCGACGCTCCGATCCCCGCAGAAATGTTCGCTGAACAAGCCGAACGCCGCGTCAAGCTGGGCCTGGTTCTGGCCGAACTAGTCAAGGCAAACGACCTGCAAGCGAAGCCGGAACAGATCCGCGCTGAAGTCGACGAATTCGCGAAAAGCTACGAGGACCCGAAGGAAGTCGTCCGCTGGTATTATTCGAACCAGCAGCGCCTCGCCGAAATGGAAGCGTACGTCGTGGAAAGCAACGTCGTCGAATTCGTGCTCGGCAAGGCACGAGTGAGCGACAAGGAAGTAAGCTTCGAAGAATTGGCCAGCGCGACGGCGCAAGCGTAAGCAGCGTCGGGAAGGCGTGCAGGGCCGTCGGGGTGACGGGCCGGCACGCCTTTTTTGCGTTTATGCAGGATTGACGTTTTCGGCGCCGGTTTGCAAGTCATTGCAAGTCACTGCGTTTGGCCCTATCTAAGGATGTTGCTTGTCGTTCAGTATCCCTATTCCGAACAAGGAAATTGCATGACCTATCGCGCTCAATTACTGGACTCGCTCGCGTCGAACGCGCCGCATGATTTCGAAACCAAGGCGCTGGGTCTGGTGCCGATGGTTGTTGAAACAAGCGGTCGTGGCGAACGTGCCTATGACATCTATTCGCGTCTGCTGAAAGAACGTGTCGTATTTCTGGTCGGCGAAGTGAACGACCAGACGGCAAACCTGGTGGTCGCACAGTTGCTGTTCCTCGAAAGCGAAAATCCGGACAAGGACATCAGCCTGTATATCAACAGCCCGGGCGGTTCAGTATCGGCCGGCATGGCGATCTACGACACCATGCAATTCGTGAAGCCGGACGTCGCCACGCTGTGCATGGGGCTCGCCGCCAGCATGGGCGCATTCCTGCTGGCCGCCGGCGCAAAGGGTAAGCGCGTTGCGCTCCCGAACGCTCGCGTGATGATTCATCAGCCGCTGGGTGGTGCACGTGGTCAGGCATCGGATATCGAAATTCAGGCTCGCGAAATCTTGTACTTGAAGGAACGTCTGAATCAGTTGTTGTCGCACCATACTGGTCAGCCGGTCGAGCGTCTTGCACGCGATACCGACCGCGACAACTTCATGTCGGGCGACGACGCGCAGGCTTATGGCCTCGTCGATCAGGTTCTTCACAAGCGTCCTTGAGCTTTACCGCGCCGGGCTCGGGGAATAACCGGTCCGGACGTATCGTTTTGATAAGGTAGGCGTCGCGGATCGGGACTGAAGCGGTCCGGTTCGCGGCGGGGACGCAGCAAGGTAGCCCGGCGCACTATGCTGGAGCCGACGCGCGAAATGGCGTTAAAGCACACGCCACACACGCTTTCACCCACTGCACGTGCCGTTTCTGCGTAGGTGAATTGAGCGGCGTATTATGTAATCGAGTGTCCGGAGGCTCACACATCCATGGCGGACAAAAAAGGTTCAAACAGCGAAAAGCTGTTGTATTGCTCGTTCTGCGGCAAGAGCCAGCACGAGGTCAAGAAGTTGATTGCCGGTCCTTCTGTGTTCATCTGCGATGAATGCATCGACTTGTGCAACGAAATCATTCGCGACGAAGCGGCGGGCGCGGCGGAAGAGGCTGGTCTGACGAAGTCGGATCTGCCGAGTCCGCAGGAGATCAGCGAGATCCTGAATCAGTATGTGATTGGTCAGGACCGCGCCAAGCGCATTCTTGCCGTGGCGGTTTATAACCACTACAAGCGTCTCAAGCATCTCGAGAAGAAAGACGATATCGAGCTATCGAAGAGCAACATCTTGCTTATCGGACCCACGGGTTCGGGCAAGACCTTGCTCGCGCAGACGCTCGCACGCATGCTGAACGTTCCCTTCGTTATTGCAGATGCAACCACGCTCACTGAAGCGGGTTACGTTGGCGAAGACGTCGAGAATATTATTCAGAAACTGCTGCAAAACTGTAACTACGAAGTCGACAAGGCGCAGCGCGGCATTGTTTATATCGACGAAATCGACAAGATCAGCCGCAAGTCGGATAACCCTTCCATCACGCGCGACGTGTCGGGCGAGGGCGTTCAGCAAGCGCTGCTGAAGCTGGTTGAAGGTACGATGGCTTCAGTGCCGCCACAAGGCGGGCGCAAGCACCCGAACCAGGATTTCATCCAGGTCGACACCACCAACATCCTGTTCATTTGCGGCGGCGCGTTTGATGGCCTGGAAAAGGTCATCATCGACCGGACGGAAAAAACAGGAATCGGCTTTGGTGCTAGCGTCAAGAGCAAGATTGATCGCGACGCAGGCGAAGTGCTTCGCGAAGTTGAGCCGGAAGATCTGATCAAGTTTGGTTTGATTCCTGAACTGATCGGCCGTCTGCCAGTTGTCGCTACACTCGGCAAGCTAGACGAAGACGCACTGATCAAGATTCTGACTGAGCCGAAGAACGCGCTGGTGAAGCAGTATCACAAGCTGTTCAACATGGAACGGGTGGATCTGGAGATCCGTCCTGCCGCGTTGCAGGCAATTGCCCTCAAAGCGATTCGCCGCAAGACGGGCGCGCGTGGTTTGCGCTCCATTCTGGAACAGGCGTTGCTGGACGTGATGTACGAATTGCCGACCATGAAGGGCGTCAGCAAGGTCATTGTGGACGACAACACAATCGACGGCGACGGCAAGCCGCTGTTGATTTATGAAGATACACCGAAGGTAGCAGGTTCTAACTGAGGTTGGGCTGTGTGTCGGCGAAAAGCCGTTCATGGCAACGTGAACGGCTTTTTGTTTATTTTTCGGATATCTTGTGGACGTTACTGACACGTTACTGAGGCGAATTTTTTCGATTCACTGATCTTTTCCCACACGCTTAAGGCTTGCAATCCATTTTCACGGCCTTATTTACGACTGAACTGATTCCACTACTGGGGAAATGAAAATGTCAGGAACCCAACTCCTCCCGCAGGAACGCATTACTCTCCCGCTGCTCCCGCTGCGTGACGTAGTCGTTTTCCCGCACATGGTGATTCCGCTCTTTGTTGGACGACCCAAATCGATCAAGGCCCTCGAAGCTGCGATGGAAGGCGGCAAGCACATCATGCTTGTTGCGCAGAAAACCGCCGCGAAAGACGAGCCGACCGAAAAAGACATGTACGAAGTGGGATGTATCGCAAACATCCTGCAAATGCTGAAGCTTCCCGACGGTACCGTTAAGGTGCTCGTGGAAGGCTTGCAGCGTGCCAAGACGCTCACGATCGAAGAACAGGAAACGCAATTTTCCTGCGACGTGATGCCGCTCGAACCCGACCATGCCGACAGCGCCGAGACTGAAGCGCTGCGCCGCGCAATCGTGTCGCAGTTCGATCAATACGTGAAGCTCAACAAGAAGATCCCTCCTGAGATCCTGACGTCGTTGTCGGGCATCGACGAAGCGGGTCGTCTGGCCGATACCATCGCGGCGCATCTGCCGTTGAAGCTCGACCAGAAACAGCACATTCTGGAAATGCTTCCGGTTGTCGAGCGCCTCGAACATCTGCTCGCGCAGCTCGAAGCCGAGATCGACATTCTTCAGGTCGAAAAGCGTATCCGTGGACGCGTGAAGCGTCAGATGGAGAAGAGCCAGCGCGAGTATTATCTGAACGAACAGGTCAAGGCGATCCAGAAGGAATTGGGCGAAGGCGAGGAAGGTGCCGATCTCGAGGAACTCGAGAAGCGCATCACCAACGCGCGCATGCCGAAGGAAGCCAAGAAGAAGGCTGACGCCGAGTTGAAGAAGCTCAAGCTGATGTCGCCGATGTCGGCTGAAGCGACCGTCGTGCGTAACTACATCGACACGTTGATTGGTTTGCCGTGGCGCAAGAAGAGCAAGGTCAACAACGACCTCTCGAATGCGGAACGCGTGCTCGACGAAGATCACTTTGGCCTCGAGAAGGTCAAGGAACGGATCCTCGAGTATCTTGCGGTTCAACAACGGGTAGAGAAGGTCAAGGCGCCTATCCTGTGTCTCGTCGGGCCTCCGGGCGTTGGCAAGACCTCGCTGGGTCAGTCGATCGCGCGTGCAACGAACCGCAAGTTCGTGCGCATGGCGCTTGGCGGCGTGCATGACGAGTCCGAGATTCGCGGTCACCGTCGCACGTACATTGGGTCCATGCCAGGCAAGATTCTGCAAAGCCTCGCGAAAGTCGGCGTGCGCAATCCGCTTTTCCTGCTCGACGAAGTCGACAAGATGGGCATGGATTTCCGCGGCGACCCGGCCTCCGCTCTGCTCGAAGTGCTCGATCCGGAACAGAACCATACGTTCGCCGATCACTACATTGAAGTGGACTTCGACTTGTCGGACGTGATGTTCGTAGCGACGTCGAACTCGCTGAACATTCCGCCGCCGTTGCTCGACCGGATGGAAGTGATTCGCCTCTCGGGTTACACCGAGGACGAGAAGGTCAACATTGCGCAGAAGTATCTGTTGCCTAAACAGACGCGCAATAACGGCCTCAAGGCCGGTGAAATGGATCTCACGGAAGAAGCGATCCGCGACATCATCCGTTACTACACGCGTGAAGCCGGCGTTCGTTCGCTCGAACGCGAAATGTCGAAGATCTGCCGCAAGGTCGTGAAGATGCTTCTGCTGAAGAAGGCGGAAGGCGCGGTCAAGGTCGACGGCAGCAATCTCGACACGTTCCTCGGCGTGCGCAAGACCGACTTCGGTCTGGCCGCGAAGGAGAACCAGGTCGGACAGGTAACGGGCCTCGCGTGGACGGAAGTGGGCGGCGATTTGCTGACCATCGAAGCTGCGGTGATGCCGGGTAAGGGCAACATCATCCGTACGGGCTCGCTCGGCGACGTGATGAAGGAATCGGTCGAGGCTGCACGCTCGGTGGTGCGTTCACGCTCGCGTCGTCTGGGGGTATCGGATGAGGCGTTCGAGAAGAAGGACATCCACATCCACGTGCCCGAAGGTGCGACGCCGAAGGACGGTCCGTCTGCAGGTATCGCGATGACGACGGCGCTCGTGTCCGTGCTGACCGGTATCCCGGTTCGCGCCGATGTTGCGATGACCGGCGAGATCACGTTGCGTGGCGAAGTGTTGCCTATCGGCGGATTGAAGGAGAAGTTGCTGGCGGCGCATCGCGGCGGCATCAAGCTCGTGCTGATCCCTGAAGAAAACACGAAGGATCTCGCTGAGATTCCGGACAACGTGAAGAACGCGATCGAGATCGTCCCGGTTCGCTGGATCGACAAGGTACTCGAGCTTGCGCTCGAACGTGTTCCTGCCGCATTGCCCGAAGAAGAAGCGAAACCCGCAACACCTGCGGTTGCCGAGAAGAAGGAAGGCCCTGCAACGGGCGAATTCGTAAAGCATTAATGGTGGTTGCTGGTTGAGAAAGTAAAAACCCGCGGGTGCTCCCCGCGGGTTTTTTATTGCGCGCTCGATACGCGAATAATGCGACGCGGATCAGGCTCAATCCCGGTTGACACGCGTGTTTCGGCTACTTCTAATGACCGCCGCATAGAAGGCTCAAGCCCTGTGCCGAGAGCAATTGGCCTCTTGAAGCATCGCCCAACCACATACCATCATCGGGGGAGCACAATGAACAAGACGGAACTGATCGACCATATTGCGCAGCAGGCGGATATTTCGAAAGCGGCGGCCGGACGAGCGCTCGAAGCTGTGATCGGCGGCGTGAAGACGACGCTGAAAAAGGGCGGATCGGTAACGCTCGTGGGCTTCGGAACTTTCGCCGTTGGCAAGCGCACCGCGCGCACCGGCCGCAACCCCCGCACGGGCGACGCGATCAAGATCAAGGCCGCGAAGGTCCCCAAATTTCGTGCTGGCAAAGCGCTAAAAGATGCGCTAAACTAGCGGACTCGCTGGGTACGGAACGGTTTTAAAACGGTTTCGAGTCCGGCAGAAACGCACAAAGTTTGCAAGGCGGGGTGCTTAGCTCAGTTGGTAGAGCGGCGCCCTTACAAGGCGTAGGTCGGGAGTTCGAGCCTCTCAGCACCCACCACCGTTTTGCAGGCACAACGTGCATTAAAAAACCCACATGGCTTTTGGCTCTGTGGGTTTTTTGTTTTCCGAAAATCGAGAGCGATGCACGGCATCGCTTCAGTACCGCTCAGTTCAGCCAGGCGGGCTTGATGATACGCGGTCTCCAGCCACCGCTATCGCGCTGACAAATTTCCCGATGATCTGCGCCACCTCGACCGGTGCTTCCAACGGCGACAGGTGGCCCGTTCCAGGCAAGATATGCATTGTCGCGTGCGGAATACGCGGCAGCAGTTCCGTCTGCAGCGTTGCGACAGAATCGACCTGATCGTACTCACCAGAAATGACGATCGTCGGCACGTTGATCGACGTGACCTCCGCGGTAATGTCTTCGCACATCGCCATGTTTGGCCAGGCCGCCTTGGCTTGCGGTGCAGACTTCAGGCTGTCCTCGA
>Ga0163162_10002104_pt1 | contig 18688 bp, 20 predicted proteins | sample S55metaG_FD_115310 | JGI IMG/M metagenome (GOLD analysis project Ga0163162, IMG submission 115310) | Switchgrass rhizosphere microbial communities from Kellogg Biological Station, Michigan, USA - S5-5 metaG | ecosystem: Host-associated > Plants > Roots > Rhizosphere > Soil | place: USA...
ATAGTCGGCGTCGGCTGCGCGCGCGCCCTCGGTCGTGCCGAGATAGCGGCTGTCGCCGTGCGTGGGAATGAACCAGAAAACATTCATCTGAAACTCCTGCGGGGGCAGTTCGGTATGGGTATTGGAATCGTGTGGGGAGAAGCGGCAAGCGGCGCCGGGCGACGCGCGCTCACGTGCGCGAGATGCATCAATCGATGCGCAATCGACGCGCGGAAACGGTCAGGTCCCGCAGCGCACCAGTTCGACGACCGCCGCCGGCGCGTGGCGCAATGGGTTCACGGCCTGCGGCGGCGATGCCTTCAGCCGCAGTTCGCGCAATTGCGCCTGATCGTTGAGTGCGTGCACGAGCGCATCGACGGACGCGATCACGCGCTGCCCCGTCTCGGCGAGTACGGTGTAGCCGGCTTCGCCCTTCGGAAGATCGGCGTCGGAGGCGAACACGTTGGGAAGATGATGGCGCGCCCCGAGCGACGAAAGCACGGGCTTCAGCGCGTAGTCGAGCGCGAGCAGATGCGCGAGCGAGCCGCCCGTCGCGATCGGCAGCACGATCTTGCCGGCGAGGCCCGACTGCGGCAGCAGATCGAGCAGGGTCTTGAGGAGCCCGCTATAGGAGGCCTTGTAGAGCGGCGTCGCAATGACGACCGCCTGCGCGTGTTCGATGAGTTCGAGCGCCTGGCGGATCGCCGGATGGGCGAAGTCCGCATGCATGAGCGCCGCGGGCGGCAACGCGCGTGCGTCGATGCGCCGGACGTTCAGGCCGCGCCCGCGCAGCGCGCCCTCGGCAAGCGACAGCAGATGCGTGCTGCGCGATTGGACGGCGGGACTTCCGGAGATCGACACTACATAGGACATCGTGGCTGTTTCCCTTGACAGGCTCGCACTCGCGCGCCGCGCCGGGCGGCCTTCGAGCGCTTCGCGCATTCGCATGAGACGGCTTGCCCGTCTCCCTCGTGAAACAGTCTAGGGATCCCACCATCCGTTTAAAACGATTTTTTCGAGCTTAGGATTTCCACTTTGGTGATTAGGCCGACGCTCGCGCATACGCCGGTGGCCCCGGCATGCCCGGCCACTATAATGGCGCACATCCCAAAATAACCGGCGCGGCGGCGGTTCGCGCGCCAAGCGGTGCACTCAATGCAAAAAGTCATTCTGCCGTTCGTTTCAGGCTTTCTCGCCGCGCTCTTTTTCCGCGAATCGACCATCGCGCTTCTGCACGCCGCCGGCGTCGTCGGCCCCGCCGGCTACTCCACCGCCCCGTTTCTTCCGCTCGGCATCCCCGAATTCATCGCAAACGCGCTGTGGAGTTCGGTCTTCGGCGTGCTGATGGCGTGGCTGCTGCGCATCGCGCCGGAGCACGACGCGCCGTGGATCGGCGCGCTCGTCTTCGGCGGCATCGTGCTCACGGCGGCGAGCGTGTTCCTCGTCGATCCGCTGCGCGGCATCTGGCCGAGCGGCAACATGCTGCCGCGCGTGGCGCTCGGTCTCGTCAGCAACGGGATGTGGGGCTGGGGCGCGCTCGTCTTCATGCGGGCGTTCATGGCCCGCACCGAAAGCGACTAGTCGCGCAAGAGCTTCAGCGGATGCGTGTCGGGCGTCCACGCGCTCTCGAACATGCGCCTCACCTCGTCGGACGTGACGTCCTCGACGCGCGCCGCCTTCCACGCCGGCCGGTTGTCCTTGTCGATGATGCGCGCGCGGATGCCTTCCACCACGTCGCCGCGCTCGAACACGGTGCGCGTGAGATCGAGGTCGCGGCGCAGTGTCTCGGCCATGCTGGAAAGCCTCGCACGATCGACGAGTTCCATCGACACATCCACCGACAGCGGCGAGCACTCGCGCAACTGCTCGGCGGTGCGCGCGGCCCATGCGCTGCCGGGCCCGTCGGCCTGCGCTTCGCGCTCGAGCGAGGCGAGCACCGCGGTGCCGTTGCCCGCGGCGAAATGCCGGTCGATCTGCGTGCGCGCCGCGGCGAGCGCGCTGCCGTCGGGCGTCGGCGACACCTTGTGCTTCACCGCCTCGCCCTCGACGAAGCGCATGACGTCCACGCCGTCGAGGAAGCGGTGCCGCTTGAGCATCTCGACGAGATCGGACACGGCGGCATCGTCCAGGTAGGCGTCGGCGAGCCGCGCGTAGAGCGCGTCGGCGGCGCCGATCGTCGTGCCGGTCGCGGCCAGGTAGCGTCCGATCGCGCCCGGCGCGCGCGCGAGGAACCAGCTCACGCCCACGTCGGGAAAAAGGCCGATGCGCGTCTCGGGCATCGCCATCTTCACCGAGCCGGTCACGACGCGCAGCCCGCCCGTGTGCCGCGCGCCCTGCGAGATGCCCATGCCGCCGCCCATCACCACGCCGTTCACGAGCGCGATGTACGGCTTCGGATAGGTGAAGATCGCGTGATTGAGCTTGTATTCGTCGATAAAGAAGGTGTCCATCGCGGCGCGTTCGCCCGCTTTCGCCGACTCGTACAGGAAGCGGATGTCGCCGCCCGCGCAGAACGCGCGCGGATGCGGGCTGTAGATCACGACGGCCTTGATCGCGTGATCGTGGCGCCAGCCGTCGAGCGCATTGCGGATGGCGTGCAGCATCGCCGTCGTGAGGGCGTTGAGCGCCTGCGGCCGGTCGAGCGCGATGAAGCCGATGCCATTGGCGGTTTCAGTGCGGATGTCGTGGGTGGTCATCGTTGCATTACGTGTCAGGTGAGGATGCCGCGCCATGCCCGAACCAGGCGCCGAGCGTGAGCCCGGCGAGCGTTTCCGCGGACGTTTGCGGCACTGCGGGCGTTGCGTACAGGGTCAGCTCCAGGGCGACGATGCCATGCAGGTTCGCCCACAGCGCTCGCGCGCACTCCGGCGGCGCGGCATGCGCGGGCAGCCGCCCGTCGGCGCGAAGCTCGACAAAGGCGTCGGCCATCATCGCCAGCGCGGCGGCGCCGGGATCGGCGTCGCCCGGGTCCGCAAGCGCTGCGGCACCCGACGTCTCCATGAACATCAGCCGGTAGGTCTCCGGATTCGCGAGACCGAACTCGACATACGCCTGCCCCATTGCCTTTAACCGGGCCGCTGCATCGACGATGGTCGCATGGATCAAAAAAGCCTGCAGCAGCTGCGCGTGCCCTTCCGCGCGCAACGCCCGGGCGATGTCGGCGCGGCTCCTGAAGTGCAGGTAGAGCGAGGCGGGGGAATAGTCGATCGCTTCCGCGATCTTGCGCATCGAGAGCGCGGCAATGCCCTCGCGACCGACGATCTCGCGCGACGCATCGAGGATGCGGTCGCGCAGCGCCTGTCTCAGTTCGGTCCGTCGTTCCTGGATTCCCATGCGGGTACTCTCGGCACGGCCTTGTCGCAGGGTCGGCCCGGACACGCTGGCGCCCGGTACGGCCGATCGACTCAGATGATCATTTTGCGGTCGTCGGCCCGTCGTGGCGCCGCGCTGTAGAACGGCTCCTCGGCCTCGCTGCGGATCGCCGAGGCGACCACGATGCAGACCGCGAGAAACAGCACGCCGACGGCGGCCCAGATGAGCCAGAACGCATTGAATTCGGCAAGCGAACTAACGAGCGAATGAAACATGACAACCCCCGTGCGATTTTTATAATTGGCGCTCTCTCGTGAGCAGGAACCGAGGAGCAAGGAGCGTGCCGCGCGAATCGCATCGCGCGCCGCCGTAGGTGATGCTGTATGTGGCGCTTTTCGAGATGGTAATCCCAAATGGACCGGCATGAAACGACGCGCGGGGGCTTTATTGCGATTTCGGCGCGTTGCCGTTTCGTGCGACGTAAGGCGTCCCGGCCGGGACGCCTTACACGTCCGTGTAAATGTGCGGGGTGCGCGGCGCGCGCAGGCTCACGCGATCACCTTGCCCGGCGGGAAGTGGCCGCTCTTCAGCAGTACCGGCGAGCCGTTGGTGAGCCGTAAATGTTCCCGTGCGACCGCTTCGATGCGGGTGCGGCCTGCGTCGAACGCGCGGATCCAGCCGTTGCTGTCGAAGGTCTGGGCGTCGAAGTGATCCTCGAGCGCTTCGACCGAGATCGCGCAAGGCACGCGCCGGCCGTCGACGAGCGCCGCGAACACGACGGTCAGGTTCGAGTCACGGTAGTCGGGTGCGTCCGGGGGGAAGTGGATATCCATGATCGCCTCGTAGCGGAACTGAAAGCCGGGCCTCGCGCCCGTGCGGCAAATCGGTCAGGCGAATATGGTACTCGCCCGCGCACAACGAGGTCCATTGCGAATCAGGCGTGGATGACGTCCGCCGTGACGTCGACGACGAAGAGCGAAACCGCGGCCGGATCGAGGTATTCGAAGCGCAGGTGGCGGCTCAGTTCGCGCACGCGCTCGCACGCCTCGCGCTGCGCGTCGCCGGCAAGAGCCGAGTAGGCGCGCAGGAACTCCGGCTCGAAACGGTAGTGAACGCCCCACGCGATGTTGCCGGGATGATTCGCCACGCCGCTCGTGCGCCAGCTCACGAAGAGCGCCGGCGACTGCTCGGGGCCGACCTCGCTCACATCGGCATCGCTCGGAAACAGATCGAGCAGGCAATGCGCGATGTCGTAGAGCACGGCGTGGCGAAAGTGGAGCTGGCGCATCAGGTGGCCTGCAGCAGACGGTCGATGTAATTGCGCGCGGCCTGCTCGACGTGCGCGAGCGCCTCGTCTTCGGTTGCGAAGCGCTGCTCGGCGCCCAGGTCGACGAGCGCCTCGAAGCGATGCACGTCGTCCGGACCCTTTTGCGCGAGGCTCACCGAGCCCACGTAGATCGGCGCCTCGGCGTGGCCGTCGGTGTTGTCGTGGGGACGGATCAGGCGCGCCGACGCGCTGATGTAATAGCCCCGATAGGGTCCGATGACTCGTTCGGCCATGGCATCTCTCTCCTTTTTTATGTGACGGGCGTGACGGGCGTGACGGGCGTAACGGGCGTAACGGGCGGCCATCGCGCGCCGGGCAATGGCGCGCGGAGTGCGGCAGTTCCGGCCCGGCGTTTCGGCCCCGCAGTCCCGCCTCCAGGTAGGTCCGCAAGTCGGCAAAGAGTTCGCGCACCGCGCACAAATTGCCGCGCAATCATTTTGCCAGAAGCGTTTTTGACCGATATGCGCACCGCGTCCTGCCCTGATCCCGCATGCCGCGCGCCCGCATGTTGCAACGCTAACAACCGCTTACGCGTCGCGCTGGGCGCCTGTGGGAAAATGCCGCTTCCCGACTGGACCGGTGCAACGCCGCAAGATGCGCCCAGTCCATCGATCAGCTTCCATGAGGTAAAGATGAAGGAAATCACGCGGCGCATGCGCCGCCACCCCGCGTGCGCAAACAATACGGCCGTCGCGGCATCGCCGTTCATGACGGCAGCGACCCAGGCCGCGGCACGCGCCCTGCCCTTCGGCATCGCGCTTCTCGCGGCGGCGAGCCTTGCCGGATGCGCGTCGTCGAACAATGCGTCGCTGATCAACCTGCCCGACGGTCAGACCGGCTACGCGGTCAATTGCAGCGGCGCCGACGCGGGATCGAGCTGGGCAAGCTGCTACGTGCTCGCAGGCAAGGCATGCGGCGCGACGGGCTACGACATCGTGTCGAAGGACAACGAGGAAGGCGGGCCGACGGGCGGCGGCATCACCAACGTGATTTCGGCGAACGTCAAGAACCGGTCGATGATCGTGCGTTGCAAGTAAGGACGTGCGCCGCTCGTGCGCGCCTTCATCGAGCCTTCATCGAGTGTCGAGCGAAGCTCAGTGCGCGCTCACCTTCGAGAACACGTTGAGCACGACCACGCCTGCCACGATCAGCCCCATGCCGAGCACCGCGGGCAGGTCGGGGATCTGCTTGAAGAGCAGCGCGGCGACGAGCGTGATAAGCACGATGCCCGCGCCCGACCACACCGCATACACGATGCCGACCGGGATCGATCGCAGCGTCAGCGACAGCAGATAGAACGAGATCCCGTACCCCACTACCACGACGGTGGCCGGGATGAGGCGCGTGAAGCCATCGGAGGCGCGCAGCGCGGAGGTCGCCACGACTTCGGCAACGATCGCGATCGCGAGCAGCACGTACGCGGACGAGCGCATCGGCGTCATTCCCGCGCGAGCGCGAGCGCGCCGAAGTCCTGGCCGAGCACCGCGCAGAGCGCTTCGACCACCATCTGATGATCCATGCGCTGCGGCAGCCCCGACACGGTGACCGAGCCGATCACGCCGGCCCCCGCCACCCGCAGCGGGAACGCGCCGCCGTGCGACGCGAATTCGTCGGCGGGCAGGCCGTATTTCTGCGCGAGCGTCGTGCCCGCCTGCTGAAGCGCGAGGCCGATTGCATACGAGCTGCGCCGGAAATGCTCGACGGTCCGCGCCTTGCGTTCGACCCAGCGCGCGTTGTCGGGCGTCGTGCCGTCGAGCGCGGCAAAGAAGAGCCGGTGGCCGAACGTGCGCACGTCGATGGCGACGGCCGCGCCGCGCGCCACCGCCATCTCGCGCAGCTGCGAGCCGATCTGCCATGCGCGATCGGAGTCGAACTGGGGGAACACGAGCGCTTTTTCCTGATGCGCGATGGCCTGAAGATCGTGCGGGATGTCCATGGGCGGCGGCCTCCGAAAACCTGTGCTGAACGTTGGAATGGTGATGCTGCTGAGTGCGGGATGCGCGGCGTCGCGGCATATGGCAGCGAGCACGCGAAGCTGGATTCTGACACGAGGGCGACGCGGTGAAGCGTGCAGGTCGGTCATGAACCGGATCGAAAACGACGCCGCTGCCACCGCTGCGCCCGCGGCACGAAACGCGGAATCCGGAAAGCGAAATGCAAAAAGCCCGGCGTGACCGGGCTTTTTGCATTTGAATTCTTGGTTGCGGGGGTAGGATTTGAACCTACGACCTTCGGGTTATGAGCCCGACGAGCTGCCAGACTGCTCCACCCCGCGTCCGTCGAAGAAAAGATTATAAGACAGCGGCGCTCATGGCGCAACAACTAGTTGGCGTGCGAATCATCGCGCACGGGTGCGTGGCATAATCGTCCGCTCGTTTCCCCACTCGATGAATGCACGTGCGCGATGCGTAGCGCCCTGATACGGAAGATCGGCGGTCTCGTCGGATTGCTCGCGATCCTGATGTCGACGCTCGCCCCCGCCGCATCGCAGATGCTCGAGCGCGGGCGCATCGAGGCCATGCTCGCAACGTTCTGCACGGCCGATACGGGCGGGCAGAACCGGTATGTCGAACAGCAGGGCAACAAGGCGCCCGCACTCGGCCACCTGCAAGCGTGCGACTACTGCAATCTCTCCGCCCACACGCCGCTCCTGCCGCCCCCCGCGGCAGCCGCGCTCGCGGCAACACCGGGCGAGTCGCAGCCCGCGGCCGATCGTCGCGCCATCGCACCGCCCTACGCGCCCGTCGTCGCCGCACAGCCGCGCGCCCCGCCCTTTCCTGCCTGATCCGGCCATTGATACGCGCAACTCCCGTACGCCCGCATGAGGCAAGCGTGCCTCATGCGGGCCGCGCTCATCTTCAGTATCTTCGTCTCGAGCAGGAAGGAACCGGCATGAACTCATCGTTTGCAATTCGTGGTTTTCGCGGCGCGCTCGCCGCAAGCACTCTCTTCACCGCGCAGTTCGCGTTCGCGCACGCGATGCCGAAACAGGAGAGCCCCGCGCCCGACAGCGCAGTCGTTTCGCCGGCCGAAGTCTCCATCGACTTCGGCGAGGCGCTCGAACCGTCGTTCAGCACGCTCGTCGTTCTCGATGCATCGGGCAAGCAGGTGAACACAGCGCAATCGGCCGTCGATGCGAACAACAAGAAGCACATGAGCGTCGCGCTCGGCGGCCTTGCGCCCGGCGCCTATCAGGTGAAGTGGAGCGCGGTCGCCGCCGACGGCCATCGCACGCAAGGACACTACAACTTCAAGGTCAAGTGAGGCCCGCATGAAAAAACCCGCCTTCCTCGCCGGCGCGCTGCTGTGCGCCTTCACCGCCCAGGCCGCGCACGCCGCCCCGCCCGCCGCGCTCGCCGTGAGCGATTGCTGGATTCGCGCGATGCCGCCGAACCTGCCGTCGTCGGGCTACTTTGTCGTCACCAACAGCGGCGACAAACCCGCGTCGCTCACGGGCGCCGAGACACCCGCCTTCGGCATGGCAATGCTGCACAAGTCCGAGAGCAATGGCAGCACCGCGACGATGTCGCACGTCGATGCCGCCGAGGTCCCCGCGCACGGCACGCTGCGCTTCGCGCCGAAGGGCTATCACCTGATGCTGGAGACGCCGGGCAAGCCGCTCAAGATCGGCTCGACGATACCGCTGTCGCTCACGTTCGCCGACCAGTCGACCATCACGACGAACTGCGCGGTCAAGCCTGCGTCGGCGCTCGGCAACTGAGCGTCTTTCAATGAGCGCCTGCTAGTGAGCGCCTGCTAATGGGCGCCTGCAAATGGGCGCCTGCAAATGAGCGCCTGCAAATGAGCGCCTGCAAATGAGCGCCTGCAAATGAAAAGCGCGCCGCAATCGCTTGCGGCGCGCTTTTTTTCCGGCTGAGAGAACCGGCTACGGCTTGCTGAACAGATCCATGATTTGCTTGCGCTCGTCCGGATTGACGGCGGGCGTCTGCAGCCCCGCCGGGCCCACGCCGCCCTCTGCGTTGGCGACGCCTTCGGTCGGACTGGCCGCATCCATCCCGATGCTCGCGATAAAGCCGTTCCCCGGCGTCCGGTCCGCATAGAACAGCTCGCCGTCGACGCTCGTGATGCCGTCGGGCATCGGCATCTGCTGCTGCGCAACGTCGCGCAGCGCGCGTCCCATGTAGTCCACCCAGATCGGCAGCGCGAGCTGCGCACCGAACTCCTTGCTGCCGAGCGACTTCGGCTGGTCGTAGCCCATCCACGCCACCGCGACGAGCGAGCGCTGATAGCCCGCGAACCAGCCGTCCTTCGCGTCGTTGGTCGTGCCGGTCTTGCCCTGCAGGTCGTTGCGCTTGAGCACGTTCGTGCCCGCGCCCGTACCCGAGGTCGCGACCGTGTGCAGCAGGCTGTTCATCATGTAGGCATTGCGCGGATCGATCGTCTGCGGCGCGTTGCGGCCCGCGGTCAGCGGATCGGCGCGCGAGACCACGGTGCCGCGCGCATCGGCGACTTCGGCGATCAGGTACGGATTGATGCGATAGCCGCCGTTCGCGAACACCGAATACGCGCCGGAGAGCTGCAGCGGCGTGACGAGCCCCGCGCCGAGCGCGAGCGGCAGGTACGGCGGCGTCTTGTCGGGATCGAAGCCGAACTTCTGCGTGACGTAATCCTGCGCGTAGTTCGTGCCGATGAACGACAGGATGCGGATCGACACGAGGTTCTTCGAGCGCTGCAGGCCGGTGCGCATCGACATCGGGCCGTCGGGCTGATCGTCGTCCTTCGGCTCCCACGCCTGGCCGCCCGGCGTGCTCGGCGGGAAATAGAGCGGCGCGTCGTTGATGACGGTCGCCGGTCCCAGGCCCTTGTCGAGCGCGGCCGAATAAATGAACGGCTTGAAGCTGGAACCCGGCTGGCGCCACGCCTGCGTCACGTGGTTGAACTTGTTCTTGTTGAAGTCGAAGCCTCCGACGAGCGCGCGAATCGCGCCGTCCTGCGGCACGAGCGACACGAGCGCGCCTTCCACCTGCGGCAACTGCGTGATCTGCCAGTTGTTCTTCGCGTCCTTCGTGAGGCGCACGATCGAACCCGTCTTGATGCGCAGCGCCGCTGCCGCATTGCTGCGCAGCCCCGGCGCGGCGAAGCGCAGGCCATCGCCCGAGATCGTCACGGGGTCCGCGCCGACGAACTCGGCCGTCACCTGCTTCGGGCTCACGGCCGTGACGACGGCGGCCACCAGATCGCCGTTGTCGGGATGATCGACGAGCGCGTCCTCGATCGCCTGCTCGCGGTCGTCGGCGTCTTGCGGCAGATTCGCGAAGCCTTCCGGCCCGCGATAGCCGTGGCGCCGCTCGTAATCCATGATGCCCTTTCTCACCGCGCGATAGGCGGCGTCCTGGTCGGCGGAATCGATCGTGGTCGTGACCGTCAGGCCGCGCGTGTACGTTTCTTCCTTGTACTGCGCGTACATCATCTGCCGCACCATTTCCGCGACGTACTCCGCATGCACGCCGTACTCGGTGCCCGAGGACTTGGTGTGGATCTCCTCGGCGACCGCCTGGTCATACTGCGCGCGCGTGATGAAGTTCAGATCGAGCATGCGCTTGAGGATGTACTGCTGGCGAATCTTCGCGCGCTTCGGATTGACGACCGGGTTGTAAGCCGACGGCGCCTTCGGTAGCCCGGCAAGCATCGCCGCTTCCGCGAGCGTGATGTCCTTCAGGTCCTTGCCGAAATACACGCGCGCCGCCGCCGAAAAGCCGTAGGCGCGCTCGCCCAGATAGATCTGGTTCATGTACAGCTCCAGAATCTGGTCCTTCGTGAGCGCCTTTTCGATCTTGTACGCGAGCAGCATTTCATAGACCTTGCGCGTGTAGGTCTTCTCGCTCGACAGGAAGAAGTTGCGCGCCACCTGCATCGTGATCGTGCTCGCGCCCTGCGAGGCGCCGCCGTGCATCAGGTCGGTCACGCCCGCGCGCAGGATGCCGATGAAGTCGACGCCGCCGTGATCGTAGAAGCGGTAGTCCTCGATCGCGAGCACCGCTTTCTTCATCTGGTCGGGGATGTCCTGAAAGCGCGCGAGACTGCGCCGCTCCTCGCCGAACTCGCCGATGAGCACATGATCCGCCGTGTACACGCGCAGCGGCACCTTGGGGCGGTAGTCGGTGAGCGCGTCGAGCGACGGCAGGTTCGGCCCCATCACGACGAGCGCATAGCCGATGATCAGCGCGCCCACCACCGCGGCGAGCGCGGCGAGCCCCGCGAACCACAGCGAAACGGAAAGCGCGAGCGAGCGCCCTGCGCTCTCGTGGCGCTCATTGCGGCGGGACGACGTGCTGCGGTGATTGTCTCGGTTGTCGCGCGGTGCGTTCGAGGGGTCGGGTCGTTTGATGATTGGCATGCTTTCGATTGTTCGGCGCGCCGGCTCGCGCCTTGCGCGCTGCGCGCGTCGACGAAAACCGCGCAGCGATGAATGATGGCCGTGGTCAAGCGGCGGACGGCCGCGGCGGCATTGCTTCGATGGCGGGAACATGACCGCGGCATGACGCGCAGCGCGTGCCGATGAACCCGGGCCGCGCGCGATGACGCGCATCGCCTTCGAGTGTCACTTTCACGCGTCAGTTTCGTGCGCCATCGCACGAGAGTCGCACGAGACCGGCATGGGTCCGCATAAGGCCTTCTAGGCCGGACCGGGCTCGAGGCCTGGCAAGGCGGAACCCGCTTCGCGTTCCCCGCACGCAGAGTAACAGCGCATTTTAAAGAATTCGAGCGCGCCTCAACGCGATACGGCCGATTTTTTTGTAAGTAAATCACGCCAATGGTGGCCGTGCGCACCGCCCGGTTACCCACAGAAAGTGTTGAGAGCCTTGTGGACAACCCTATGAGAAAATAGCCAAGTCATTGAGCGCACGCCACTTTCGCGGCGCGCCTCATTTGCAGCGCTGGTTTCCCAGCGCACGCACGCCGCAGCACAAACCGATATGATGGATGCGTCGATTGCCGGTCAAAACGGACATTCTCGACATCTGCGTTGCGGTAAATTTGTCGCCGTCCGATTGCAATTGCCTTACTGTTTGCGAGCCGCTCATGACTACCAAACCCAGCGAACGCATTGTTGTTTTCGTGACTCCCGCGCAGAAACTCGCGATCAGCAACACGGCCGAGAGCCTCGGCATCAGCATCAGCGAACTCATGCGGCGGGCCGTGCTGAACTTCAACGCGACGAGCGAGCAGATCAAGGTCGCGGGGATCGTCGACCGCCTGCGGGCGCCGAAAGCGCCCGATCCGCTCGATGTCGCGCTGCGGCATGTCGCCGAGAGGGCGGCGGCGCGCGAAGCCCGCGATGCGGCGGCCAAGGCGGCGGCAAACGCTGCGGCCGCGGAAAAGGCGGCAGCGAGTGTGAAGCCGCCGCGCAGCGAAAACATCGACGAGAGCGACGAGGCCGACGACCCGAGCGGAGCCGGCGAAGACGCATCGCTCACGGGCGGCCGCTCGCGCCAGTAATCCACACCGGGCGACGGCGCATCGGGGACACGAAGCGCGCCGCCGCGCACCATCATCGGCCTTGGCCAGCACGAACCGCGCGGCCCTCACCGGCCTCAGAGGCGCGATCCATCGACATGCGCCGACACCGCGCGCGAAGTGTTCACCCATGACAGGGGCGCGCGAGATTGCCCCCGGGGCGGGCTCGCCGAGTGCCCTTCTTGCACGAACAAAACGGCATGTCTCTTCCACATCACTGCCTTGCCGGACTAGCGTGTCCGGCGATTCAGCGTCCGTTACATTCCTTAACGTTGGTTAAGTCCGGCTTAAGCCGTGCCGTGCTCTAATACACGACGCAAAAGTGAAAGCTCGAGCGGGTGTAAATTGAAGCCTTGCGCTTGCAATTCACGCGCTCGACCGCATGTTCGCGGCGCGCATCGAGCGATGCGCGCCGCATGAACGCCCATGAACGCCACACCAGGGCTCACGAGCGATCACGAGCATCACAAACGGCAATACGGCACACTCGCGGTACAGCGGCCGCCGCCTTCTCAAGGAGAAACACATGTCGCTTCTGGATTCCATTACGCGCACCGTCAAGGGCTTGCTGAACGACGCAGCCGATACCATGCAGGACCCGTCACGCGATTCGCGCCAGATCGTCCGCGAACTCGACGACAGCATCGCGAAAGCGGAAAACGCGCTGATCGAGATCGAGGCGCAGGTCGCCACGCAGCAAAGCAAGCGCGACGTCGCCGCCGAGAAGGCGAAGAAGTACGAAGACGGCGCGAAGCGCGCGCTGCAGTCCGGCGACGAAGGGCTCGCGCGCGAAGCGCTCTCTGCACAGGCGAACGCGGAAACCGAACGTGACGCGCTCGCCGCCGAACTTGCCACGCTCGAGCCGTCGGTCGATCATCTGAAGCAGCAGATCGGGGACATGCGCCAGCGCCGCAACGACCTGAATGCCCGCTCGAACATCCTGCAGGCAAAGCAGCAGATCGCGCAGGCGAAGGATGTCGCGGCCACCGCGCTCGGCGGCATCGGCGGGAAGAACCTGTCGGAAGACTTCCAGAAGCTCGAGGACAAGGTGCAGCTCGCCAACGCCCGTTCGGACGCGCGCCTGAACTCGGCGGACCAGAAGAGCGGCAAGGCGCTCGACGACAAGCTCGCGGCACTGACCCGCGGACCGTCGGTCGAGGACCGGCTGGAAGCGTTGAAGAAACAGCTGAACACGCCCGCGCAGTAAACGGATTGGCGCACCGGCTGGCGACCGAAGCGGCGAAAGCGCGAACTTCCGCGTGCGCCGTCCGGTCGCACTGGAATGTGTGATCGACAGGAGGCGGGCGTTTATCGCGCCCGGCCCGCATCATGAAAAAACTTTTGACGGCTCTGGTGGCATCGCTGATGCTCGTCTGCACCGCCGCGTTCGCCGTGCCGACCGCGCGGCAGATCGAAGAGGCGATGACGCAGGGCAACTGGCAGAAAGCCGACGCCGGCCTGACCGAAGTGCTCGAGGCGCATCCGAACAACGCCCACGCGCACTATCTGTACGCGCAGGTGCTCGACCGCGAAGGCCGTTACGCCGACGCCCTCTCCCACCTGCGGCAGGCGAAGTCGCTCGATCCCCAGCTCAAGTTCACCGACCCGATGCGTTTCGCGTCGACGGAGGCACGCATCCGCGCGGACGCCAATCACGCGAAGGTAGGCGGCAACGCCGTGGACAACACGCCCGCCCAGACCGGCACGGTCGCGCAGAACCCGTTCAATCAGGGTCCGGCGGCAGCGCAGGAAAAACACGGGCCGGGCATCGGCGCGTGGGTCGGCATCGCGGTGCTGTTCGCCGGCATCGCGCTCGTGCTGCGCTGGGGCCTGCGGCGCGCCCGCGCGAAAGACGACGGCCGCGCCGACGACGACCGCCGCACGCAGCTCAAACGCGCCACCGAGTTGCTCAACGAAGTGCGCACGCTCAAGCTCGACGTGCGGCTTTCGACCACGCCCGGCCATGAAGCATTGCTGAAGGAAGTGGAAGGCGTCGAGGCGGAACTGCGCGAGCTGACCGAAGCACTTTCGAATGCGAAGAATCCGGTGCCGCCGTACCGGGTCGAGGAACTCGGCAATCAGGTCGAGAGCCTGAAGGCACGCGCCGAGGGCCGGCCCGATCCCAACGCCGCGCCGCCCGCGCGCGAAAGCGACTCGGTGTATGCGCAGGAAGCCGAGCGCTTCGGCCGCAATCAGCAGGGGCCTTATCCGTACCCGCCCCAGCCTGCGCCGCAGCAGCAGCAGCCCGTGATCATCCAGCAAGGCGGCGGCGGATTCGGCGGCGGCATGGGCGGCCTGCTCACCGGCGTGCTGCTCGGAGAAGCGCTGTCGCATGGACGCGACCGCGTGATCGAGCGGCAAGTGCCCGCGCCGGACCAGAGCGGCGGGAGCGGAGGGCTCGGAGGCAATGCCGATGGCGGCCTCGACTTCGGCAACGGCTCCAACGACTGGAACGACGATTCTGGCGGAGGCGTCGACCTCGGCAACAACGACGACAACTGGCGCGATACGTGAACGACACGTAAGGCTTGCTGCTTTCAGCGCGAGAGAAGGCTCCGATCCGTTCGGGGCCTTTTTTTATTCCCGCGCCGGGACCCGCGCGACATCATCCCGGCATCACCCACCGCCGAGAAAGCGCAGCAGCCCCCACAGAAACGTGAAGAAACCGATGATGAACTCCCACACGCGCGCAAGCTGGTCCCAGCCCGCGACGCGCGCGATCACCTCGAAAATCATGTCGCCCCGATGAGGCATCGCCGGCGTTGCCGAGTCGTCTTGTTCATCGTTCCCTTTAAAGTCGCGTGAAAAAAAAAAGCGGCTCACGCCGCCTCGACCACCCCGCATGATAGCGCCTGAGCCTTACGTCTAATCCTTTCGCGCCGTCTAAAGTTCCTGCGGGCGTCGCCGTAAAGCAGTCACCTACAAGAATATCCACACACGACCGGCGCCCGAACCGGCAGCCGAAGGAGACCAGCATGGCTTTGTTTGGCTTTCGCCGCGGGCAGCACGCGTCGTACTTTTCTCCTGCGTCGGCCTCGGCTAAATCGGCGATGGGAGACATCGCCGCGCAGGCGGGCAAGCTCGGCATCGAGATCTGCGACGTGTCCGGGCACGTCGAGGAAGTGGCCTCGCGCATCCAGCGCCAGGCGCTCGTGTGCCGGACCCTGCGCGAGAACACCGCCGTCACGCTCGACGGCAACCGCCGCATCGCGGAAGCCGCGCAGCACGCGCGTGTCGTCTCGCAGCGGGCGGCAGGCGAAGTCGAGCGATCGCAGGCGACCATCGAGCAGTCGCTCGCCGACATCCACGGGCTCGCGGAGGGCGTGACCGTCATCGAGAGCCGCATGGGCGAGCTGCGCGCCGCACTCGCGCACGTGAGCCAGGTGTCCGAGGAGATCGCGCTCATCGCGCGCCAGACCAACCTGCTCGCGCTGAACGCGGCCATCGAGGCGGCGCGCGCGGGCGAATTCGGCAAGAGCTTCGCGGTGGTGGCATCCGAGGTGAAGAATCTTGCGGGCAAGACCGCGCTCGCGACCTCGCAGATCGAAAGCACCCTTGCGAAACTCACGCGGCAGACCGAGGCGCTGATCGACGAAGGCGCGCGCAACACGCGCCGCGCCGAGCGTGTGCGCGAAGGCACCCGCACGATCAGCGACGTCGTGCACGCAACGGGCGAAGCCATCACGCACCTCGACGACCAGGCCGGGAAGATCGCGACGCTCTCGGGCGAGATCGAGGCGCATTGCAACGGGCTCGAAGCGAGCGTGGAGGAACTGGCAAGCGGCGTCGAGGATTCGAGCCGCAACTTCGTGCAGGCGAAGGACCGGTTAGGGAGCCTGCTGTCGGTGTCGGAGACGCTGATCGAGCTGACGGCGGCCACCGGCGTGCGCACGCCGGACACGCCGTTCATCGAGGCCGTCGAGCGCACGGCGGCGCAGATCGCCAGGCGCTTCGACGCGGCGCTCGCGCGCGGCGAGATCACGCTCGACGATATCTTCGACCGCGACTACCGGCCGGTCACGGGCAGTCATCCGCCGCAACACCTCACGCGCTTCACGGCCTTCACCGACCGCGTGCTGCCTGCGCTTCAGGAGCCGCTCCTCGCGCTCGACCCGCGCGTCGCGTTCTGCGCGGCGGTCGACGACAACGGCTATCTGCCGACGCACAACCGCGCGTTCTCGCAGCCGCAAGAGGACGATCCTGTGTGGAACGCGGCGCACTGCCGCAACCGCCGCATCTTCGACGACCGCACGGGCCTCGCCGCCGGGCGCAACACCAAGCGCTTCCTGCTGCAGACCTACCGGCGCGACATGGGCGGCGGCGAGTTCGTGCTGATGAAGGACGCGAGTGCGCCGATCATCGTCGCGGGCCGCCACTGGGGCGGCCTGCGCATGGGCTACCGGGCCTGAGCCTGCCTTGCCTCAGGTTTTCGGCTCGGCGCTCTCCGGTTCGACCTCGTCGGTGAGCGCTTCTTCGAGGCGCTTGAAGATGCGCTTGGTCGCGCCCCGTGCATGCAGCGCGAAGAGCAGCAGCGAGCGCCCCGTCACCTGATAGACATCGCCGGAATCGAAGTCCTCCAGTTCCTCGCGGATCGGCGCGTTGGTGTCGATGAGGCAGCTCCACTGATCGCTGCCCGGCACCTCGGGCAGCGTGAAATCGACGACATCGTGATGCGCGTTCACCACCACCAGCAGCGTCGCGTCCGACGCGGGACGGCGAATGCCGGTCGCCTGCGCGCGGCCGTCGATCACAAGCCCGAAGCAGCGCATCGACGGATCGTCCCATTGCTCGGGCATCAGTTCGTCGCCCGCGGGGCTCAGCCACTTGACGTCGGTAACCTGCAGGTCCTCGTGGTATTCACCCGTCAGAAAACGCCCGCGACGCAGCACCGGCAGCGTATGGCGCAACGTCGTGAGCTTGCGCACGAATTCGGTGAGCGCGCGCCCGTCGTCGTCGATGCCCTCCCAGTCCACCCAGCTGATCTCGTTGTCCTGGCAATAGGCGTTGTTGTTGCCCTGCTGCGTGCGGCCGAACTCGTCGCCCGCGAGCACCATCGGCGTGCCCTGCGAGAACAGCAGCGTCGCGAGCATGTTGCGCTTCTGGCGCTCGCGCAGCGTACGGATCTCGGGGTCCTCGCCCGGGCCTTCGACGCCGCAGTTCCATGACTTGTTGTCGGAGTGGCCGTCGTTGTTGTCCTCGCCGTTGGCGTCGTTGTGCTTCTCGTTGTACGAGACGAGGTCGTTCAGCGTGAAGCCGTCGTGCGCGGTGATGAAGTTCACGCTCGCCCACGGGCGGCGTCCGCGATGATTGAACTTGTCGCCCGATGCGGTGATGCGCGTCGCGAGTTCAGCGGCGACGCCGTCGTCGCCTTTCCAGAACGCGCGCACCGTGTCGCGGTAGCGGTCGTTCCACTCGGCCCAGCCGGGCGGAAAGCCGCCGACCTGATAGCCGCCCGGGCCGCAATCCCACGGTTCCGCGATCAGCTTCACGCTGGAGAGAATCGGGTCCTGCCGGCAGCTGTCGAGAAAGCCGCCGCCCTCGTCGAAGCCGTAGGGCTCGCGCCCGAGGATCGTCGCGAGATCGAACCGGAAGCCGTCGACGTTCATCTCCGTCACCCAGTAGCGCAGGCTGTCGGTGACCATCTGCAGCACGCGCGGATGCGCGAGATTGAGCGTGTTGCCGGTGCCGGTGTCGTTGATGTAGTAGCGGTTCTCCTCCGGCATCAGGCGGTAGTACGACGCGTTGTCGATGCCACGAAACGACAGCGTCGGCCCGCGCTCGTTGCCTTCGGCCGTGTGGTTGTACACCACGTCGAGGATCACTTCGAGACCGGCCTCGTGCATCCGGTCGATCATCTCCTTGAACTCGGCGACGACGCCCGGCCCGCGCGCGAAAAAGCGCGGATCGGCGGCGAAGAAGCCGATCGTGTTGTAGCCCCAGTAGTTGGTGAGGCCCTTCTCGGTGAGATGGCTGTCGTTGAGAAACGAGTGGATCGGCAGCAGCTCGACCGAGGTCACGCCAAGGCTCTTGATGTGCTCGATCACCTCCTGCTGCCCGAGCCCCTCGAACGTGCCGCGCATGGCCTCGGGCACGGCGGGATGGCGCTTCGTGTAGCCACGCACGTGGGTCTCGTAGAAGATCGTGTGCTCCCACGGCACGCGCACGCGCGTCGGGTGGGTCCAGGTGAAGGTCTGGTCGACCACCTGGCACTTCTGCATGAAAGGCGCGCTGTCGCGTTCGTCGAAGGTGAGGTCGTCGCCGTCGGCGTTCAGCGTATAGCCGAAGACCGCGGGGTCCCACTTCAGCTCGCCGACGTGCGCCTTCGCGTACGGGTCGAGCAGCAGCTTGTTGGGGTTGAAGCGGTGCCCGGCTTCGGGCTCGTAGGGGCCGTGCACGCGATAGCCGTACACGGCCGCTGGCCTCAGGCCGAAGACGTACACGTGCCAGACTTCGTCGGTGTATTCGGGAAGCTCGATGCGCTCCAGTTCCTTCTCGCCCTTCTCGTCGAAGAGGCACAGTTCGACCTTCGTTGCATTCGCGGAAAAGAGCGCGAAGTTGACGCCTTCGCCGTCCCAGGTGGCGCCGAGCGGA
>Ga0163162_10002106_pt1 | contig 18683 bp, 13 predicted proteins | sample S55metaG_FD_115310 | JGI IMG/M metagenome (GOLD analysis project Ga0163162, IMG submission 115310) | Switchgrass rhizosphere microbial communities from Kellogg Biological Station, Michigan, USA - S5-5 metaG | ecosystem: Host-associated > Plants > Roots > Rhizosphere > Soil | place: USA...
ATTACGAACATCAACCTGCGGAACCGCTACTTCACCCTGTTCGGCTTCTACATGCTCAATTTTTCTAAAGCAGATACCGCAGGAACGACCTACTTCCCGTCGCAGCCGGGCAATATTGGTGCTGACTACGGTAGAGCACAGTTCGATATCAGGAACCGACTCTTTCTGGGCGGTACGACGACGCTTCCCTATAGGATCACTTTGAGCCCGTTTATGGTGGCGCAGGCTGGACAGCCCTATAACGTAACGATTGGAAACGATCTGAACAACGACACGATCTTCAACGATCGTCCAGCGTTCCTCCCGGGGCAGACCTCAGCGAACTGTTCGGATTACAGAATCTTCGATGCTGTTCCATTACCAGGTCAGCAGCGAATCCCGATTAACTACTGTGCAGGACCGGCCTTGTTTACGATGAATCTGCGCGTTGCGAAGACATTTGGCTTCGGCCCTGAGACCGGAGGCAATGCTGCCCGCAGCCAGAGCGGCGGTGGTCAGAACGGCGGTGGCCCTGGCGGTCCCGGCGGACGTGGTGGCCCGGGTGGAGCTCCTGGCGGTGGCGGACGAGGCGGCCCCGGCGGCGGTGGTGGTGGGATGTTCGGTGGCGGCGGCGCAAGCACAGGCCGACGCTACAACCTGACCTTCGGAGCGCAGTTCATGAACCTCTTCAGCACCGAGAACCTCTCGACGCCTGTTGGCGTACTGCGGTCGACCTCGCTGTTCGGTCAATCAACACAGCTGGCTGGCAACGGACTGTTCAGCACCAACTCGGCGCTGAGAAGGATCATGTTGCAGGCATCGTTCAACTTCTAGCCGCACGAAAAATGGTGGATGGCGCGACGGAATCAATCCGTCGCGCCATTTTCTTTGAACCGCAATTGCAAGATCAGGCGCGAAAGTTCTTTTGGAGCGTCTGCCAGCAGGTGTAGTACTCGTGCTGGAGTAAAGCCGTGTCCATTGCAAACTTCGTTGGGCGACAGACGAAGCGCGTCTCGAACATGAATGCGAGTGTGCCGGAGAGTTTTACCGGTTTGAGCTCGGCGGTAGAGGCGCGTTCGAAGGTTTCGGCGTCAGGCCCATGGCCGGATATGCAGTTGTGCAGGCTGGCGCCTCCGGGAACGAAGCCCTCGGCTTTCGCGTCATACTCGCCTTCGATCAGGCCCATGAACTCATTCATGAAGTTGCGATGGAACCAGGGCGGGCGGAACGTATGTTCGGCGACCATCCAGCGGGGTGGGAAGAGAACGAAGTCGACGTTGGCGGTGCCGGGAATCTCGCTGGGCGATGTGAGGACGGTAAAGATCGAGGGGTCAGGGTGGTCGAAGCTTACCGTGTTGATGCAGTTGAAGCGGTGCAGATCATATTTGCAGGGAGCGTAGTTACCATGCCAGGCGACGACATCCAGCGGGGAGTGATCGAACTCCGTGGCCCAGAGGTTGCCGAGGAACTTGGCTACAACCTGAAAGCGGCCGTTGTCGCGATCGTCGAACGCTGCATAGGGCGTTAGAAAGTCGCGCGAATTGGCAAGGCCGTTGGCTCCGATTGGACCGAGATCTGGGAGACGCAATGGTTGGCCGTAGTTTTCGAGGAGGTAGCCGCGCGATTGTGCTTCGCCCAGCTCGACGCGGAACTTGATACCTCGTGGGATGACAGCAATTTCGCCGGGCGCGAGGCCGAGGATGCCGAGCTCGGTGTGGAGGATGATGCTGCCAAGCTGAGGGACGAAGAGGAGCTCGCCGTCGGCGGAGTAGAAGAAGCGGTCGGTCATGCTCTTGTTCGCTGCATAGATGTGGGTGGCGACGCCGGAGTGCATCGTGGAATCACCATTGCCGGCAAGGGTGGTGAGGCCGTCGAGGAAGTCCGTGGGAACAGTGGGCAGCGACAGTGGGTCCCAGCGAAGCTGGTTAGGCGAGGTCTCGATCTCGTTGAAGGGCGTTGAGCGAACCATGCCGTTGGAGATCCGTTCGTATGGCTTGTGCATGACCGAGGGCCGGATGCGGTAGGTCCACGTGCGGCGATTGAGCAGGCGGGGAGCGGTGAAGGAACTGCCTGAGAGTTGCTCGGTGTAGAGGCCCAGTGGGGAACGCTGCGGCGCATTCTGGCCTATGGGTAAGGCATTGGGAACTGCTTCGGTGGCGAACTCGTTTCCGAAGCCTGAGAAGTATTGGAGATCGGACATCTGGTTTCTCTCTGTGCGAATTAGAAGCCGCCGAACGGATGGCTTCTGCGCGACACGTAGCTTAGTGCATTTCAAGAGCGTGTGTCTCAGCCGTGTTGTATGCTGGCGCAATCTTCTGGGATGTGAGGTCTGAATGCGCCTTTGTATTAAGGCTCTCGGGTTGTTGTCGGTGTGGGCGTTGGCAAGTGGGGCATGGGCGCAGTCAACTGCCGGATTCGATGGGGGTAAGGCCGTCACTAGAGAGGCGGTAGGAAGCGTCTTGCTGGGTAATCGAGCTATCGAGGCGCGTTGTACGACATCTGAGCAGGGGCTGCGCATGGAGGTCAAAAACCTTGGGGCGAATCGAACCATACATCTGGCTTCTCCGTTTAGTGTGCAGTTCGCGGATGGCGCGATTGTGCTGGCGAACCAGATGCGGATAGTGGAGGCTCCGGCAATTGAAGATCTGCGAGTGGATGGAAATGCGTCACGAGCTTCCGAGAGAATTGCAGGTAAGGGGATTCGAGCAACCCTGGAAGATGGCCGAAGCGGATTGCGGGTTCATTGGCGGTTGGAGCTGCGTGATGGCTCGGAGTATGTACGACAGCTGATTACACTCGATGCGACCAGACAGGACCTGGCGATGACGCAAGTGCGTCTTCTGGATGCAATTTTGCCAGAGGCGCATGTAGAAGGAACGGTGGCTGGATCTCCCATCGTAGCCGATCAGTTCTTCCTTGGGTTTGAGCATCCGCTTTCGACGAGCCGTGTCGTTCGTGGCGAGGCGATTGCCGAACTGGAGCGCACGCTGCCGCTCACCAAGGGACAATCGATTACGTATTCGTCGGTGATCGGCATTGTGCCGCAGGGTCAGCTACGGCGAGGATTTCTTGCCTATCTGGAGCGCGAGAGGGCGCATCCTTATAGAACGTTTCTGCACTACAACTCGTGGTACGACATGGGTTATTTCACGCCGTATGACGAGGCGCTGGCGGTAGATCGGGTTCGAGCATTTGGACGCGAGCTTCACGAGAAGCGCGGCGTGACGATGGATTCGTTCCTCTTTGATGACGGATGGGACGATCATGCCTCGCTGTGGAATTTCAACAACGGGTTCCCGCATGGGTTCGTACCCATTGATGCCGCTGCGAAGCAGTACGGGTTTGCTCCTGGTGTGTGGATGTCTCCGTGGGGAGGGTATTCCAAACCGCGTCAGGAAAGGGTAAAGTATGGCGCCGCGGAGGGCTTCGAGATCGTTGATGGCGGCTTCGCGCTCTCCGGGCCGAAGTACTACGAGCGGTTTCGCGAGGTATGTCTGAAGATGATGCGCGAGCAGGGCATGAACCAGTTCAAGTTTGACGGAACCGGAAACGTGAATCGCGTGATTCCGGGAAGCAAGTTCGACAGCGACTTTTCGGCGATGATCCATCTCATCGAAGAGCTGCGTGAGGCGAAGCCCGATGTCTATATCAATCTGACGACCGGAACGACTGCATCGCCGTTCTGGCTGCGTTATGCAGATTCGATCTGGCGCGGAGGCGAGGATGATGACTTTGCAGGTATTGGAACGAGGCGCGAACGTTGGATCACCTATCGCGATACGCAGACTTACGAGCGTATTGTTTCGAAAGGTCCGTTGTTTCCGCTGAACTCGCTGATGCTGCATGGGATCATCTATGCGCGATATGACAAGCGGTTGAACGACGATCCGGGTGACGATTTCAGCAATGAGGTGCGGTCTTACTTTGGCAGTGGTACGCAGCTGCAGGAGATGTATCTGACGCCGGAACTTCTAAGCGAGAAAAATTGGGATGTGCTGGCGGAGGCCGCACGATGGTCTCGTGAGAACCAGTATGTTTTGAAGGATACGCACTGGGTGGGCGGGGATCCGGGGTGGTTGCAGGTTTATGGGTGGGCTTCGTGGTCGAAGGGGAAGAGCATTCTGGTGCTGCGGAATCCTTCGGACAAGGCGCAGTCGATTACGCTGGACCTTGGACAGGTGCTGGAGCTTCCGTCTGGTGCTGCGCGGCGATACTCGGCGCGGAGTCCGTGGAAAGAAGATGCCGGTAAGGCGGCTGTTTCACTGGCCGCTGGAATGCCGCACAGGTTTGAGTTGAAGCCGTTTGAGGTAGTGACGTTTGAGCTGCAACCGGTGCGGTGATCGCGGTTATTTGGGTTCGGTCTCGGCCATGAACTTGATGAGGTAGTCCTTCCAGACGGCGGCCTGGGTGTGGGTTCCGTGGCCTCTGGTGGCGTCGGAGATGGGGACGAGGATGAACTTCGTCTTCGGCATCTTGGGCAGGACGCGCTCGGCGAGGGGCAGCTCGGGCGGGTTGATGAAGTCGTCGGCAGAGTTGATCCAGAGGGCTGGGGCGACGATGGTGGAGAGCTTTGGCTCGGGGTTATAGTTGCGCGAGGCGTTGACGTAGTAGATGAGGTTGTTGGCGTCTGTGGCGGGGATGGTGCGGGCCATGTAGCTGTCGACGTACTTCTCAGCCTGGTCGCGGGTGGGGTAGTTCTTCTGCATCTGGAGCGGGGCGGAGCCCATGACAAGGAGCATGGCTTCGGCTCCGCGGAGGCCCTCGGTGGGCGGGGTGGTGTACTCGCCGTTCTTCCAGTTGGGGTCGTTCTTGATGGACTCCATCGCGATGTAGCGGGTCATGCGGTTACGGCCGGCGAGCTCGGTGGGGTAGCAGGCGAAGGGGGCGAGGGCGTCCATGAAGGTGGGGTAGGCTTCACCCCAGACCCAGCCCTGCATGCAGCCCATGGAGGTGCCGAGGATGAGGCGGAGATGGTCGACCTTCATGCCTTCGGTGAGCATGACGTACTGTGAGCGAACCATGTCTTCGTAGTCGTACTGCGGAAACTTCATGTGGAGGCCGTCGGAGGGTTTGGAGGAGTCGCCCTGGCCGATGTCGTCGGGGAGGATGAGGAAGTATTTTGTGATGTCGAAGGGCTGCCCGGGGCCGTAGAGAACGTCGGCGAACTGCGGCACCATGAGGGTGTTGCGGTTGCCTCCGGTACCGTGGAGGAGGAGGATGGCGTTGTCGACGTGGCCTGCGGCGTTGCGGTGCGGGGTGCCGAGGGTGAGGTAGTGCAGGGTCAGCTCTGGGAGGGTCTCGCCGGTGCCGAAGCGGAAGTTCTTAATGACGTAGACGTTGTCCTTGACGGGCCATTTGGTGGCGGGGGCGGCGGGGCGGCCGGAGGGGGCAGACATGGTCTGAGCTGGAGCGGCGATGGCAAAGGTCAGGAGCAGAGCAACGGCGGCGTGACGCATGTAGGTTCCTCGTAACGATGATATCCCCTCCCCCCTGCGGATAGATGCAAAGCATTCATTCGTAATGCTTTAGGCTGGTACTTCTATTGCAAAGTATTCATTCTGAGGAGTTTATTCGTAAAGTATTCATTGTAAAAACTTTGTTTACCTTTCGGCGGAAATAAAATAGCCTCCGGCGGCTGCGGAGGCTTTCTGTTTTGATCCTGATTTAAGGCTAGCAGATTGAATGTAATTAATCGGCACACTTGTTTCGCTTGTCTGGCGCGGGGATTTGCACTTTTGGGGCTTGACAAGCAAAATTGCTGAGGTTTTTGGCGATGTTGGCGTTCATTTTTTTTGGATTTGTAGAGTCGGCTTCTTTCGGACGATATTTCAGTGATGACGACCAATGGGTAGAGCGAGCGCGCAGCGCAGAGTCGGATGCCTTTAGGTTGCATCTAATGGATGTGGCATCTTTTGGGAGCCATATCAGTTACCGCCCCGGTTGAGGGGTGAGATATACTGGGCACGTGATTGAGAAGGGAGAGTCGTTATGAAGGGTGGAGAGATTCTCTAGTTTTACGGCTGCTGACGCTTGATGAAGGCGTTGCGGATTAGCTTAATGGCCTCGATGAAGGCCTTCCCTACTGAGGGAGGGTCTTTCGAGGCTTTCGCTTTTAGTTCGGCAGCCTTCACCTGATCGGCCCGCCTGTCGAGTTCAACTCTAAGTTCTTCGAGTTTGGCCATCAAGGATGGCTCGGCGTCCTTTATCAGGTCAAAGAAATCGCCCTCCGGCTTGTTGAAGTCAGTGTTTACGATGTCTTTGTGGACATAGCTGAGACCGAGAGCCTTTTTTAGAAAATCGATCACGGTATCGGCTTGTGCGAGGGTGATCTGGGGCCTGGGGATCGGGGTCTTTTTTTCCCATGCCTCATGCAAGAGTTGGGACTCGTAGCATGCCCGGTTGTAAAACATGATGGTCTTCATGTAGTCCGACGGCTCGCGCTGCCAAACGGTTTGGTCCATCGCGAGCTGAAGTTCTTTGACGGCCTTTTCGTATTGCTTCCGATGCCGGCCGGCGATCACGGCAAGGCTGTAATGGGCGCGCTGCTGTTTGGGCTCGATGTGCAGGCTATCTTTGAAGGCGTCCTCGGACTTGCTGAGATAGAACTCCGCATCGTCCTTATTGGCGGGGTTTCTTTTCTTTACTGACGTGTGGATGGTGCCGTAAAGCGACCCGAGGTCGTTCTTTATGGTGAAATCGACCTTCTTTTTCGCCGCCAGGATCAGATATGCCTCGGCCCGCTCGAGGTCGCAGAATGAGCCTTGAGTTATTCCCTCCTCATATAGAAATTTGGCTCGGTAGAAGAGGGAGAATTTGCGCAGAATATCCGCGTGTTCCTCTGTGCTGAAGCCGGGATCGAGATCAATCGAGACGAAGCTATCCACGGACAGCAAGAGTTGGCGAGCTTCTACGCTGAGCCTACGGAAGAGATTGTCATTCCAGTCGAGGGCTTCTGTGTTTCCAGCCCAGGAATCAGGGGCCTTCGAGGCAGAACTGAAGACGTTATTGAGAGCGGCGTAGACTTCCTTGCGCATTGCCTCGATGTGATCGAAGAGGGGATAGCGGGCCTTGACCGCATCCTGGGCGGCGGAGATTTCTTCGAGGCCGTCTTCTGCCTGCTTGGTATAAGCCTGAGCGGAGAACCATGCCGCTGCTCCCTGTGCGATAGCGAAGAAACCGCCGATAGTGGCAATGATGGTGAGTAGCCATTTCAGTTCGTCGAGGCGAGGTTTTGCGGCGTCGTCAAAGACTTGAGATGTGGTCTTCATCTTTTGAAGACAGGATTTTGCAGCGTCGACAGTGAGCGCGTTATCCGATGGAAGATTGTCCAGGCAATGCTTGAGTTCCTCGGAGTTGATGTACTCCTGCGGCTTTTCGTTGACGGCTTTGAAGGTGTGCTCATCGATACGATGGATGGTGTAGCCGGCGAGGATGGCAACGATGACGATGAAGACCCAGGGGACCAGGACGATGGGACTCCATGACGCGTACCTGTTCTTAAGTGCCATGCTTCATCGTAGTCTCGGAGGATTCCGAGGAGATTTTTAAATTTTTGAGGCAAGAGGGAACGTCGCAGGAGTCGAGCGATGTGATGGCGAGGTGTATGCGACTACGGGGTGGAAGGAGTTGTAGTGGTCGATGGAAGCGCTTTGCGGATGCAGGAGGTGTATTCATCTAGGAAATGGTCGCGAATGGTGGCATACTCCTGCATCGACTTGAACCTCTTTGGAGGCTCCTGATTGAGGAAGTAGATGGTGGTGACGGTGCGGGTGGGGTCGTCGAAGAAGAGGTAGATGCCGAGGACTCCGCTTTCGCGTTTGGAGCGGTCGAGGCCCTGGATCTCGAAACCGTTGAGCCGGGGCTTCAATGCGTAGTTTCGCGAGTTGCCATCCGACGCGAGGATGTGTTCGAAGTCACCTATGAGGGCGTCCTTGGATTCGGCGTAACCCTCGGAGCGGAGAATCTCGACTTTTACGTTCGCGTAGAAGTCTTCGTTGGGATAGGCGAACATGATCCGCCTTCCATCGGTCATCGCTACGCTGTAAGGGCCTTTCCTGGTGGTGACCGTGCGCGAAGTTACGCCGAAGGCGAGCGGAGCGGTTTCAACGACGGATAGGCCGTCGCTTAGCGTGCATCCGGTGTAGGGTTTGAAGGCTCTGATCGATGGGGTGTCTTGTGACAGTGCTGGGATATTGCAGAGGAGAGTTAACAGAGTGAGGGTAGTGAGGGCCTTGAGACGCATGAATGCTCCAGTGAGGTATAGGACGGCAAATCTTATTGATAGCTTGCCGATCACGTCGAGCCGTGGACGTAGAGAAGCAGGTCCCTCCACTACGTGCTTCGCACTCCGGTCGGGATGACACCTCATCGAGAGTATCGATGAGATGTCATCCCGAGTTGTCGTTAGTCCTGCTTCTTTTCTGCTGGCGTTTTCTCTGGGGTGGTTAAGGGTTTGGTGATGTCGTCGAGATAGGCTGGGGTGCCTTCGATGCGCTGGAGGACGGGGTAGCGCTCGCCGTCGTGGTAGTTGAGGTCGGCGGTCGAGACGAAGGTGTCGGACTGCAGGATGAGGTGGATAGGCTCGGTCTTGCCCTTGGCTTCCTTGATGGCGGTGCGGAGGGCTTCGGCGGAGAAGATGTTGCCGTTGACGGCGAGGATCTTCGCGCCGGGGGCCAGGTTTGCTTTATCGGCGGGGCCGCCCCAGCGGACGTCGGAGATGACGCCTTCACCGGAGATGCGGGCGCCGAGGGAGTACCAGACGTTGAGTCCGCCACCGCGTCGTCCGCCGGCTGATGCCATCGTGCGCTCAGAGGGGCTGGGTCTGTCGGTGTAGACGAGCTTGTAGCCTCCGCGCTCGATACCTTCGAGGTCGGCGTGCGGGGTGGGGTTATCGACACGCTCGCGGATGAAGGTGGCCCAGTCGTAGGCGACGACCTGGTTGAGGTCGGCGATAAGCTCGTCGCGGTTGTAGGTGACGACGAGCGGGCCGGTGTTACCGCCTTTGGCGAGGAAGATATGGAGGAAGTCGGTGAAGGACTTCTTGTTGTCGGTCTGCTTGCGGATGAGGGTGTCGGCATCGAGCCAAAAAAGCTCGCCCTCCTGGTAGTAGTCCTGGCCTCGACGCCAGTTGGACCATGCCATATTGCCCCCGCGGAGGATGCTGGCGGCGATGGCAGTGTCCTCAGTGGAGCGCCACTGGCGGCCGGGCTTGCAGTCGAGGTTGGCGGCGGACATGGCGAGCAGGTCGCGATACTGCGCCTGTGACTTGAGGCCGGAGCGTGCGGCGAGGACGTTGCCGAGGTACTGGGTCATGCCCTCGTAGGTCCAGAGGAGTGAACCCTGCTGCATCTTGGCGAAGTCGTCCTGGTAGAGGTTGAAGGGGCGGCGGTACTTGCCGTTCCAGGAGTGCGTGAACTCGTGGGCGAGGAGGTCGGCTTCGGCGAGCTGATGTGCGTCGTCGGAGAAGCCTTTCTCGCCGACTCCGTTGTCGGAGGACTGGCCGTGCTCGAGGCCTTCGCCGCCGGCGACGTCGGAGAGGGTGAGGAGGAAGTGGTAGACGTTGTAGTGGCGGGAGTTGTAAGCGGCGCCGGTCTCACGGACGAGATTGTTGAGTTCGGAGAGGAGAGCAGGGCGGAGGTTGGAGTCTTCGGGTGAGTCGGAGACGACGTCGATGTAGTGCTTCGGCGTGACCTCGGGGGCGAGGGCGAACTCGTGGAAGTACTGGCCGGTGATGACGGGCGAGTCTTCGAGTTGCTCTACGGTAGTGGAGGCGAAGTGTGTGATGCCACCAGCGGGATGCTGAGGATCGTAGCCGTCGGTGGGAGTGAGTGCGGTGCCGATGCCCCAGCCCTTGGGAACCGTAACGGAGGGCTGGACGGCGATCTCTTTGACGGGCGTGTTTGCGGGGTAGAGGAGGAGTTTCTCCCACTCGAGGACTGCCATCTTCTGGGAGACACGGTTGGTGACGATGCAATCGAGGTGTGCGTGGAGGGTGGTGACTCCGGCGGGTATGGTTACGTGGTACTGATAGAGGTCTTTTTCGTCGCGACGCCACGTCAGCGGCTTGCCGTTCGCGGTGAAGACGACGCCTGTGATGTCGCTTACGGGGCCAGTGGGGCGATGGTTGCCGGGAATCCACTGTGGAGTGGTGAGGGAGACCGTGCCGGCTTTGACAGGGATGTCGACTTCAGCGTGGTAGACCTTGCGCGGGGCATCAGAGAGGTCGGCTGTGATGAGGATCGGAGTCTTCTGGGCCAGGGCGGAGGTTGCGAGCAGAGCAAGAGGCAGTAGAGCGGTCGTGCGAATGGACATGGGCAGGGCTGTCTTTCTGTTATTCCAAGGATTTAGCTGTAGGTGATACGAAGCATAGCGAGTCAAGGAGGCGGAGTGTGAAAATTCTGCGCCCCTGTTCGGTTTTCAGGCGAGAGCGGATTCAATCGCGGCGATGATGGCGGGGTCGTCGGGTGTTATCTCGGGGGAGAAGCGAGCGATGACATTGCCCTGGCGATCGATGAGGAACTTTTCAAAGTTCCAGAGAATGCCGGGCTCAGGATTTGTAGTAGCGCCGTTGTGGTGTGTGGAGAGGTAGTTATTGAGGTTTTCACGGAAGCCGGAGCGTGAGTCGCCGATTGCCTGAGGCTGCGCCTCGATGAGAACACGGTAGAGCGGGTGAGTCTGGGCCCCAGTGACGGCGATCTTGGCGAACATGGGGAAGTCGACGGCATAGGTCCCGGTGCAGAACTTGTAGATCTCCTGGTTCGTACCGGGCTCCTGGGCGCCGAAGTCGTTGGCGGGAAAGCCGCATACGACGAAGCCGTGGGCCTGGAAGCGGTTGTAGGTTTCTTCGAGGGCTTTGTACTGAGGCGTGAGTCCGCAGTTGGAGGCAACGTTGACGAGGAGGAGGACCTTGCCGCTGTAGTCGGCCAGTGTGGCCGGTTCGCCGGTGATGCGCTGGACGGGGATGTCGTAGATATTCGCCATATCAAAAGTGTATCGCTTCAGGCTTTTTCAGTGGGTTTTCTGAAGTTTTCGCAGTCGGTTGAGGGCCTGGAGGAATCTGGCAAGGGGCGTGACCAGGGAGAATCAGTAGGGCTACAGGGTGGAGTGGAAGTAAGATCGAAGTCGACCATGTCATTTACAGATGTTCTTTTTGGAAGGCCTCTTGCGACCAGCGAGGAACGAGCCGAGCATATAGGCATAGCTGCTGGTATTCCGATTTTTGGGCTGGATGCTCTGACGAGTGCGGCGTACGGCCCCGAGGCGGCGATGACGCTGCTGATCCCGATGGGGATTGCAGGGGTCAATCATATTGTGCCGGTAATCACGGCGATACTGATTCTGCTGGTGATCGTGTTCTTCAGCTACCGGCAGACGATCGAGGCGTATCCGCACGGCGGTGGAAGCTACACAGTAGCGTCGGAGAACCTTGGCGCGGGCGCGGGACTGCTTGCTGCTGCTGCGCTGATGATCGACTACATCCTGACGGCTGCGGTGGGAATCTCGGCGGGTGTGACGGCACTGACTTCGGCGGTGCCGAGCCTGCATCACCATACGCTGGCGATCTGCCTGGTGATTCTGGCGATCCTTGCGGTGATCAACCTGCGTGGCGTAAAGGATACTGGCGCGGCGTTTATCCTTCCGACGTTTCTTTTCGTGGTGACGCTGCTGGCGGTGATTGCGGTGGGGGTATATCGCGCGTGGGCAAGTGGCGGGCATCCGACGCCGATCGTGGTTCCACCGCTGCCGGCTGTGACGACGGTGAAATATCTAAGCATCTGGCTGCTGCTGAAGACGTTTGCCAGTGGCTGCGCGGCGATGACGGGTGTCGAGGCCGTGTCGAACGGAGTGATGGCGTTTGAGGAGCCGCGGTCGAAGAACGCGCAGCGGACGCTGACGATCATCGTGGTGACGCTGATTGTGCTGCTGTTCGGAATTGCGTGGCTCTCGAAGGCCTATGGAGTGACGGCGATGGAGCCGGAGGTGCACAACTACCAGAGCGTGCTGAGCATCCTGACGACTGCAGTCTTCGGGCGCGGGTGGTTCTACTACCTGACGATGGGCAGCGTGCTGCTGGCGCTGTCGCTGAGCGCGAATACGGCGTTTGCGGACTTTCCGCGGCTGGCGCGGGCGATCTCGGTACACGACTATCTGCCTCACGTGTTTACGATACGGGGGAGAAGGCTGCTGTATTCGCACGGCGTGTATGCACTGACGACCTTTACGGCGATCATCCTGATCCTGTTCAAAGGCGTTACCGACAAGCTGATTCCGCTGTATGCGATTGGAGCGTTTCTGGCGTTTACGTTGTCGCAGGCCGGGATGGTGGTGCACTGGCTGAAGATGGAGAAACATCCGGGCCGGCTGTGGCACGCTTTTGTGAATGGCTTTGGAGCGTTGGCGACGGGCATCACTCTGATCGTGGTGCTGGTGGCGAAGTTTATGGCCGGCGCGTGGGTGACAGCGTTACTGGTGCCGGTGCTGATCGGGCTGATGATGATCGTCAAACACCACTACACGCGGGTGAAGCGGGAGATGAAGGACATGACCCCTCTGAACCTGACGAACATGGAGCAACCGCTGGTGGTGATTCCGATGGCGCGGTGGGACCGGATTGCGGAGAAGGCGCTGCGGTTTGGGCTGCTGCTGTCGAAGGATCTGAAGATCGTCCATGTGCACTCCGCGGATGAGCATGGAGGGCTGGAAGAGGATTGGGACGACAAGATTAAGGCTCCGATTGAGAAGGAGGGGCTGCCGCTACCGGAGCTGGTTTCGATTCCTTCGAATTATCGCTTCATCATCAACCCGCTGATGGATTACATCCTGGAGCTGGAGCAGAGCAATCCGGGCAGGAAGGTCGCGGTGCTGCTGCCAGAGCTTGTGGTCCGACATTGGTGGGAGAATGCACTGCACAACCAGCGTGTGCAGTTGTTGAAGCTGCTGCTACTGATGAAGGGAAATCAGCGGATCGTGGTGGTGAATATTCCGTGGTATCTGTGATTCGCTAGAACGGCACCTTCTGCTTACCTGCCTCTTTAAATTGAGGGACGGGAAAACCCGCATGGTGGGGAGCGGTGACAACTGGCGGATTGCCGGGGAGGCCTACCCATACCTTCCAGCCTGAACCGGCGGCATATTCGCGGTAGCCGGTATAGCCGGAGTTGTCTGGCTGCCATTGAGCGTCCTCGCCGCCGACACGAACATAAAGATCGCCGTGTGTACCGTGAACTCGGGCTGCGTAGATCCCGATCTGACGAGCGTTGGTCTGCAGATCGACAGCGCTCCCTGAATTGACTCCCGCGACCTTGCGCGCATTGATTAGCGCTTTGATCTTGCTCTGCAGGTCGGCGCCCCATTCGAAGAAGTGCTTCCAGTAGACGCAGGGGATACCGGGATGGGTGAGGACAATCGCGTATGCCTGCTCGACCTGCCAGTTGTTGGCGAAGGTATCAGCGCGGTGGTCGGACTGGGGTGTCCCATCCTCGTTGGTGCGGAACCCTGTGTCGTGATTTTCGACGAAGGTGACGGCGCGCTGCTTCCAGGCAATGCCATCGGTCGTGTCGCCCACTAAGCCAATGCCGTTGCCGAATCCGTAAAGCTGTGTGTAACTGCTGCTGACGATTGCTTTGAGAGAGAACTGGGTCTGGAAGTCGAAGACGTCGCTCGATGTTTTGAGGTGATCCAGTCCGACAGGGGTACTGTCGGTTGCTGTGGCCCAGACCCATCCGCGTTGCTCCGCCTGTTTGTCCCAATCGTATTCACCTACGGAGAACGTTGGCTTGGTGACGTCGTTGTACTGCGCGATCCACTGAGCGCCGTAGCCGTGAACCATGTCATAGCGCCAGCCGCGGTAACCGAGCGATTGAAGGGCAAGAAGGTATTTGACGATGTCACGGCGAACGCGGACATCGGTGTGCGCGATATCGCGAAACGAGGGGTAAGCGTACGTTCCATCCGGGCGATAGGGGGGCGTCTCTTCGCATTTTCCGCGCTGGTCGACAGGAACCATTGTGAGGCCGGACAAGGAGTTGGAAAACGCTTCGTCGTTGGCGCAGATGGACCATACGCCCCACTCGGGATTTTTGAAGTCTGCCCAGCCATTCGTTCCGTCGCGATGGTTGACCACAATATCTGCGATGGGTTCGACGCCGCTTGTCAGCAGGGCGGCAAGCGCAGCCTGTTGCTGTCTGAGGCTGCCGTAGCTGTTATCAAGACGGAAGAATTCCTTTGGGTTGTAGCCGGCAGAGAGTTCGCCCGCATACGCGGGAGGGGGAAGCCAGATGAGATCGAAGTTTGCAGCGGCAATCGCCGTTGCCTGCGATTGAACGAGGGCATACCAGCTCTGGTTGCCTTGATTGGGAAATTTATCGGGATGCCCGAAGCGATAGGACTCCCAGTAGAAGCCCTGGAGCATCACCCGGTCGTCGTCCAGGCCCGACTGGGCGCTGGCGATTGGGAGAGCGATCAGGGCGAAGAGAACGAGCAGGATGCTCGTATAGAGAGAGGGCTTCCTGTTGGCCAGCGTCTTCATTCGATGTGCTCCGCACAGGGAAATGATGAATCGGGGGCCGGGGAGGTTAGATTCTAGCCTATACCGAGGTGATTGCCTCGGATTTTTTATATGTAGGAGAAAGTTCGCGTAGGTGAGCTACGGCTGCTGGAATGAGTTTGAGGGCCTCATCGACTTCGTCCTCGGTGGTTAACTTCGAGAGCGAGAAGCGTATGGTCGCACGTGCGCGAGCTGCTGAGAGCCCCATGGAGGTGAGCACGTGCGAGGGCTCACTCGCACCTGACTGGCAGGCGCTGCCTCCGCTTACGGAGAGCCCTTTGAGATCGAGAGCGATGAGGAGCGCCTCAGCCTCGACGTGGTCGAAGTAGATGCTTGTGGTGTTGCACACGCGCGGCGCGCCAGCTCCGTTGACGCCTGTCTCGTCGACCTGCGAGAGGATGCCCTGCTCGAGGCGATCGCGAAGGGCGGCCAGCTTTGCGGGACCGTCGGACCTCAGCCATTCAGCGGAGATCTCCACGGCCTTGCCGAAGCCGACGATGCCTGGGACGTTTTCGGTACCAGCACGACGCTGGCGCTCGTGGGCGCCGCCATGAAACATGGGCGAAAGACGTACGCTGCGGCGCACGTAGAGTATGCCCATTCCTTTGGGCGCGTAGATCTTGTGACCTGAGATAGTGAGCAGGTCGACGTCCTTGAGGAAGCCATGGGGGCTGACGTCGAGCGAAAGCTTGCCTGCGGCCTGAACCGCATCTGTGTGGAAGAGAGCACCGCCAGCATGGGCGATTCCGGCGAGCGCGTCGATGGGCTGAATGACGCCGGTCTCGTTGTTGGCGTACATGATGCTGACGAGGCGCGTGTTGGGCTGAAGCGCGGTCAGGAGCGCGGTCGGTTCGACGATGCCCTGTGCAGTTACTGGAAGGAAGGTCACCTCGACACCGCGCGAGGCGAGCGACTGGGCGGCGTGGAGGATAGCGTGGTGCTCAATGGCGGTGGTGATGAGGTGATCGCCGGGTGCGAGGACGCCGAAGAGGGCGAGGTTGTCGCTCTCAGTGCCGCCAGAGGTGAAGACGACCTCAGCCGGGCGGCAGTGTAGCAAGCGGGCGATGGACTCGCGGGCATGATCGACGGCGGCGCGCGCGTGTTGACCTTGTTGGTGGATGGAACTGGCGTTGCCGTAGTGCTCCAGATAGAACGGACGCATGGCCTCGAAGACTTCGGGTAGAAGAGGCGTGGTGGCGTTGGCGTCCATGTAGATTCGCTGCATACAACTATTTTACTTCGCCCCGATGAAATGAGGGGTTTCGGGGATGAATGCCATGCAGAGAGAATGTCGATTCTGGTAGCCTGAGCGCGGTTTCTGCGGGGAAGCTAACCTGCATATCTAGTGGAACGGGAGAAAGAAGCGATGATGAAACAGATAGTTGTGGCACTTGCGTTGGCAGGTTGTTGCGTTACGGGAGCGCAGGCTCAGATGGGTGGAGCTCCAAAGGCTGCTCCGACGATGATGGAACCGTCGAAGAGCTTCGACGGGACGCTGAGTCTCCTTGAAAAGGAGTTCATGGGTGTCGCCAAAGCGATGCCGGCGGAGAAGTATAACTTCGCGCCGAGCGCGGCCATCTTTGCGGAGTCTCAGAAGACGGATTACCTGTCGCCGGACAATAAAGGCGTCCGCACGTTTGCGGAGAATGTGAAGCATGTGGCGCAGGCGAACTATTTCTTTGCCGGGATGGTCGGTGGGATGAAGCCGGATGTAGACGTCAAGGCGATCGGGGATCTGAAGGACAAAGACCAGATCGTGGCTGCGGTTCAGGGCTCCTTCGACTTTGCCCATAAAGCGATGGCGACGCTGACGACGCAGAACGCGTTTGAGAGCGTAACGTTCAAGGCACTTGGACCAGATGCGACCCGGGCGAGCGTTGCTGGCTTCCTTGTGGCGCATGGGTTTGACCACTTCGGGCATATCTCGGAGTATCTGCGGATGAATGGTCTGATTCCGCCGTCGAGCCAGAAGTAGCACGTGGATTAAAGAGAACGGGCCGGATATCCCGGCCCGTTTTGGCGTTTGAGCTGCGGCAGATCTAGCGGTTGGCTACCGGAACATAGGGCGCGGGGTAAGCGGGTCCAACGTATTCGGCGCGCGGGCGGATGAGGCGGTTGTCATCGTGTTGCTCGATGACGTGTGCGGCCCAGCCTGCGATGCGGCTGACAGCAAAGATCGGCGTGAAGAGGTCGATGTCGATGCCGAGCAGGGTGTAGGTGGAGGCGGAGTAGAAGTCGACGTTGGCGTTGAGCTTCTTCTCCTGCTTGACGAAGAGCTCAATCTGGCGCGACATATCGAACCACTTCGTGCTGCCGGAGGCCTTGCTGAGTTCCTCGGACATGCGTCGCAGGTGCGTGGCGCGCGGGTCTTCGGTGTGGTAGACACGGTGGCCGAAGCCGGAGATTTTCTTCTTTTCAGCAAACATCTTGCGGACGTGTTCGACGGGGTCATCTCCCGCTTTATCGATGGCGTAGAGCAGGCGCATGGTGGCCTCGTTGGCTCCGCCATGGAGAGGACCTTTGAGAGCGCCGATGGCTCCGGTGATGGCGGAGTGGATGTCAGCGAGGGTGGCGGCGATGACACGCGCAGCAAAGGTGCTAGCGTTGAGCTCGTGGTCGGCGTGGAGGATGAGGGCGATGTCGAAGGTGCGGACCGCAGTTTCCGAGGGCTTCTCGCCGTTCAGCATCCACAGGAAGTTGGCCGCGTGCGAGAGCGAGGGGTCGGCTTCGACGACGGGCTTGCCCTTGCGGATGCGATCGAAGGAGGCGACGATCATGGCGATCTGCGAGGTGAGCCGGTAGGCCTTGCGAACATTGGCGTCGTGGGAGTTGTCCTTCTCATCGGCGTCGTAGAGGCTGAGCATAGAGACCGCGGTGCGCAGAACCTCCATCGGCGAGCCACTGGACGGGACGGTACGAAGTAGCTCAATGATCTTCGGATCTATCTTGCGAGCTTCGGCGAGATTGCGTGTGAAGTCGGCGAGTTCTGCCTGGCTGGGCAGCTTGCCGAACCAGAGCAGGTAGGTTGTCTCTTCGAAGGTGGAGCGCTGAGCGAGCTCGTGAATGTCGATACCGCGGTAGGAGAGGACCCCCGCGTCGCCGTCGATCCAGCAGATCGACGAGTTAGTGGCGACGATGCCTTCGAGTCCCTTTGGTGCGACGGCAGTGGACATAATATGAGCTTCTCCAGACGGAACTAAAGTACATCTGGTTATAGCGCAGCGGAGAAACGATTGTCACGACAGACGGGCGAATATCGGCGGTGTTGTGCGGTGGCCATTGCGCCCTATGGGGCAGGCCTTAGCGGGGAAAATACAGCGATATCGACGGAAGGAGTTTCGCCAGAGATGAGTTCGGCCATGACATGAGCCGTGGCGGGGGCCAGAAGAATGCCGTTTCGGTAATGGCCGGTGGCGAGGAATTGATTGTGATGGCCGGGGATAGCTCCCAGCAGTGGGAGCCGATCTGCTGTTGTGGGGCGAAGCCCTGCCCATGTCTCCAGTTCCCGCGACTCTGCGATGGGCGGGAGGAGGCTGGCTGCATGATCGCGTAGGCGAGCAATATCAGCGGGATGAACAGTTTTATCGTAGCCGACGTCCTCAACCGTAGCGCCGATGATGGCTCGTGTGCGGGCGGGGTCCGTTGTTCGGGGAACTATATAGATGTCGGGAGTTCGGAGAACGACATGGAGCGGCATCGAGAGAGGAAGCTCGACGGCGAGCATCTGGCCTTTGCGTGGCGAGATGTGGAGGTTGGGGGGGAGAGACAACGGTGCGGACCAGGCGCCGCTACAGTCCACGAACCGTGAGGCATGGAGAGCGTCAGTACCCGTATGAATCTCGACGGAGTCGGTGAGGGAGCGGAGGAGACGAATTGGCGTGTTTGGGCGGAGCTCAATGGTGGTGGAGCGGACGGCAGCAAGGAGGGCCCGGGCGAGCTCGCGCGGATCGAGGCTGTGCTCGCTCAGGAGCAGAAATCTCTTGTCATCACTCAAGTTGAGTTGGGGAAGGAGCAGTGAGAGAGCCTCTATACCCAGGATGGGCAGTTGGCGGGCGAATTCCCGGTGGCTTTCGGGGATCAGTTGCAGGGTAGTGCTGGTGTGGAGCGGCACGGTGAGGCCGGAGAGATCGAAGAGGTGATCGAGGAACTTTGGATACAG
>Ga0163162_10002107_pt1 | contig 18680 bp, 19 predicted proteins | sample S55metaG_FD_115310 | JGI IMG/M metagenome (GOLD analysis project Ga0163162, IMG submission 115310) | Switchgrass rhizosphere microbial communities from Kellogg Biological Station, Michigan, USA - S5-5 metaG | ecosystem: Host-associated > Plants > Roots > Rhizosphere > Soil | place: USA...
GACCGCGTTCCAAAATTACAAAGGATCGGGGCTCACGCAAAAGAGGAATTCCGCAATCTACAGATTGAGTGCCAGAACTACGCTTACCAACACGGCATCGATGATCCCTACGTAGAGGCGTGGCGGTGGCCGTACTAGGCGACCAGGATTCGCGAGCCGTACAAAGACACGCAAGTTTTGGAAACACCAATATCATGAAAACTTTCTGCCCAACATCAGTGCTTGCTCGGCTGGCGATGTTCATGATGGTTTGCTGGATTGCTGTTTCACCAACCCAGCTCTACCCGCAGCGAACCGCCGGCATGTTGCTGACGTCCACCGTAGCCGTGACAGAACAGGACCCTAACAAGCCCGCATCAGAACTCAACCACCATCTTGCCGGCTATGCGTTAATCGCCATCGGCGCGTTGGTGATCGCTGGATATTCAACGGAGAGGTTTCGACCATTGCAAATCATCTGGCCATTTCTATTTGTGGCGGCCGGTTTGTTTCTGGCTGCCTGGAGTGACGCTGAAATCTGGCCTCGCGGCAACCTGAGCTGGAGATTTCTAATCCGTCACGACCTGGAGGCACGGCAGCACAAAATCTATGCCCTCTTGCTGATACTGATTGGAATCATCGAGTATCTCCGAGCCCGCTCCAAGCTCAACCGATTCTGGCGAAGCTGGGCTTTTCCTCTCCTGGCTCTGATCGGTGCAGGTCTGTTGCTTTTCCACGATCATGGGCAGTCGTCGGGTGCTTCTTCCCCTGAGGCGCGTGAGTACATGGTTTCACAGGAGGTCGCCACACGAGTCGAAGCCTCCCCAGACCCAATGCTCGGCATGCATCACCACACGTCAAACTCAGACTCCTCCCCGGTGGACGATCAGTTGACGATGTCGGCTTCCACGAAACAGGCAAGCAATGACATGCCCACGCAACATGAAAATAACCCGAGCGCGCATCCGCACCAGATGTCCGAAGGAATGCTTAAGGTTGAATCCGAGCACTTCTGGTTTATGGTTGTCGGCGCGGCTGTGGCCCTTTTTAAATTCATCTCCGACAGCGCGCTGTGGCGTCGCACTTTTGTGGTGCACCTTTGGCCGAGTTTCGTCACCCTTCTGGGGGTCTTGCTGGTGTTCTACACAGAGTAGTCTGACTCCAGAGTATCGGATCCCCTCTCGGAAGTTTTCTGGCGATTTTTCTTCAGATAGTCGGGTTCCACATGTCTTCCAGCCTCCGATCCGAGATGGCAGTTGGCGAATACCTCTGGTTTGCCTATGACATCTTCCGCACCAATGAAGTCCGGTTTGTGCTCACAGCGCTTGGTATGACAATCGGTACCGCAGCCCTGATTCTGGTCGCAACCATCGGCTTGGCGGGCAAACAGTACGTCATGAAGCAGATCGATGGGATCGGTGTGAACTGGATCTTCGCGGAGTATGAGACAGGAGCCCAGCGTATTACCAATCTCTCCCCCGATCTGCTTACGATCGAAGACATGAGGGCCGTCTTGCGGGAGGTGCCAGGTGTTGTCGCCGCCTCTCCCATAGTGCCACTCCAAGTTCGACTTCCCGTAGGCGGGGGCCAAGAGCGCGACATCCAAGTTTTGGGAGTTTATCCTGCCTATCAACGAGTACGGAATCTAGTCATTCTCTCGGGCCGTTTCTTTGATCAACAGGACTTGGCAGCTCGCAACAAGGTGGGGATGATCACAGACAAACTGGCGGAACAGCTTTACGGCTCAGATTCATCGCCAATAGGACAAGTGATTAAAATAGGCGGTCTACCCTTCACAATAATTGGCACGTTCAGGGAACGGGTGAACACTTTCGGACGATCTGAACTAACGCCCGACACAATGGTGATCCCATACACTGTAAGCCGTTTCTTTCTCGAGACCGACAGCGTAAAACAACTTTATTTTTCTGTTGTAGATTCAACAATGGTTGTTCCGGCGACCAGACAAATCAGAGATGTGATTCATGCGCGACATCGTCCCGAGTCGATCTACGTGGTTGACAACCTGACGCAATTGATAGGGGTAGCAGGCAAGACGGCCGGCGCCCTGACACTCATGCTCCTATTGATTGCCACAGTCACCCTGTTGGTCAGCGGTACCGGCATTATGAACATCATGCTTGCAACGGTGAGCGCCCGCACTCAAGAGATCGGCATACGCAAGGCGCTTGGCGCCACCAACCGTACTATACTTCTGCAATTTTTGACCGAGGCCATATTCATATCCCTGGTCGGCGGAATCATTGGCGTGATAATCGGCTTGGGCCTTCCGTTCTCGCTCCGACTGTTCACCGACTACACGATTCCTATCTCCGGGTTATCAGCGATTATTGCGATCGTGGCTTGCTGTCTGGTAGGCATCTCCTTCGGCACGTTGCCAGCAACCCGAGCAGCCCGCCTCGACCCAGTCGACAGCTTACGGTACGAATAGAACGCAAATTTTGAGCTCCGAATGCGCGACCGCAGCAGGATGCTGCAAATGGAAACTTTTATGGACTCACTGTAAAGTTGACGCTATCTGAGATCCCCGTCGTCGGGTCGGTTGCGATTACCTCTAACTGGACAGCGGTAGCTGGCCCCGAAGTCGTCGTCAAAAGCCCACTGCTCGGGTCAATACTCACGCTCGGCGGACTCGGGTTCGTGCTCCAGGTCACTGAATTGGTGATGTCGATCTGCTCTCCATTCGCGGTTCCAGTGGCCACAAACTGTTCGCTGCTGCCGTAAGTAATATTGCTGAGGCCGTCCTGGGAAGTCACCTTGATTGACGTTAGGCTTCCTAGTGTCACGGTGACCGTAGCACTTCCGACGACTGTTCCGGATGCACCGGTAATCGTGGCTTGCCCCGGTCCGACGCCAGTTACCATTCCAGATTTGTTGATGGTGGCGATACTGTCCGCTCCAGTGCTCCAGAAGACATTAGACGAGAGGGTTTTCTGTGACCCGTCATCATAAGTTCCTACTGCGCTCATCTGCACAGTATTCCCAGTTTGGATTGTCACCGCTGGCCCAACGGTGATGCCGGTTAGAACTGGGTCCACAAAGAAACCATCGCAGCCAAGTGCCAGCGCGAGAGTTAGCAGAAGCGGCACAGTCGCAACCATCCAGCGCGTTTGTTCACTGCTTGCCATCTCGCCATTGATCCGTGGTGTGTCGAGTACTGGCCGTTCCGAGGCTTTGAGACTGCCATCGGCGCCAAAACCACCAGAACTCAACAAATTGTCCGTCCTGGCTACCAATCATTCTCTGGGCGCCCAAGCAGACCTATAAGCGCCAAGCTTAGAGACAAACCAGCAGTTGCCGAACTGTCAAAATTGGCAGCGCTCTGGGATCAGGCGACCGCGAACACAACGCAGAAAAAGGTGGGCTTAAACGGAACACTATCTATAGATCTTGAGCAAATGGGAGTTCGGAGATCATGCATCCACTGGTGCGGTCTGGTATCGATATTCATTCATATGCAACAACAAAACTGGAACTACCTGCCCCTGGTTCTCCAGCGAACAATCAAGCTGTCATATCGAAGGTTCGCGTGTTCGACCGGACTTTGACGATGTTGTCTTGGGCCGAACGCGGGTAAAGCCGCAAGCGTGGTCACACGACTATCGCTTAAGCAAAATCCCTACTTGGTGGGGTAAGGGTACGATTGCAGGTTTGAATCATTGCGATGTCTACATTTTCCATTTTACGGAGCCTCGAGGGCGCTTGCTCCTGAACAACCTTCCGCAACTGGACGGTAACGTGCTCGCTCTTGGCAGGTTTGGCGAGAAATTCCCGGATGCGCAACTTCGCCTTGTACAGCTGTGATTTCGAATTTCCCACGCAGCAGTTCAGCAGCTTCGCAATCTCCTGATGCTCGTACCCATCCACTTCGTGCAAGAGAAAAATCGTGCGGTATCCATCGGGCAGGTCTTTGATGGCGCGAGTCAGGGTAATGCGGTCGACCAGGCCAGAGAGGCGGCCATCGCGGCTGCCATAGTCGCATTGCACCATTTTCGTGTCATAGCTGTGAGGCTGGTCAAGTGAAACCAGCTTCAGCACCTTTTTGCGAAAGTGCATCAGCACAGTGTTCACTGTGATGCGATACAGCCAAGTCGTCAGCGCAGAATTACCCTTGAAGGTATTGAGCTTGCGAAACACCTGCAGGAAGGTGTCCTGAGTGAGGTCTTCAGCCTGCGCTGTATTGTTGGTCATGTGCAGGCAGATCAAATAGATCCGTAGCTTGTGAGCATGATACAAGGCGGCAAACGCTTCCGCATCACCCTGTTGAGCGCGCTTCACCAATTCAAGATCGGTGGCGGACGACGGCAGTGGATGGTTGATATCACAGGTCCCTGCTTCGCTAGATGTATCCTGGTTCACAGCGCTTTCTCCCGAGATTGGAATAGGCCCACGCGAATCAATCTCAACGAAATCCTAGGGAAGAACTCCGCCACTTCCGAATAGAGAAAGTGGGGGCAACTCTAAGTCCTAGGCGACCTCCGCCGCTGATCTTGGGCCCTTAAACATGTTCCTGCGCTCCGATCACACTAAGCGTCAAGGAGGGTGCCAGCCACCTAGCAATAGTGACAGTTTTATTACACCGTCCAGCACATTTCACTTAACAGGCAGCAGCGATAGATCGAGCCTGATAGAAAAACCTCACATAATTCAATTTCGTCTTCGACGGCAATGATGCCTTTTCGCCGCTGTTGAATAGACGCGATCAGAAAGCTGAGAACAGCTTCGAATTACCAACCCATCCAGACTTTTAAAGTTACCTGATAAAAAATGCATGAGTTGACAGCGCCTGCCCTCGCATTCGAGATTCCCCGTGCGACCGATTGCTGCTCAAATCAGCCCAACATAGATCCAACTGGCAGGTTCGCCACGGGACAAGTCGCCTTCCGCAGCACGCGTTCGGAGGTGGTCCCGCGCAAGCCGTCGAGAAATCCGTCAGGACCGTCGGTCGCCATCACAATCAGATCCGAGCAAAGCTGCGTCGCGGCTTGCAGGATGATGTCAGCCGGCTCGCCGGCCCTGGCCATAGCGTTCCAAGTCCAGTCGGTGTCCACCGGGAGTCTTACCAAAGGCATTTCGGCGGCCGGTCCCACGTGGAGCAAGGTGACCACACCCCCAGGCAACTGGAGGTTGCGGATCAGGCGAACGGCGGCTTCCACGCCCGGCTGGGGGCTGGGATTGCACGTGACCGGGATGAGGATGTTGCGGAGCGAGACCGAGCCGTCCTGCCTGGAAACAAAGCCTTCCACACCGTGGGGGATGAACAGAGTCATCTGCCCCGATTCACGTGCAATCGGCTGGCCGACTGACTTTTCCAGCCAGCGCGCCCGGCCCTCGCGCTGGTGAATCGCCAGTACGACAAGATCCTCGGGATGTTGTTCCAGAAAACCAAGGCAGGCCTTTACCGGATCGCTGCTCGACGCGATGACTTTCTTTATTGTGATGCCGAGCTTTGCGACCACACTTCTCGGGCTTCCCATCGGGATAAGTCCCCATCGCTCGAGCGTGTCGCGTACGCCGGGAAAATCCTGCCAATCCGTGCCAGGGCTTGCCTGGACATGAAGGATTGTGAGCGTGGCCCGCGTTACAAGTGCGATTTTTAGGGCGTGCACAAAGGCCACTTCGCTGGCCTCAGAAAAATCTGAGGGATGAAAAATGGATCTGACTCTGACTTCCTCAAGCAGGTGAGAAGTAGTCATGAATTGTGCCTTTCATGTGCTTCGGCGGATGTGTTTGGACTAATCTGTCGTCGTTGTCCCAGCTCAACTGGTTGGCTTCAGGACTCGTTGCCGTATTGGGCGATAGTCCGCAACACCGACCACGAACCGAGGGCCCACTCAGTAACTGACAGTGCTGATCCACGATTCGACACACCCGCATCTGGCCATTGCTGTAAGGGCAGACGACGCCGTCCAGGGGAGTTGAGTTTTCCAGAAGTACCCAGCTGACGCCGAATTCTGTTCGAAGGGCCAGCAGCCGATCTTCGGAAAGATGTACCCAATCCGATTGCACCCAACTCTCTTCCTTCCAACGTTCGGCTAGCTCGGGAAATATTGAGGCCGCCCCACCGTCTTTCTGACGATCGGCCAGCACACTGCGTTCAGCAACTGCACGGAAGCCGTGAAGATCTACGCCCGGCTTCGAGAAATATTCGGCATCGAGTGCAAAAAGCGCATCTTTCGGCGTGTGATCACGTATCCAGAGAAAACCGCTGAGCCATTCACCCTGATAACGAACTCCCGGGCGCTCGATATGTGGACTCGCTGGATAGGCTGCAACGTCGAGCTTGAACATTCCAAGCGAGAGCACGCCAAAGCAAAGAACCCATCGCCAAACCCGGGCGCGCAGCAGATACTCTTCCACCAGGCCTCCCAGCAGGAGACAAAACATGACGTAGATCAGGTGGAAACTTCTCATGGGTTGCAGTCGCAACAAATACGCAAAATTGGCGCTAGTCGCGAGCACCAGTGCCGCTGCGCTCGAGATCAGGCCCAAACCGATTAGAGTCTTTGCCAGCCGCGTAAGAGCTGGGAGGGTCGGGTTAAGCGAAAACTTCGCGCAAACGGCGAGGATGATGAGCGGTGCGAAAACACCTACCCATTCCCACCAGTGCCAGGTAGTTACCAGGAAGTACGAGCGGGAGGCTAGTGCTTCCCGGTAAGCGCCTCGGGCGGGCTGCAGATGCTTACTAACAAAGACCGGCAATAACAACGCGGACAAAACTGGCGCCGCCACCAACCGGATGCCGTCACGCGACCGTGACCCGACCGCGAGCAGCAACCCGACACCTGCTCCGTAGATTGCCATCTGCGGATGAATCAAAAAAGCGCCAAGCAGCCAAAAACCGGCAGCGTATGTTCGCCCGCCCAGAAGGCAGGTCACGGCCATCAGGATAAGTGGTGTAGATAGCGACCTAGCTGTCAGGTAGGAATCCGCGACGGTCAGCGCCGTTCCCGCGACAGGGAGATTGAGCAATGTGGCAAGCATGCCCACACCCGCCCAGCGCGCAGTATCGGTTCGAAAGCATCGCTCCGCCAATTGGTAGCCGGCCCAGAGCAGTAAATATTGTGCAAATGCGAACCAGAGCAACATGCTCCATTCGATCGGCGCGTGGCTGAGGCGGGTGATCGACGCCACCAGACGCGAGAACAGAGACAATTCGGCGTGGTGCATGAAAAACTCAGAGCCGACGGGGAACAAGGATGGATCTGCAGCTTTTTCAATTGCCGGAGCGTAGATCGCAGCATCGTCTGTACCCATGTGATAGCCGTGAACAAATATTGACAGGACCGTGATGACAAGAAGTAAGAATAGTCGCCCGGCTTTGGTCTTTAACGCTCTCAGGAAGCGGGTAGTCCACCTGCTGGTCATTTTTTTCCAGCGATCTTCCTCTCCAGATCCGGTCCGAACTCGTTAATGAGTTCGTCAATCATCGCGAACGGAAGAGACGTCACGACCCGGGAGAAGGTTGGGCCCAGGCCGCGATCCTTTTCTGGATAATAGGCATTCGACAGACCGCTGGCGGCGATGCTGCCCAGGATTCCAGACCAATTGAAGGCGCGCCCACCTGAATCTTTGTGTGTCAAAACTGGTCGAATCAGTGCATGTCCCAGGCGTTTTGTGAGGGATCCTTCGCCCAGGCGGTGGTAGCGAGGATCTTGATGCAAGACTGTAGGGAACAGAAAGTGTGTAAAGAACCCGGCTGAAGTTTCATCGGCCAATCCCGCGCCGAACCGCTTACCGTAGCCGGAAACACCCTGGCCGTATTCGGAGGGCTCATTGTTCGACTGCGCGAGACCGGCCTCGAAAGCCACCCAACCTATGGTGAAAGGATCGGTCTCATTCTTTACGAACAGTCGGAATTTTCCATGGGCCGTGAGTGGATGAGCTGACGTGCTCTCTGTGACAGTGTAAGTGGGAAGAATCCAGAAGAGTCGGGGATGCGCCTCTCCGAGTTTCTGACTGTTGGCAAGAGGGGCTTGCTCTAGCAGTAAAAGGGATTGCTCACGCGAAATCGGCTGCATACTTCCCTCTCGGCTTCCGCTCGATTCTTGCGCCCAAGAACCGCTCGTCTGCAAAATGGAGAAAAGCAGTATGAAGAAGAGGCTCCGCGACATTGATTTTCTCAAGTCTCTGCAAAAAGGATTTGCATCTTGCGACGCCCGTCAACCTGGGGCTCGTCGCGTTAGGAATTTGTCGCACTAGGGGCTTCCGACAATCTGAAAGCTTGAAAGTGCATTTCTTTAGTGGCCGATCTGAGTTCCGATAACCTCCCCGGAGACGATGATTTCGACTCGGCGGTTCTTCTGACGACCCTCCTCTGTATTGTTGTCGGCGACTGGGCTGCTAATGCCAAGGCCCTGCGCGGATACCGAACCAGCTTGCAGCCCCTGCTTAACGAGGTAGTCGCGCACGGCGTTAGCGCGCTGCTCAGAAAGGGTCTGGTTGGTTTCGGCTTTACCGCTGGTATCGCTGTGACCCTCGATAGTCAAGCGAAGTGAGGGATAATTGAGCACGACGCCGGAGAGCTTGGACAGGTCTTCACGCGCTTCCGGGCGGAGATCGAACTTGCCGGCATCGAAAAGTACGTCACCCATATTGACGACCAACCCTCGGGGCGTATCGATAGTGGGCAGGACGCGATTGAATTGCTCGAGCAGCCGGGCGCGCACGTCCTGTTTCTGACGATCGAATTGTTCGGCGGCCTTTTTCTGGGCCTCAGCCGCGGCTGATTCCTCATCCGCTTTCCGCCTGGCCTCGGCAGCTTCTGCGGTCGCCTGCGCCCTGCATTTCTCGCACTGGGCATCTTCGATGGCCTTTTTCTCGGCCTCAGCCTTAGCTAGTTTTTCAGCCTCCTTCTGCCTTGCCTCGGCGGCCTCCTTCTCTCCTCTCTCCCCGAATGTGTACGCTATACCGATGCCGAGACGAATCCGGCTTTGTCCTGAGTCGGCGAAGTGCGTACGCAGAAAGTCGACATTGAATCGACCCACCCAATGAGGCGACAGCCGATAATCGGCGCCACCTCCGAGCAGCCATGAAAATGCATTGTCCGAGGCCGACTGATTTCCACCCGTCGTCGGGGCCTCAATTGACGAACTGAGATGGGACAAGCCGACTTGTACTTCCACGAAAGGCCAAAGGCGTGCAAGGTGACTCTCCTTGACTTTGAGCGTACCTGGGAAAGAGATGCGGGGGCCGGCGATAAAATTTTGCAAGTGACTTTTCGTAATGACTGCACCTGTTTGAGTCAACTCGAATACTCCCAGATGCGAGGTATCCCACCCGGTGTCATAGTCAACGGCCAGCGAAACCCTATTCGTAATCCAAGTTGCCGCCCCGATGTTGAAGCCATCCAGACCACCGTCACCCGAAGTGTGTGTATAGCCACCGCCGACTTCCAGCTTCTGGGCAGAAACAAGTAACGGCATTACAAGTAGCAGCAATGCGAATATGCGTAGTTTCTTCATAATTTGCCTTTCTTTAGGCCATCGGGTACACCCCGGAGGGCTTCTGAACAGAAAGAGCGGGACCATGGAACGTTCTATCAACCGCTAAAGCTGAAACCACTCCTGAGCGTCATGGGCACGCGACTGCGAAATTAAGTGATAGGAGATTGCACATTAACTGTCACAACTAACAGACTTTAGTGCCCTCGATCGGTTGGAAGCGTTACCTCCAAACACTCCTCGAAAGCAGGAACGCTGGTGTCCTGTGGGAGTAAATGCCCGATCACGATACCCCTAGACAAACCTGCTTGGGGAACATGCGAGCCTTGGAAAATGCTGCGGACTTTCAGACGTCCTAATTGGACAATCCACACTAGAAAAGATGGATCGAGTTACTGTTAATTGTTACAGGCCTATTTCATGGAATGGCGCTTTTTACGCTAATCTCAGCTCTGCCGTTCGACTGGGATAACAATCGTGACTTCCGCATCACACCACCACAACAATGTTGTGACTGTAATCGTTTGATTACGGCACCCAGATCCCAGTGCTATGGTATGAGCAACCGAATCACAAGCGTCGGAAAATCGCCTCACCAAGCCATCGACGTGCTTGTTGTCATCGTCATGCTGCTAATCGGCCTCCCCTCTGCGCTCAGTGCGCAGCAGCAACCAGAGCAAAGGCGGTTGCGTTTTGATCTCACGCCGTTCATCGGTTATCGCAGCAGCATCAGCTTTCCCGTTGAGCCCCATGTCACGGGGATGAACCCTCGCGTAATACTCGATGCGAGCCCGAGCTATGGAGTCTCTCTTGGGATGCGGCTCACCAATGAAGGCGATTTGGTCGAAATGCGATGGGCTAGACAGGACTCGCACGTCCACGCCGAAGACATCACGCCGCAACTCCCGCGTCAACGCGTCATTCTTGATCAGTTTCATGGAGATTTCAGCCATGAGGCCCCGATCGAAGGCTGGGCCTCCTGGGCGAGGCCGTTCGTATTGGCCAGCGTTGGCGCCACCCACGTTTCCGGCAGTACAAACATCGGTTTCACGCGTTTCTCTTTTGGAATCGGAGCCGGAATCAGGTTTTATGCCAGTCGTCATCTGGGCTTCAAAATTCAAGCCGAATGGTTGCCGGTTCTTGTGGATCCTCACGTGGCATTCATTTGCGGGTCGGGTTGTATCGTTCACGCCGGTGGCACGGCAAGTTCTCAGGGTGAAGTCTTCCTGGGGACGATCGTACGATTCTGATTCGATTTCTCGTGACGTTAATCGTCCCCTCAAGCGGGTCCAAACGCACTCTCTGCATTTCTGCCGTCGAGTTAATCCGGCCGCATAACGCCTTCATTGCCCTGTACTGACAGACTTGACAGGTTTCAACTCTCCCCTAGCGCGCCAAGATTACGTTAGGCCGGTCTGTTCTGAAAAGGAGGGCTGTTTGGCTTTCGGCTTGACGATCACATTCCTTAAACAACTTGGGATTGGTCTTTGGTTGACGTTTCCACTCTTGCTGAGTTTGGCGGCTGTAATAACGCTGCTAGGGCAAACGGTGGGAAGAAAGGAAGGATGGTCGCGCTTCGACAGCTTTTATTGGTCGTTCATTACGGCAACCACAGTTGGATATGGCGATATTCGACCAGTCAAACGAAGATCAAGGATCCTGGCGATCTTGATTGCCTTCCTGGGGCTAGTACTGACCGGCATCGTGATTGCGGTCGCGGTTCGTGCTGGAAGTCTTGCTTTGGGTACACCTGGTAGCTGATCCAGCTCGGCCGCGATTAGATGCCGTCAAGAACAACAAACTCTGGATGAAGTAGTGCACCGATCAGAACCTCCAAGAGACATCAGACCGCGCCGCGGGCGGAAGGATTGACTAGATGACACTCCAACAAGACCTGCATGATAAGGCTTACTTGAGTCGTGCCCTTGAAGTCTGCATTCATGTTGGGCTCTTTATTCTTCTGGCTACCGCGTGCCTTCTAATTTTGCGCCCCTTCCTGCCTCTCACTGCTTGGGGCATCGTCATTGCCATCGCTGTATACCCCGCCTACGCCCGGTTGAAGAATTTCCTAGGTGGACGTAACGGGCTTGCCGCAGTCGTTTGTACTCTTCTTCTGTTAGCAGTTCTAATTGTGCCGGTTATTTTGCTGACAGGATCATTGGTCGAGGGCGCTCAGAGTTTGGCAGCACGCCTCAACGAAGGGACGCCCATACCCCCGCCGCCACCAAGCGTCGAAACCTGGCCCGTCATCGGACCTCGCTTGAAGGATACGTGGGAACTAGCCTCCCGAAACTTGACCGCCGCCTTGCAACTCTTTGCTCCACAGATCAAGGCGGTCGTGCCTCGGTTGCTCTCAGCTTCTGCTGGTGTTGGTTTGGCTGTACTGCAATGGATTTTCTCGATTGTCATTGCTGGAGTTCTTCTGGCTAACGCCGTATCTGCCGCGACAATCGCACGACGTTTAAGCAACCGCCTCTTTGGCGACAGGGGGCCGGAATTCGAGAAACTGGCGGGGGCTACCATCCGCAGCGTCACGACCGGAATTATCGGAGTTGCAATTATCCAGTCGTGTTTCGCCGCCCTCGGCTTTCTGGTGGCGGGTCTGCCCGGTGCAGGATTGTGGGTGGTGATCTTCACTATCGCAGCCGTCCTTCAGATTGGCGGGCCCGTCCTTATATTGCCCGTGATTTACATGTTTGCAACCGCCAGCACCACCAAGGCTGTGATTTTTCTGGTTTGGTGTCTTGCCGTCGGATTGATGGACAATGTGCTTAAACCTCTTTTGCTTGGGCGTGGTGTGGCAGTTCCAACGGTAGTGGTGTTCTTAGGCGCCATTGGCGGATTCATAACAATGGGGGCGATCGGCTTGTTCGAAGGTGCAATCGCTTTGTCGGTGGGATACAAGTTGTCTCTCGCATGGTTGGAAGACACTGTCGACGTCTCGCCTACGACCTGAGCTTGCATCCAGCATTTTTGTGGGAAGCCGGCTTGAACAGCGTGCGCGAGTTTTATTAGCACACGCCAGACTTCCTAGGACTTCCTTACTATTCCCACTAAGTTATCGGCGTATTTCCTCATGCACAATACCCGGCATTAGACCAAGAGCTATTTCCTATTTCAGAACTCCGGCAGGCTCTTCCGGGAGCGACCTTGAGCGCCAACTGTTATTACCTGTCTATATTACTAGTTACGAAGAGGAAGAGCCGTACGTTTACATTGTCGTTCAACCAATGTCCTCACCCACGCTGTCTCTATCTTCATAGGAGGTTGTATGCGTTTATTCTGGGCGTCTTTATTTATGTGTTGTGCCTTAATCTCTACGTATGCGCAGGACTATAGCAAGGCTAATTTCGTGATCGGCGGTGGTCCTGGTTTTCCACTTAGAGATATCAGCTCGTTCGCCGGTACGGGGGGAAATTTCATTATCGGAGGGGGATTGAACTTCAACAAAGCTCTCGGTGTGGACACCGAATTCATGTGGCACGATTTGCCGATTAATTCGGCAACAAAAGAGCTTTTACAAACACCCGGCGCCAGTGCACGGCAGTATGCCTGGACATTTAACCCTATTGTGCATGTTCCCGTTGGAGAACATTTTGGAGTTTACGTAATCGGTGGAATTGGTTGGTACCACCGCTCGGGTGAGACAACAACTCCCGGCGCTGGTGTAGTCTGCGATCCCTACTGGTCATGGTGGTATGGCTGTTCGATCGGAACGGTGAATTTTGTGACGGGAAGCAGAAGTGCAAACGCATTCGGTGAAAATATCGGCGGCGGCCTCACGTATCGCTTGGGCGAGGGGCACGCCAAGATTTTCACGGAGGTCCGGTATCATCATGCTGGCTACGATCACATATCAACGGATATACTTCCACTCACATTCGGAATCAGATGGTGAGTGGGTGGCCGAGCAGAATCGGGCGCCGGGGTAACAGGGACGCCACTGTCGAATTACTTCTTAACTGACGGTTAGGCTTCGGCGTGTTGACCTTATTCTCTATCTTAAAGTTTGTGAGAAAGCCAGTACTCGCCTGGTGACTGTTCCGAATGTGATGGCAAGGCCTGCACTCGATTTCGAGATTCCCACTCCGCATAGCCGATGCAGCGAACGAGATGATTTTGTGCAGCCCCGAAAGGCCGCCTACTGAGGTGGAGCGGAGCCTTGCTTGCGCTTTCTCCCAAGCGCCCGCCCCAGATCAGGAAGAAATTCTTTCAATACTCCAAACCCCATGTTGCTCGCCATGGTAATGCCGAAACTGACGGCTGCATCTCCCGCCGAGTGCTGACTCGGAGGCAGCCAAAAGCGCGACAAGAAGGCACTGCCGGCCACGCCGCCTAATTGGGAAATCGACAGATGCAAACTTCCATTATCGTGCCGCGAAAGCACGCCACTTGCCAGCGCGTACCCAGTGCGGGGCCATAGGCCCCTCTTGCCAGAATTGAAATAGCGGTTGTCTTCATGTAATGCGCTGGCCAGACCGAATGTGACAGTGCGTTGAACGGAATACTGGCCGACAATGTTCGCAAATCGCTTACCGTAGCCGGATGCTCCCTGTTCCCACTCCGGAGGCTTGTCATTCCATTGGTCGAGTCCTGCGGAGAAACCCGCCTTGATGTAACCCAACGGGTTTACCATTGTCTTCAAATACAGGTGAGTTCGCTCCCGCGGCGTTAAGGGCCGAAATTCGCTAGCCTGCATTGTTCCGGCCATGTTCAGGTAATTGAAAAGATAGTCGATCCCTTTGCCGACGGCGGTGGATTCATGCTGATCACTGGTCGACTCCTGATCTTGCGCGGACAGCAGCGGACCCACCGTGAGAAGCAGTATGGCGACGAAGCAGCTGCTTTGAATCATCATGAAATAAGCCACGGGACCAAGTTTCCCAAACCTGCTTGTCGAGGCGCATCCGACCGATTGCAATCGTTGATTCGAGCTGTGGGTATTCGGCCCATCTTTCACTTGCGCAAGGAGCCGTTAGTCCTTTAACTTCCATTCGGCAAGCACTTGGGGGACTCTATGGGTACTCGACCGTTTGTGCGATTGCAAATCAAGGCAACTACACCATGGGGTCCTTCGATCCGAATGGAGTTACTACTGGTGGTCAGACACTGCCGCTCTGGCGCTCGTTCCTTCAGATAAGTTTTCCCACATATTTGCTCTATCTTGAACTGTGCCTTCTGACAGCGCCCGACAGTGTGGGATGAATCGCGCCTCGCTGCCCTTTTGCGTCAAGGCAAGTGCCGGCATCGACCACTCGGCGGCAAATATGGGTCATCATAGTATCTCCATGGACCACTCATCGATCACTTCACCGTGCCGTACTGATGGAGAGTAATCGGTTCTTACCAACTTCTTTGGCCGACTCACTCAGTTTTCCAATTTGGCCATTTGACTAGAACATCTGCCAGTCCCGTACTCTCCTGCTGATCCGCTAACCTGAAAATCGACGGTGGACTGGTTGTCTGACAACCAAACCGAACCACTCGAAGGGCCGAACGCCAGTGAAGATTCTGATCTCGACACTCAAAAAGGCTCTCGGTGGCGGCAGGGTGCTCCTCTGGGCTGGGACTGTCACTTTGGTACTGCAGGTTGGCATTCTCGGCCAAGGTATTCCTGATTCTTCTTCGAACCAGATGCCACGGCAACCGGAACGTTTTTCAATTGAAAAGCCTCTTGAGATGCCCGGCAAACCATCTCTCGATTTCAATTCACTTGTGATTGCCAAGCCCTCAAGTGAGTCACGCGCTGACAGGAGTTTCAACTGGGGACTCGCCGTACCCCAGTCGCTTCTCTATACGGGAATCATGCACGTATTCGACATCTGGACCCAACCCGGAACCCGAGACACGCTGAACGGTCACTGGCTGGACAACTACTTCGCTTCTGTAAGTTCGCTGCGTGGTTGGAGTGATGGCGATACGTTCATGGCTCCATACGTTGCCCACACAATCGAAGGTTCCGTGTTCGGTTACATTCAACGTCAAAACGACCCCAAGTACCGCAAGGTTCAATGGGGCGATGGCCGCGATTACTACATTAGCCTCTTGCGTTCTTTTGCTTATTCCGCGGTTTGGCACACCCAGTGGAAGATTGGTCCCGTCAGCGAGGCGTCGATTGGCAACGTCATGCTGCACGCCTCGCCGGGATTCATAACCCTCACGGATACGCCGACGCTGGGCGCAGTGGAAATGATCGGAGAGGATGCCGCAGATCGTTACTTGATCATGGGCCTTGAGAATCGGACGGCTAATCGCTCCATAATCGTTTTGGCTCGGAGCTTCTTGAATCCCGGCCGATCAATGGCCAACATGATGGCGTTTCGAGTTCCCTGGCACCGGGAGAACCGCATCGGCCTGTTTGGAAGGAACTTCCTTACCCGACAGGAACTTCTCGCCGACTATAAAAAAACTGGCCAGAAGGCGTTTGAATACGTGCGTCCAGCCAAAGCAGAAACTGGACCGCGTGTTCTGCCAAAGGAAGCCACCATCGAGTTAACCGCCTTCCCGCTCTTTGAGACCTTCCTCCGAGGCGGCACTTGCATTGGAGGAGGAGGCTCTGGAGCGGCTCGCGTGAACCCTCAGTTGCAGGTTGTTGCGGAGGTAAGCGGATGCCTGATCATGCACATGCCAGCCGCCAACCAAAGTGGGGACTCGCTGTTTTACGGCGGCGGGCTACGCTGGACCCCCAGGGCAGCAAATCGCTTTTCGCCGTATTTGCAGGTAATGTTCGGAGGCAAGAAGGTCACTCACGAAACGGACGATCTAGCGCTACGAAAGAAGTTGCTTGAGGAGTGGGATGATGGTGATGGCACACTGCCGCATTATCCAAAGCGCAGTGACTGGTCCGCCGAAGTCTCGAGCAACGGACCCTCACTTGGTATTGGTGGTGGGATCGACATAGTGTTTGCACGCCCGTTTGCCTGGCGGCTTGTCAGTGTTGAATATTCGCATTCCTGGATGGGCGATGCAGGGATGATTCATCCGCAACAAACTGTGCGTCTTTCTACTGCGGCCGTGCTGCGCATCGGCACTTGGTAGTGCTCTCGGCAGTTGCGGCAGAAATCGGAATGGAGTTGAACAGATTGTAGAGAGTATTGAAGTGCAGGACTTTGTCAAAAACAAAAAGCAAACCGCCCAGGGAACTTGAGGCGTGGGCCGCCGGCAGATAGTGGGATCGGCTGGAGCCGGCGTCAGCCGAGGAGATCTAGCGATGACGAATGACGCCCGAATTGAAACACCTGTGAATTTTACCAGTATCTAATTCCGTACATTACACCTAGCGTTATGTATCGACCGTGAGGTGCCAAAATGCGCCGACCATTGGCTTGTGTAGTGGTTCTGCTTTTGGTGTTCAGCATCGGAGCTGGAGCTGCAGGAGAACCGAACTGGTTGAGTTTAGACGGAACTCTACTTTCACAGAAGAAGAGGAATCAAGAGTTCGTTCAGACCAGAGCCCCAGTCGGCTGTAAGGCATCACAGCACATGGGGGCCGCGTCGTGGTATGGAGAGCAGTATCACGGAAAGATTACGGCCAGTGGCGAACCTTTCGACATGTATGACCTGACTGCCGCACATCCGACCTTGCGGCTCGGGACCTTCGTGCGAGTGACCAACCTGCACAATGGCCGGACGGTAACAGTACGAATTAACGATCGTGGCCCATTCGTGAGAGGTCGAATCATTGATGTTTCCTACAGTACTGCGCGCGTCCTCGGATTTCTAAAAGACGGTGTGCAGCGCGTTCGCCTTGACTTCGAGGAATGCCCACCAAACAGTCGCGGAATCATTAGCCAAGCAGAAGCGATGCCAGCCAATAAGCCGGGGAGCTATCGTCTCAAGCGGTGAAGGCGGTCATTTCAGACATCATAGTCCCCGCATGCAGAAGTACCTGGAGTTATCTCACTTATGATGCAGAGTAACAATAAAGTTCTCCCGGCACCGGTGAGCGTCTATCTTCTGGCTGACAATCGTTTGTTTCGAGACACTCTGCCACGCCTTCTGGCCAAGCGGGGAGGCCTGTCAATCGCCGGCGTCAGCCCTTATGCCGAATCGACGGTGGAGAAGATTTTGGCCTCCGGCTGCGCCATCGTTCTGATGGATTCCCTGGCTACCAAGCAAGGCACGACTTTGCTCGCCGACCTGTCAGAACGGGCCTCGGGAATCGGTGTGATTCTGTTCGGAATGGACGAAGAGATAGATCTGTTCGTCAGGTTCGCCCATCTCGGAGTCATCGCCTACGTACTGCAGGAAGCATCGGCTTCGGAGATCATCGCCGCTGTGCTGGCGGTGGTACGGGGCGAGACCGCCTGGCCCCCGCGTCTGTGCATGGCGCTGGGCAACCGACTGTCCCGCGAGTGCCAGAACCGGCCAAAGTTCTCCATGCTGGCCGGAGGCGTCAAGCATTGTCTGACACGACGTCAGCTGGAACTGATCCGCCTGGTGGAGAGGGGGTTGACCAACAAGGAAGTCGCAACCCGGCTGAACCTCTCAGAGTTCACGGTGAAGAATCGCCTTCGGCGCATCATGAAAGAAGTGGCTGCTGACGACCGCCATGAGGCCGTCGATGCCATTCGGGCCAGAGGACTCCTTCCCGTTATATGGTTCGTCGAGTTCGAAGCGATCTCGGGATGGCGCGACGCCGCGTGATTCTGCGGGAAAACAAACCCGTGATTGCCTGATGTTGATCTGAAGAAAATCTGCTAAAAGCCGAATTTCGTATACCAGCGAAGGCCCGGCTATGGCGGCGTGGTATTTGCGTAGATATCCAGCTGTCCCGCCTCAGTTCCCTCGATTGCAAGTTGGGGATTGTTCCGGTGGGACAACCAATCTGCCACTCTCGCCTGTCCATCGCGCAACTGGTTGGTTGTCATGATTTGTGTGAGTGCCGCCAAGGCTGCTTTGTCGGTATCGTCGTAGTTTGCAGCCAACGTGAACCATTTGTATGCTTCGGCGTAGTTCAATGGAACACCCACACCATTTTGGTAAAGAGCGGCGAGGTTCAATTGAGCCGGGCCATAATTCTGTTCGGCCGCTTTTCGGAACCACTCTACCGCTTGTCGATAATCGCGGCTAACACCTTCACCACGCCAATACATATACCCGATTACATTTTCTGCGATTGGATGCCCTTGTTCAGCCGCTCGCAGGAACCACTTTGCCGATTCAAAATAGTCCTGCTGGACACCTTTGCCCATCCCCAACAAGTAACCCAAATCGAGCTGTCCAGCCCCTACCCCA
>Ga0163162_10002109_pt1 | contig 18677 bp, 13 predicted proteins | sample S55metaG_FD_115310 | JGI IMG/M metagenome (GOLD analysis project Ga0163162, IMG submission 115310) | Switchgrass rhizosphere microbial communities from Kellogg Biological Station, Michigan, USA - S5-5 metaG | ecosystem: Host-associated > Plants > Roots > Rhizosphere > Soil | place: USA...
TATGATGGCTTTTCATTGTGGCGATCTGGGCCAGCTCAAAATCCATCTGCAACGCGATCCGGATTTGATCCACCGGCGTTTCACCTATCGCGAAATTTATCCTCCCGAACTGGGTTGTGCAGATGATCTCCGGTCGGGCTTGCACGGTACCCCGATCGACGGAACCACACTGCTGCACCTGTCGATCGATTTTGACGAGCGGGAGATCTTCGACTGGTTATTGGAGCAAGGCGCGGATGTAAATGCCCCGGGCATTATAGACAAAGAAGGCTTTGGCGGACATACCCCGCTATTCAATGCCATCGTAAGTGATGCATATGTCAACGGCAGGCAGCGGGATGCGTACATGGCCCGCCGTCTTTTGGATCTCGGAGCCGATCTACACTTCAGGGTAAACCTGAGAAAGTACCTCGATTGGTGCGAAGAACCGGGATGGCACATAGCAAGGAACGTAACGCCCCTGGAGTGGGCGGCCGGTTTCCCGGAAAAAGGTTGGGTAAACCGGGAAGCAGTTAGCATGATCGAATCACAGCCGCACCTGCCAGATTCACAGTTGCCCCGGTAAACATGGATAGAGAAAATAGTTTTGATGTCAAATCCATCTTCATGAACAAGATATTATCTCTTTCCGCCATCTTATTGGTTGTAGCCCAGGCAGCATTTCCGCAAATAAACCTGAAAGACTATTCCATCAGCTCGTACAATAAGCCGAAAGGCGATACCAGTCCCTCGCTGGTTACCGCCACCCGCCAAAACAACAGCTATGTTGACGACATAGGGACCCACCCTCCGCTATCACCGGAAGAGCTTACGTCTCCTCGTCCCTATTACTATTATTACAACACTACTTATGATTCATCGGAGGCTTATTTCTTCGCAGAGCACATTGATCACCATAATGCTTCCCAATATGAATTCAGGGTAAGGGAGAATCACAGCACAACGGTTATGCCATGGACCAATATCACACATTTTGTCACCGGGGACCAGGCGCCCAAAGGTGGCGGTAAAGAAATGGCGCTGCTGGGCGGATACAAAGCGGGTTTCGGGAACTATCTCGGTGTGGATATCAGGAGAAAAAATTCCGACAGCATCCTGGCTTATACTTATGTGTTCTGGAGGAAGACCCAACCTGTTTTGCTTAATATATATACTTCCAACGAATTAAATGAATTTCTCCGACGGCTGAGTATCTCTCAATTGCAAAAAAGCTCCTTGGCGCCCGAGGAAAGAAAAAAATGGAAACAACGCTATCCGCCGGATGAGATAGATTCCGCGAGCTCGCTTCCGAAAAAACTGATCCTGTCCAATGATGATAATAGTCTCATATTCTATCTCAAAGGAGGGCCCAACCAACGACGGCAGCTGGAATACCAGCTCATCAAAGACGGCTCACCATACATGAAATGGCAGCAGAACGACTTTGACGGTCATTTTATCTGGCTCAAGAATCTCCCGCCGGGGGAATACAGGCTGGACATGCGCTATTCCATCCAGCCGCAGCACGTGACCTCATACCCCTTCCGGATAAAACCCGCGTGGCATCAAACCGCCGCTTTCAAACTGGCGGCTGGCAGCTTAATAGCTGCCTTTTTTGGTTTTATCATACTACTGCTGCGCGCTCGCCGGCAAAAGCAATTGCTGCTGGCAGAACAACAGAAAAAGGGAAAACTGGAAACAGAGATCAAAGCCATCCGTTCGCAGCTCAACCCTCATTTTGTATTTAACGCACTTAATTCGATCCAGGGATTGATCAATATGGCCGAAATAGACAGGGCGAATAACTACCTGGCGGACTTTGCCAACCTGATGCGGGATGTACTGAATGGAAATAATAATGAAAATAACGAACTTTACCGGGAAATTCAAACCCTGGAGAGCTACCTGAAGCTGGAGCAATTGCGGTTTCATTTTGCTTATAAAATAGATACTGGCAAGATCATTAATTTGTCGGAAATTCAGGTCCCCTCCCTGCTGCTGCAACCGCTGGTAGAAAATGCTGTAAAACACGGTATCTCGGCCTTACAGGAAAAAGGAAGGATTGAAATAGTATTTAGCCAAATAAACAACGACATGCTGGTGCGCATAGCCGATAACGGCAGGGGATTCAATATACACCATACTGCGCAGGGTTACGGTCTGAAACTAACCCGGCAAAGAATAGCCCTGATCAATGAAATGTCTAAAATGCATTCGATTGTCATGGATATCGACACCGGAACGGGAACCACGGTTAATCTAATCTTTAAAAACTGGCTGGGATGATCAGAGCGGTAATCATCGATGACGAGCAAAACAACCTGGACAACCTGTCCAGGCTGCTGGAAAAGCATTGTCCGGATATAGTGGTGGCCGCCACTGCCTTGACGGCGGATGAAGGGAGGGAGATGATTCTTCATCAGAAACCGGATCTTCTCTTTCTTGATATCCAGATGCCTGGAAAGAACGGGTTTGAGCTATTACAATCGCTGCCGGAGCACTTTTTCGGGATTATTTTTGTTACAGCTTTCGATCAATACGGTATACCAGCGGTAAAATTTGCGGCGATCGACTACCTGCTGAAGCCAATCGATACCTTGGAGCTGAAAACCGCGGTTAGCAAGGCCATCTCCCGGTACAGCGAAAAAAAACAAAATCTGCAATTGGACAACCTGCTGCAGCTGCTAAAGCACCAACAGGAAAAGGATACACACCGCATTGCGCTGGCCACGGCAAAGGAAACAAGGCTGGTGCGGACGCAGGATATTGTCCGTTGCGAATCGTCCAATAATTACACGACATTCTTCCTTCTGTCAGGCGAAAAACTGCTGGTGTCCAAGCCCATTTTTGAATTCGACGAGCTTTTAAAGGACTATGGCTTTTTGCGCTGTCATCAATCGCATCTCGTAAATAAGAAATTCATCAAAAGCTGGGTGAAAGAAGACGGCGATTTTCTATTATTGGAGGATGCTTCTCTTGTACCTGTGTCCCGGAAAAAGAAAGAATATATTAAAGAATTGTTTCGCTAGTGCACAGGTCCCGGCACTTCTCAAACCTCCACCACTGCTCCTCTTCGGAAAGACCCGTGTTCATAATGATGCACGTACCCTAATTGATTCGTTAGCATCATCGTCTCCCCAATCTTAAACGCCGGCGTATTGACATGATGATGGCCATACATCCAGCAGGCGGCTCCTGCACCCTCGATAAGATCGAAGAGCTCTACTGCAAACGCTTCCGTCAATGGGCTATTCCTATACACCGCCGGGTAATTCATTAGAGTGGGAACATGATGGCTGATCACGACCGTTGGCGCTGCACCCCCGGAACGCAACGCATTCCGGAGAAAAGTCAACCCCTCGTCATGCAGAAAAGAAAAATCCTGAGCGGTAAATTTCCGGCCCTGAAATCGTATTGCAGAAAAATCAGAGATGCTTCTTTGAAGATCCCACGCGCTAACCGGGCTTATCCGGCCCCATAAAGTGGAAAAAACAAGCCTGACGCCATCATGAACAATGGACTGGTTATTGACCAAATACAAATTATCCCGGACCTTTTCGCAAAACGATCCCGGCCTGTCGGAGATATCGGATCCATAATATTCGTGGTTACCAGGCACCCAATACACAGTAGTATAATGATCACAAACGAAGTCGAAAAATTCCCGGGCTTTCCCAGGATCATGAAATGTAACGATATCCCCTGCTAATACAAGGATCTCCCCCAATGGGTGCAAGGGATTTCTGCTAAGAAATTTTCGATTTTCCGGAAATTCAAGGTGAAGATCGGAACAGTATTGAATTTTCATCATTAAAGGCTTTAGAGAAACAATATTTTCTCGCTGCCTTGAAGCAATCCAAAGTTATTATATTTACTCCATATCGCTAATGTCAAAATTTGCCGGCCACGCCATCCTGATCCGCCCCACACCACTCTCGGAATGAATCGGTTATATCAAATGTTGTGATCGCTTTTTCTTTAGGGCGCTGCCCGGGACAACCACGACGGAACACCGTTAAAATAATGAACCCCTCCATTCATACACCCAATTCCACAATTCATCGGTTTCGCCCAAATTTAACCCGGCAGTAGTTTAGCTTTACTGGCAAAAAGTGAATATGCGGTATACCAAGGTATTGTGGATAGTGGCTTTTACGTCGCTGCTTGTTTCGTGCAGAAAGGACCATACCAATGACCCTCATACCCCCCCGCCGCCTGCCCCGGTTAAGAAGATACTACTAAAAGATATTACGATCCCTCATCTCCCTTCCCCCTATTACCATTTCGAATATAACAGCGACAGTATGGTTACCAAAGCTGACTTTGCTTCCGGCTTCACGATCTATGATGTTCTGTACACCGGAAATAAGATCGCCGAGATGAGAAACAATATCCTCGTCAATCATGACACATTGCGGTACCTGTATGATAATGCAGGCAAGGTGTTCATGATCAAATTTATAAACCAGGCAAATGTTCTTTACAGGCACGTTACCTTCTCGTACAATGGAGATCTGGTCAAAGAAATAGAATGGGATCACAAGGAAGGCAGCGCCGGCTTTTTGATCGATCGTACATTGACATTCACTTATCACCCCGATGGAAATGTAAAAACAATTACCGAACACCGCCCCGCCCAAAGTGGTTCGCCCGAATTAACCTCGATCAGGCAGTTCGAGCAGTACGACAACAAGATCAACGTGGAGGATTTCAGTCTTATTCATGACGGCATACATGACCATCTTTTTCTCCTGCAAGGGTTTCGTTTACAGAAGAACAATCCAGGGAAAGAAACCTTTTCAGCGGGGGCTGGCCTTACTGCTTATACAGTCAATTATACCTATACTTACAATAGCGACCAAACACCTTCATCCAAGACAGGCGATCTATTATTTACCGACGGGAGTGACGCAGGAAAAAGGTTCCGGACAAATGCTGCGTATACTTATTATTGATCAAATTATCCCACGCTATTCATGGTAGAGAGGCCGGGGAGGCCAGCTCAGGACACGCCACCGGTCTGATCTCCTCAATGGTGGTAAAGTCCAGATCGCAATAGACTTCCACGTAGAAAGAGAAAAGCTTGTATAAGGTAATCCTGTGTTGTGCATCGCTTCTGTCGGAGATCAATTTCCCCTCTTCCCATACCAGCTGCGCCCTGGTATGAAGATTCAACTGTGCGAATAATGTTTGCATGCAGTAGGTTTTGGAGTTCATGCAAACGTAAAAGACATAATTATCATGTGGCGCATTGGCCGCTAAATTTTTGATAATTGTCAACGTTTATTTTCGGCAGGAAGGAGGTGGCCGGGCCGGCGGCTACCGCATTTTACTACGAATGCGGCTCAGCGTCTCCAGGGTCATTCCCAGGTAAGACGCTATGTACTTAAGCGGGATCCGGTTCACCAGCCGCCCTTTGGTGATCATAAAGTGTCTGTATTTGGCCTCGGCCCTGTTAAGACGGCTTATATAAGCCCTTTCCTCCGCATCGCAGTAATATCTTTCCAGTAATTTACGGCCCACGATATTCATTTCAATATAATGTTCGTAGGCGTACTGCAGCGATTCATGCTGTGTTCCCACCAGCTCACAATCTTCAATAGCCTGGATATTCTCCAGGGAAGGCTGCTCGGGGTCAAAAAGGCTTCGTATGGAAGTGACCATTTCATCTTCCGCCGTGATCCAGGTAGTGATCTCTTTCGAGTCTTCCTTGATATAGGCGCGAAGCACTCCCTGCCTGACAAGATACAACTGTTGGCAAAATTCTCCTGCTTTCAGCAAAAGCTTGCCCTTGCGTATGGTGCAGGTAAAACAGTGATCATCGATGTAGTCCAGCAACGCCGACCTCACCGGGTGAATATGGTTCACAAAAAAGGCCAGAGGCGAACGCCCCACCTCTCTATTCCATTTTTTTGAAAAGACATTATGACCCTCTTGCAAAACTTCTCTCCTCACAATCAGTTAAGTTGTTTTCAAATATATTAAATTTTTAATGCGTCGGGCATTAAGATAACAAAGAACCCGCCGGGTAGCGGGTTAATTCGTTCACTGTAGGAAGATCTTGCGTGTTACAGTAATTTTTCAAGTATTGGATTTAGATCACTACCGGTTCAGCGTTTAGGGGCGGTTTTTCACATTAATTGATATTTTGGATATTGGATGCTTTACGACCGCGTTTCTGGTACAAAGATGCACTAGTTTATTGCCCATCGCCTCATTTTGTACCGGCTCATTTGTCAAATTGCCCAATAAGCTTACCGAACACTAAGGAAAAGTCCTTATTAATTGAGGAGAAAGGGATTAACATCGTTTATGATCGCCGGAATGAAACGCGGAGCTGAACTGGAGCTTTTTCGGACACCCCAAAGATACCTAACTGATTATCAATTCATTATCACTTGGCTGCCTTTTACGTAACGTAGCGCGTCAGCCTTACGCGCTTGATAATATAAAAAACGACCAGTAAGATAATAAACACCAGTAAAGAGAGGAGGTAGCCGCCCGCTGTGTTATTCATTTCAAAACCCGCCTCCTTTCCTCCTAACTTCAGCGTAAGGCGACTGGTAGTAAGCGTGTAAAACTTGAAATTACTATATAATAAAATGTTTATGATCAATGGATGCGCCAGAAAAAAGCCATAGCTATTGGAAGAAACGAATAAAATGGCCTTCCGGATCGGGCTATTGGCCTTATCGTCGGCCGCGGGTTGAATGTTTTGTTGAAAGAAAACAAATATGGCTATAGAAATGGCGAAAATAAAGAAGCTGTTTGTTTTGTAAAAAGTATCCTGGTGTCCTTTGTCGACATATTCTTTATAATAGGAGAGCCAGGCCGCCAGGATGGCTGAACAAAGCCCTGTGATATACATGGACCGTCGCACTTTTTTTTCGGGGGGATACCTGTACAGGTAATGCCCCAGGATAAAGAAGACCAAATGACTTCCGATCTGAATATTGTCAACTATAAAAAGGTTGGGATAGAACGTACGGATCGAATAAGCTCCGACCCCTATCAGCAACAAGATCTCCAGCTCTCTCCTGGTAAGTGATCTGACCATTTTGGATATGAACGGGCTTAATAAATACAGGCCCAGGATGATCGATACGAAGTAAAAATGATAGGAAAGCTTGTTAAAGAGGAACAATCCAAAATTATCGATAATAACATACCTGAAAAATGACGGCCTGGGAGGCGAGTAGATCATAAAATGATACAGCTTGACCGTTCCATACAAAACAACCCATACAACAAGAGGAATGCAGATCCGGGCAAATCTTTTCTTGTAGAATCCGGCAAGGTCTTCATCCTTATTAAGGAGCAGGGCGCCGCTGATCATAAAAAAAACAGGTACGCTCCATCGGACCAGAAGACCAACGGTTATGCTTGCAGGAAACCATTCCCGAAGGGGGCCAAACTGGTCATACACATTCGTTACACAATGCCACAAAATAACCGCATAGGTAGCAATCGCCCTAAGGTATTCAAGATACAGCTGCCTTTTCATACGATCAGTTGAAGAATAACCCTAATGTGTATAAAGCAGCTGCGGTTACTGGCCGGAACTTACAAAAACGTGGAAAACAGGCAGGAGACAAGGTTGTAAAGGTCATGTTGGTGTTTATGACGGGCAAGGTAAAAAAAAACCTACACACTGATATTTGATTTTTCCGTGTCGTCGCTTTTTCCGGCCACCATACTTATTTCCGTTTAAGCAAGACCGTCATCGTCTCACCATCCACCGGCCCCGATGTATGCTCATGGATGATCTTCCACACTCCCTCTTTTTTTCGGGCGACCCATGTCAGCCGGTTCTGCAGGTATCGAAGCTCTTCTCCTTTTTCCGAAATAGCCGCGAATCTCGCAAAAGCGCTTGCAACAGCCATCTCACCCGCTGTCTGGACCTGCACATCATCGAACGTAACGACCACCCGCTCGTTCACCAGCGACCCGAACCAGCCTTTCGCCATTTCCCGCCAGGGAGCCAACCCTTCATACGTCCATTCCCACATATCAAAGACCCTGACACCCTCATCAAAAATAGAAACGAATGCTTCGACATCCTTTTGAAGGACGGCATTCTTATAGGTTTCAAATAAAGATTCGATCTCTTTCATAGTGCGCTCATTTATAGGGGATCAATTTACGGAAAAATGGTGCTTATCTTCTCACCCAATACCAGGGTACATCCCATTGGCCCTTTTTCAAAAATACCCTCACCGAGTCCTCCTGGTTCACTTCCAGGTAAAAGCGCTTCGACACGGACACTTCCTTTCCATCCGTATAGCGTCCCCAGGGTGAAAGCGACAGGTAATAGCTGGTAGATTTGCCTTTGCTTATCCGCTTGTTCGTAACTTCAACATGAAAGACTTCCGCCACAGACCGGTCATAATAGCAATTGGAAAAGATCAGCAGCGAATAACTGTACAGACCAGCCAGCGCAACAATACAACAGTAGGTCAACGTTTTTTTACTTGTCGCGGCGATCGCCTCCCGGCAGGCGACATTGCAAACGGCCGATGCAAGAAGCGTACCTACTATCAATATCGACCATGCTTTTTCGCCAAACCTATATAGGTCATATCCCCTTAAGACATTTATCAAAGCCGCTAACGTGGGAAAAAACATGAGCTGTACGACTGAGGGGTAGGGGCTGCTTTTCTTTTTATCCAGCCTGAGGAGCCCGTTAAAATACCAGGTAGCAAAGACAGCGATCCAGGGCAACAAAAGCAGCACGATCATCATCACCTCATAGGGACTCGGATAGAACAGCGACCAAAGCAGCGCCCCCACGCCCGCTGCGGTAGCCACCTTATCAACCTTGCCTGCCATTTCCAGCCGGGCGGTACGCTCCTCTACTGTGCTTCCGAACTGCTCGCTTCCCAACAAGATCTCTGTTTCCTTCTCCCGCTCGCGGGCATCGACATCCTCATATTTTTCTTTGAACCACTCGATCAATTCCTTTCTGCGATCAAGGTTCTGTGGCAGCGACAGTGGCTTGCCGCCGCCTTTCGTAAGGATATAGAAGGTATCCTTCTCGCCGCTACGGTATCCGTCTATCTCTTCCAGCAGGATGGAGCGGGAGGAAAACATCCTGTCCAGCGTCAACGTATACTGATCAACCGTCAGCACCAAACGGGTAGCGTCAAGATACGCCAGCGCGCCTATCCCCATCAGCACCGCAGCCAGCAGCAACGAACCAACCGCCGGCCAGTTGGGGGTGGGATGAAATGCGAGGGAAATAAGATACAATCCTCCGATCGATAACGCAATGACAATAATAATTGTGATGATCTTGCCTTTGCTATTAGCGAACGCCTTAGTAAACGCATCTACATCCTTCACAAAAGAGGAAGAGGCCCGGAGAAGTTTCGTAACTTTTAAACTCTGCTTTCCCCTTTGCCCCTGGTTTTGGACAAGGAGAAGTTAAAAAGTGATACTTGAGTACAACCCTACCTGATCTAGACTCTTTAAAGTTGATACTGTTCGTGATGAATTACGCGCCGCTTACCTGGGCTTTGTATTTTGATTTATGAACCGCATCGTCCATCCTGAAGTATCCGGATTAATATTGCAAGGCAGCCGGCGGGAAATAGTATCGAAGATTACTTTACCCAAGTTCCCGGATTTATACTCGCGTTCACAATCTTCACGCTGCAGTATATCCAATTTGGAGACCTTTAGATCCAGCGGAAAATTCTTTGGGATCTTTGGCGCTACATTAGAGAAAATATAGAAGGTGTCTTCACGTATTTTATAATAAATAACAGGATATCCCTTCCCAAAACAAATATCCTCATCGGGCCCTAGGTCGGCACATATATCTTTTGTACTGATAAAAGTCATCTGTGAACTGAGAGCCCATTCAATTTCATAGCAATAAATATTATTGTCATTTTTTTTTGTAATAAGCGCCTTTCGATAAGTTGCACCAATGTCCAGTTCTCCGCAACTCATCAATGATAGCGCCAAGCAAAAACCAGCTATTTTTATGATCTTCATCTGCCTGCATTCCATTTCTTTTTATTCTCATTTTGTCCAAATCTTAACTCATTATCACTTATCCCAGCCATCATAAGTCCAAGTGGGATAATAATGCGTCTCTTCCAAATTTGGAAACCGATATCAATTCTAGTTATTTCGTTCAGCTTTTCCTTTAAAGGGATTATCGTCTAAAATTTGAAGGGAGTCTTTATTTTGCAAGAGATATATGGGCTGCATATGAATGAATAGAAAAAACTCTTTATATCGTTTACTTGCTGACTTTGCTGAATTGGGCAATAAGATAAGAGTATCCTTATTACTTTTCAATATTCCATAGGAATAACTCTTTGTAAGAGTTGTCAAGTCTTGTAACACCAAACTAAATTTTTTGTTGTCTATTATTGTTAGGGTGACTGAATATTCCTTTGGGAACCCCGTATATTTTATTTTATTCCCCCGTTCAAATGTGCGCCGCAAAATTATATGCTTATCGGGGTATGAGCTTGACTGGGCCGTCAAGTTCTGAAAAAAGGCAAGAAATAATATCCCTATGAAACGTCTCATTTTGTTTACTTTTTCGAATCCCTTTTAAGCATTAAGTTTAAAAGATAAATTGCATCTTTATTGTTTTCCTTTTTAGCAATCGCAAGTAGTTGATTTACAATGGAATTCATCGGTGATCCTTTTCGGACATTCTGGTGTATGTCGCCTTTTTTGTCTACAGTAGTTTCTATTCCATAGTGTTCATGTTCCTCCATAACATCCCCTGTTACCCCCTCAACATGCGCTTTCATTTCGTGATAAATTGTTTCGGCCCCAACGAACGGAATACCACTTCCATCTAAATCCAATGCTTCCTCGTTTATGGCAATTAATGATATAGAACGATCTGTATTTTTAACATCCACACCATTAAACGCCTTGAAGACATCGCTTTTAAAGTTGTCACTTTGAATATCAAAGACATCTCTTTCCGACAGCGAGCCATCTGCATTTTTAAATTGCTCCTTCTTTATTTCTGTTTTTCTGTCAACTAAGGCGGTTTCACCTCCTTTTCCTATGTTTTTAAAATTGACGGCAGTAATATAAATATCCTTTTTTGTGCTGTTGGCATATTTATCCCAGATGGCCTTTCCAGCAGGAGTCTTATATAATATATCCTTTGACAGCACCAGTTGGGAATTATTCGTGACTAGAATTATATCTTTGCCATCTATATCAAGATATTTAACTGGGTTATTGGCGGCATAATTATATGGAGTAAGTGGAGCATATTTATCTGCCTTGTTATCGATTCCTCCCCACCTTCCTATTTGCGGATCTTGCATTCTCGCTCCATAGTCATACTCCTCCAATCCTGACCCATCGCCGAATTCCTGATTCTGAAGCTCCTTTCCATTGTAACGGTATTTGTTCGGAGCGTATTGTGATTTCAACGCCTTATCACTAATCCCCGCCATCGTCAACCCAAACGGATAATAATGATTCTCCTCCAACAAAGCCCCCCGGGTATGAATCACCTGCAAATTATCAAAGAACACGTTCACGTCGCTCTCATTGCTACAATATACATAAAGGTATCCATTCTTGCCAATATTCACCGTTCGCTGATGTGTCTTCAGGACATCGCCGGTGGTGCTCACCTGATCAAAACCACTACCCTGTGTCACGGGCCGGAACTGGTCATCAAACAGGATCCAGTTGATATAGGCTTTAGGCGAACCCGTAGGAGTCGGCACACTGTTTACGAAGCTGGTTACTTCTCCCGGCGTCACCGGTGAACTGCTCAGCGCTGCTGCCGTTGCTTTCGTGCCGGCCATCACAGGTGTATTGGCAAACGCAGTCAGGAAACTGCTGATCGCTGAACTGATCGGATAAGTATTGGAAGGGGTCTGGCTGGTATTCAAATGATAGTAGGATCTCCCCCATATGTCTACCTTGTCCCCGGTCATTACCTTTAAAGCAACGCCCAATCCTGTTTTGTCGCCCGTACTGCCATTGAGCCGGTATAATTTGCTGCTGGCGGCCCCTGTATTGGAGCTGGGATTGGTATTATATGGCGGGTTGCCATTATTGTTGTAATAAGTATTGGCGCTATTCCCACTAAAAGAAGGGATGGAAGAAGCATCGACCACATTGGCATCCCTGATATCATAGTAACTCTTTTCGATATTCAATGCCGCCGTGTTGGCCTCCAGTGTGGCCACCGGGTATACGTCTTGCTGGTATTCATCCGTCAGTACTATGCGCGTGTTGCCTAAGTGATCCTTTAAAAGATAATCATATACATATCCCAGGGAAGCCCCGGCAGCATCTCTTTTTTCTCTCACCCGCCCTTCCTGGTGCCCAAAGAACTGCAATACATTGTTTTCATACACAAAGCTTCCCAGGTAGGTACTGACCGTTTGTTTGGCGGTGTTGTTATTGATAGCGAGGGCATTTTCACTGGTGCGCTTTTCCTGCTTTTCCCCCAGCGCATTATAAATATAGGTGATCACTCCTTTGCCGGTACCGTCATCATTGTTTACACTAATTTGGCAGGGTAAGTTCAGATAGTTATATACAATGGCTCCCCCGCTGGTCTGGTCTAATCCTGTAGCGCCGCTGATATTCTTATTTAGATCGGTGATCAGGTTGCCGTTCACGTCATACCCATAGTCAAGGATGGTATTTATGTCTACTGAAGAAGGATTGGACGAATAGTTTGTCTTTAAAGTTCTCTGCGGGTGCCCCTGGGAGGTTCGGAAGTCGCCCAACCCGGTAAGCGGGTTATTTACGCCGTCTACTACGTTCTTTAATTTATTGCTGTTGGCATAATAGGTATAGGTCAGCTTATCTATCAGGCTGCTGCTGTTTAATTGCAAGCCCATTTGCTGCATCTTCAGGATATTGCCATTTTCATCGTAAGCTGAAGCAGGATCCAGTCCATCCCCCATCTTCATACTAAAGTCGACGGTAAAATTGCTATTGCCCGGATCTGTCTTTACCCAGGTCCCACCAAAGTTTTGCGTAAAATCTGCTGATAGCAGCCGGTTTACTGCGTCATACCCAAACTCATAGGCCCTTTGCTGGTTATTATCCCCTGTAGACCAGCGCATGCCGGCTATATTTCCGTTATATTGCTTGCTATTGAACCCATTGTCATAACTGAGGTCCATTCCGAACCACTTATTGTTCTGATAGTTAACTTGTGAAACATAGGTGCTGCTCGCCTTATTATACCAGTTCATTCCTTTCAGCCAGCCCCTGATCGTATAATTATAATCATGATCTTCCAGGAACTGGCCGGGAAGGGGCGCTCCGTTTATATCGGTCTTCTCTCCTATTTTTTTATTCGTCAACTGCCCCAGTGCGTCATAGGTATTATGAGCCAATACCCTTGTTTTAGTGGGATCGTCGTTTATGGTTTGCCTGGTCTCTATTATCCTGCCTGCATGGTCATAATCCAGGTTGGTTTTAATACGCAGGTTGCTGATGTTGCCGGATGCATTATTATGTACCTGGTAGCTGCTGACCACCCTGCCGGCAAAATCATAGCGGTTGCTCGTTATATCCACCCCTCCTTTATAGTTCCCGGCCTGTGCCTGAATTGTCCTGCCTTTGTCGTCATAAAAGGTGACATTTTCTAACCAGGTGCCTTGTGTAAGATCATTCGCATTCTCTATTACCCTTACTTTAGTGCTGGTTACCATGCCTTTTGTCTGGATACTGGAGGAAGCCGGAGATGTTTCCGGGTAAGGATCAGAACCTTGGTCTAATTTGCTGGTATTACTATTATCGTATGCCTTTGCCGTATTACTATAGTCATCATAACTAGTAATGGTGAGCGGTATGAACACGCCCGTTGGCAGGGGGTTATCATTCACTAACACAGTATTACTAAAAGAAGTTCCATTACCTGGTACGATCTCGGCCAGAAAGTCCGCGCCATCCTCGCTTTCAAAGCCTTCCTGGAAATCAATACTGTTGGTGGCCTGATAAACCGGTCTTATAGTCCTCGTATCTATGAACAGGGTTGGCGCTATGGTGGATCCGCCAGTACCAGTCACCGTTTGCGGCGGATCATAAATAGTGCTTCCATTACCTGTGTTCGCGTTTACATAGCTTTGTAGGGCCGCTGGGCCGCTGGAATAAGTAAGCATGCCGGTTTGTACGGTGCGGTTAAGCTGATCATAAAGCGTACCTAACCATTGATCTTTACCACGCATATTTGCATGCTGGGTAAATACCAGTCTGTCCCGTTTATCGTATACCATATACTCCTCACCGGATCCTGGCACCTTTTTCATGATCATGCGGTTGCGGGTGTCATATTCGTAGCGGAAACATTGCTCACTCATTATGGCTCCGCCCAGCGCACTCATATCCCAGCCATTTGCAGTCAGCAGGTTCACTCCCTTGGGCTGGACAACGCACCGGAGATTATTGTAATCGTCATAAATATAATAAGTGCATAGCCAACCGGTGTAGCCGCTTCCTGTTCCATCGTCTGTCAAAGCGTTCAATTGTACTTTTTTCAGGATGACCCTTCCCTGTAAATCCTTGAATTCGGCCACCTGTTTACCGTTTTCGTCGATGGTAACAGTCTTATAGAGAGCGCCCGGTGGATAAACTGTTGTAGAAGCGTAGCTACCGAAACTGTACATACTTCCCGGCTCTGTAACTGTCCAGATCCGGACTGCATCATTGGCCATATTGCTCCAATTTTTGCTGGCAACACCCCGGTTGCTTCCTGTCCAGCTGTTTCCGGGGGCATAGGTTGCCAGCGCGAGGTTTAATGGAGAAGGTTCGTAATCCGTCCGGCTGTAAAAATACTTTTCGTCAGGGAATTGGGTGCTATTAAATGTATTCTGGTCGGGGATAGGAGTAGCTTTATATTTTCCATCAGTCCCTGTAGCAGCATATGGCAAATACTTAATGGGCTCCCTGCCAAAGACATCATACGCATTGAACGTCACCAGATCATTCATGGTGGGATTGAATTGGCGGCTTACTGTTTGAATGGTTCTTCCCAACCCATCAAAATATTGTGTGGACTGACCTACATCTTTTGGGTCTGACAGCTGTGCTGCATTATTTTCGTCGGTAATACCAGGCTTGGTAAAACTTCTTACCTGTATATAGTTATACAAAGCAGCTGCACCGTTTACGGTGACCTGACAGGCATTGGTATATAAAACATCTATTCCACAGGTGACCTTACGGCGATAATACGTAGTTACGGACAGGTTTCCGGGAGTATAGTTCTGTGCTGTAGCGCCGGCAATATTCGTAAACGTATTGGTCTGGCCATCGGAGCTTTGCTGCCACTGGTAACTGAAATTATTATTGCAGGCTCCGCCAGTTGCTGCATCTGCCAACAATGGGCCGGGACTGGTGTTTATTGGAATGGCTATGCTACCCGGATATATCGTGCCCGGGAATACCTGTGGGTTTACCTGTATCAACACGATATTGGATGTAGTTGTTTCCCCGCAGATATATTTACATCGGAAATAGGTGGGCACCGTCAGGTTTCCCGGGTCAAAACTCAGGTAATAAGCGGGATTGGTCGCATCGGTAAAATTGATGCCATCTGTGCTTTTTTGAAACTGGTAAGTAATATTTGAACAGATGCCGCCCGCTGCCGCAGTTGTTACCAAATTTCCCGGATCTGTATTATACGTGATGGTAGTGACAGCAGCACTCATGCTGCCGGGCGACAAATGGTTATGAACATTTACTATACTGGGGTTAGAATAAGAATAATCACTGCCGCACATGTCTTTCCGTCTAAAAGCAGTGGTCTGGGTCAAGCTCCCGGGTGAATAACTTATCCCGGTGGCTCCGGTCACCGTTGCATGGGTAGCCCATCCATCTGTAGAACTTTCCCATTGGTAAGTATAATTACCACCGCAATTACCTCCGGTGGCTGCCGGCCCGCTGATCGCAGAAGACGGAGCTGTGTTAGTGTAGGTATCTTGTGTCGCGGGGGAAATGGTCGTTGTTGAAAAAGGAGGGTTCACAAAGACAGTAGCTACATCTGAATATAGGGTAGTGCTGGTACTCGCTTCGGTTACAACTCTACGGTAATAGGTGGTTGTCAACAGAGGGGAGGAAAAAGTAAAATTTTGGGAAGTCTGACTTGAAGAGGGCTGGCCCCCGATAGGGTTCCAGCTTACATTATCCGTTGATTGCTGCCATTGGTAGGAGTAAGAAGGTGAACAGGCGCCATACAAGGCCACGGAACAATTGATCGCGCCCGGAACCGTATTATACCCGATGGTCTGCGATTTATTCGCTGTAATGCTTCCGGGGATAAGCGCATTGACAATCGTAATGCTCAAAGGAGAAGCATTCCCATTGGAACTGCTTAAAGTTACCGACCCATTCGAAGGGCTGGTCCACTTAACGGCTATTGACCCTACTCCGTTACCACTGCTACACCCCCCGGAACTGGTAATATTGGTGCCATAGGCCTGTAGGATGGTGCCATTGGATACACACCAGGTCATGGTGGTTGAGCCGTTATAACTACCGTTGTAATTATAGATATAGGTGGCTCCTGCAACGACACAGCTTGGGCCGGAAATGGATACCTGTGAAAAGGCTTCGCTCTCCGACGAGAGCCACACCATCAGAAAAAATACCGTCCGGAATATAGGCAGCTTTTTTAACATAGCTTGGGTTAGTTAGATAGAAGAAATCGTTTGGTTAAGGATTGCCTGTCGTTGACGACGTTACTACTACCATGGCAACATCCGAATATGCCTCATTCAGGGAGCCGGCCTCCGTCACTCTTCTCCGGAAATAAACAGTACTATTTATGACGGTTGAAATAGTCAGTTGCGCATCGTTGGCGCCGGAACTATCATTCCAGACAATATTGTCTGAAGATTGTTGCCATTGATAACGGTAATTGGGTGCGCAGCCGCCACCTGTTGCTTCTTTGCAATGGATGGAAGAGGGAATAGTCCCTGCCTGAATTGCCTGTACAGCATCTGTTGAATCGATCTTGCCGCCCTGCAGGACATGGGTCATACTGACATCCACCGTAGCGGTCCCTGCCCCGGAACCTACATAGATGCGGCCCGCAGTCGTATCACTCCACACCACCCTGACCATCCGCAGAGGAATTCCATTATAGCAGGAAGTTCCCGAACCCGCAATGATCCCTCCTGTTATGCATACCTGCATTTGAGAAGTGTCGGTCCAGTTACCACTGAGATTGTACTGATATTCTGTTGTTGGCAGAACACACAAAGGACCTGCCACATACACTTGGCTATACCCCTTAAACCCTTGCGCCGGCAAAAGCATAATAATGAACGCTAATATTCTTATCCATTCTTTCTTCATAAATAAACTATTATATGGAAATGAACGTATGTTTTAAGGAGTAGTGGATTGATATTGATATTTGAATGTCTTCAGGATATTACCATTGAGATCCCTGATGAGCTTTAATCGTCCAAAGCCATCATATTCATAATAAGTTACCTTATTGCTTGCATCGCAACTGCTTGTTACGCCAACAAGCGGGGAGTAGGTATAAGTTGTCATCAGGGCTCTCTCAGGGTATAACCGCACCTCATCAATTAGCCCGGAACCATCAATATAAGTAGTACCCAATGAACTGATGAAAACCCGGGCTTCATAGTATGTCCATCCGTTGATCGTGCTGCCGGTTTTCACCGAAATTGCATTTGGGCAATGGTACATTCCGTTTTTACTCCAATACGACAGGGTATACCATATGGCGGCATCAAACCCATTTATAGAAATACCGCCATTACTTAGATCATAAGATTGTTGTCCGGTGAAAGACTGGGTGTTATTTCTGAGAGTAGAAGGAATTATCCAGTTGCCCGACCCATCCGCTTCAAAGCTGGTATAAGCAATGGAAGAACTGCCAAAAGGAGTTGAGATCTCCGCCACCGGATAGCTAAAATTGTAATCCCATATATAAGCATGTGACAGATCGCCTTGTTTAGCTACTGAGGTTAGGTTACCTTTTTTATCATAATCCTGATATATAAGCCTTGTCTCATAGGCGTCCGCCCCTTTTTTTACATCGACGGTTTGTGGAAGGATCATAGGATTGGCAAGGCCCCACCGATTTTGAAAATTAAGATAGTTGGTTCTTACCCCTTTAATCGGTGTAGAATTCCTGAACTCATTTTGTTCGATGGGAAAGTTTAACATATTATGAGAGGGATCCACCATTTGAGTTAACACGTCATCCCCGGTATAATCAAATGGATATGTTATCTGTGTATTAATACTACCTCCGTCCGAGGCATTACTTGTTTTTTGCGATACATACTGCTTTGCGTTATATGTATAAGAAACGGTATTGGCAACAGTACTGCCATCATCATTATAGAGCAACTCCGTACTGGAGGTCAAATTTTTTACCCCAACGGGTATATGATAATCGCTGAAGGTATAAACATTCATGGACTGGTATATTGCGGCCCATCTTTCCACATCCACTCCCGGACCAACAATCCCTGTTTGGGGTAAAACATATAATCGTTGCACATGCAGACCTGCCACATCATCCAGGTTAGTGATCGAAAATACATTGGACGTTTCCTTTCTCTTCTGATAACTTATCCCACCTCCCGCCGGGATTGCTTTATAGTCCGTCTGCTTGATCAAAACCGGGTTATTCCAATAATTGCAGTTATATATATGGTATTTAGGGATCATGGCGCCGCCGCCGGAAACAAACA
>Ga0163162_10002113_pt1 | contig 18662 bp, 19 predicted proteins | sample S55metaG_FD_115310 | JGI IMG/M metagenome (GOLD analysis project Ga0163162, IMG submission 115310) | Switchgrass rhizosphere microbial communities from Kellogg Biological Station, Michigan, USA - S5-5 metaG | ecosystem: Host-associated > Plants > Roots > Rhizosphere > Soil | place: USA...
AAAAATAGCTGACCGATAACTGGAGCAAAGAAAACAAAAATTATGAAGTCGTAAAATTCAAGAGCTCCGCCTAACGAAGACAAAAGAAGCGTCCGGTGGTCACTAATTTTAAGAGTTGGTGCCGCAAGAGAGATCGATGGTCGCACAGGATTCATATTGAAAGGTTTTGATAGGACCCGCTGCATAGGCTATCGGGTAGGATAACGAGTCGGCTGCGAACCCGCTCTAAAAGGAACACCCGAGAATCGCAACTATTCCCACGCAAAAGAAATTTTTCGGCTATGGGAGACTTCTCTTGCTGGCAAGTCAATCATTCTTCCAGATTCAGCACACCAGATTTACGTATCTGAAGAAATCTTTGCGCAAGACATTTTGAAGTAATGGAGTAAATGAAGACTTACTATCCAAACCTTTAAAGATAAATTAATTAAAAAAGATTACTTCGTCTTCCAAGAGTTCGCTCCATTCCTGCTCTGTCAAATCGCCTATCTCTTCCCGGTTTGGCTTCTCTTCTTCTGACTGATTTAAATACATCTCATGAGGAGAAATTGTATCTAACGTGGCTTCGAAACACTTGTCGCCTAAGCACATTAGATTTGGGATCTGTACTGGCCTACACAGCGATCTACGTACTGCTGTAAACGCTATGTCAATCCAGATAACGATAAGTACCACCATTCCAATAAAGTGAACCACAAGCAGTATTTCAAAAAAAATACATGATTGCCCTATTATAATGTTGACCATTAGACTTACTTTTTTCGATATTTAAATACATTAGCGTTTATCTTAAGGTGCTATTGTATGAATATTTAGGAAGCCTTTTTCGAAATATCCGGGATCATGATGAGCAAAAATGCACTCAACGTGTCGGAACTCACGGAGGCAACCCGGTCGGCCATTCCAATGGCTTGGAATTTCAATACCTATAAAGAATAAATATAATTTCACTTCAAAACCCGACGCATCGTTCGTAGCGGTAGGTTTTACCCGCGCTTGTGACGACAAATGTGTTCATGTTTGGAACTTGCACCGTAAGCTTATTATTGGTTGGAACGGATGGTGATCCATCCCCAGCACCATTACATTTCGTCTCAAGCATGTAGGTAGATCCGAACTTTTTGATGACACTAGTGCGACATTTCGATTCATGAGCACCAAATAAAGCCGTTCCGTCGTACGATAAGACTGCTCCAAGAGGCGCCTGTTGACAGGGTACACCTCCGTGAAGAACATAGACTCCTTTATCGATAGGCAGTATCTCAGCTGCGAATGCGGTGCGTACTGCAATAAACGTCGTTATTAGAAACATACATAAAGATTGATTACTTCTAACGCGGTTAAGATTGCTAAAAGAGTTAAACCGGCTAATGCAAGGGTTCATTGATTTTCCAAAAAATTTGACTCAAGCGCTTCTAATGCTTGCAAGACTATGTTTGGGCAGATCGCAAGCTGATTGTCCGCGTACACACGCAACACTGCCCGCGGGATCTCTCTAAAGTTAAACGGCATGTCTAGTGTAGGAGTTGCCTTATTTTCATTGACAACTACCACTTTCACAATCTCGTAGAATCCCGATTGCATATAGGTGGTTTCTAAATCAACGCTAAATAAATTGCTCTGCTTTTCATTGATAAATATTACCGAAAGATACCAATATGGCGTTCTAACACCCACTTTCCAAATATCAACTCTTACAAATCCTTTTGAACTCGGGCGATATGGGGTTTTAACCTCGATTGTCGCTAACCCGCCACTAGGTACCGAACAGCTCTTCCATTCATAGTGCATTTGTGGTCTATTTCTAAAAATAGTCTTGCTTCACCGGATTACTTTTGCCAAAAACTTTCCCTCTGGTCCGCATATTGCAATAAATCAAAGTATGCCCGTTGTCAAAAGTGACTTGAATTGGAACTCTATAATCTGGTGGTCTGATGCGGCTTCTAAATTACAATGTTTTTGTACTGCAACCTTACATGCCTTCATTCTAAATTTCCCCACTAAACATAAATTTATGGACACATACCGATCTGTAATGTGATCAGTTTAAGTTAGCACCTCCGTTGTAACTAATACGTTTGGAATAAGATAGTTGTCTATTGACCATATTCACAGAACACCGTATATGAACATTTATTCCACTGACCGCGTAATTTTTTTACTTCACTTGCCATGTGGTTACACCGATCGGGCGGGCGAAGGTAGAGGGGATGTTTCGAAAACGGGCGTCGATTGTGGACGACTTGTGGCGGCGTGGAACCATTTGACCGCCCTATAGCGTAAGTAGCTTTATACTCCGCCACGACGCTCTGAACTCTGTTTAGGGGTGTACTGACTAACACGAATTTTGTTTTGAAAGCGTAATTGTCAATTTGCGATATGAACGATTCTTTGGATAGCAATTCTTCACATCAGCGCTATTCCTATTGACGGATTTTCGGCGTAGCCAAATCGAAAAATCGACACATGACTTTCTATGTGCAAACTTCCGTCTTTCGGATACGTTAGCTGCTTAGCTTATAAATTTGCTTATGTCAACGACACTCTGGAATTGATGGTTTTACCGGCACCGTCAATCCAGATTTAATACACCTGCATATTGTGTTATTCGGATATCGAATGTCCTCAACCAGCGCCGTTCTTTTTCATCAGCGGTGCCCGGTTAGCCATTAGTCTAGCCGCCGCGTTACTCGTATCCGGTAGCTTTCGCCCTTGATCGCTACGACATGTGCGGTGCAGTGGTGAGTCGAACATCGCCGCGCTGAAAATAGCGGCGTCGGCAAATGTTTGATTCCGCTGCCCGATCGATAAGTTGCAAATTACGATTAGGCTGCCGCGTTTATATCGTTTCGCAATCACTTGGAAGAAGAGGTTTTCCCGTTCGTGATTCTTCGACAGGTCCGATTTCGTCATGACCGAGAGACATCGACGATTAACGAACCGGTTGAGTTCGTCGCCTACCTGATTCCGGCGGTGCGATAGTACACGGCGATAAGCATCTATCTTGCGACCGACCTATCATTTTTTTAGATTCACCGCTATATAAGCTAGTTGGTCGATACAAAGCTTATATAATAGGCGAATTTTATAGGCTGGATGCGCAGTAGATTTTAGATCGACCGACATCCAGCCATCACTCAGGAAAGCTTGAATTTGAAAATTTATCGATCAATCTGTAGCGTTTGCAGGTATATTCCATCTTGATTCTACAACTCCACCTAAAGCAGAGCCGGTGGTAGGGTCCTGTTGACGATAACTAAGATGAAATTTTTCAAAGTTTAGGGTAATCGTTTCTCTTATACGCTCATTACCATCTGCTGCATTGGTTGAGTATGCCGTCACTAAAACTTTTTCAAGTTCCAGCAACAAATATTCGAGAGGCTTAGGACCTCCAGCTTTTCGGATTGTCAATTTAGCTTTTGGGAAATGCTTCCCTGTGGTACAGGTATTTAATATAGCGGCACTGGCCCGATCGGTAAACTTGTGAATGACAAGATCTTTAACTGCAACTTTACCGCCGCCACCGCCTGTCCCCAGATGCATAGTTCCGGATTGTCTCAGCCCCCACTGCCATCCAAGCACGTCGATCTCGTTCTTGTGTACCACGTCAAGCGATTCACCCACTACAGATCCAAGATTTAAAAACATGTCAACTGCCATATGTTCCTCTGGTTTTCCATAGAAATCTATGGGAAAGAATTGTTTGCGAAGACATTTTTAAACGCCCAAATTTCCGGTTCGAAAACCGGCATCGGCGCCCGTCCATTGAAGTGTGCTACTCACATAAAACACTCGAATCGGACTATTATTCCATCAAACTATGGCGATTCGCGGAAGTCCGGTCAATGCAAGTGCGTGCGCATCGAATGTCGCGAGGCTGCAGTGATTGATCGTCCTTCGAACGGTTGATTGCTAAACGATTGATAGCGTCCGAGATCGCTAAATTACGTCTCACAAATTTACGAAGTGGCGCGTCCGCACATCGCTTATTTTACGGGTTATGTTGGCAGGCAGGTAGAAATTGCGGCGATCCTAAATACCCTATCGCCAGCACTCTTATTAACTAGTAGAGGTTGTCCGACCTCCTGGGCGTGTCCAAATGCAGGAAGCCGAGCCGGACAGTGAAGTGCGAGGCAGCTTGTTCACCCTGAGATAGGAAGTAGTGTGACAATCCGCCACCTCAAGATCAATCTTGCATTTACGGTCGGCGCGACAGCTTCACTTATTATTAACAGAAATTTGGACCTGATCTTGGTCCTAGGGATTGTCCGTTTGTATCCAATGCATCTATAAAGACGCGGACCCCAAGGGGCATCATTCGCGCACTTGGAGTCACAATGTCACAGCTGCCGGCCCGGTCGATATTCCGGCAGCAATTCCACCAGCGAGCCTGCTCTAATATGCGGTCCGGCCATCTACTCTGCCACTCGAGCTGTGCCTGAGCCGGCGAACATTGCTTCAAAGGAAAATGCTCGTAGAAGATCTCAAACTCATGTACATCTACGTTGTATGCTTAACCCTGCCTTGCTTTTAATCTGAGCTAATCGGCATAACCATGCCGGTAGCAATTGTGCGCTGCTACCACCCGTTTATGCTGGCACCGATGTGTGAATGACAGTTCAATCTCGTGCGCTAGATCGAAGGTCATATTTATCCACACTATGTATCGTTTGGAGGCTGCTTTATTAGCGCCGAGCTCGGGTTAGTTGGATTTCGAGACAGCCAATACCTATAGGTAAATCTCCACCACTCTATAATTTCTGCCTTGCCAAGGCCCCTATTTTTGTCATACCTACAGTTAAAGCACCATCGAAATTTCCCACCGTGCATGTTGGTTCGGTACATAGTTGAGCGGTTCCAACCAACTGTTTAAACAATTTCTCGTTATCACCTAACTTTTTGCTTTATCGATGTCCAGAAGCCAACTGAAAACGCCATCTTTCAAGATTTAGTTCGTGGTCAACAGTCGCCTTTTGAATTTCTCCGCGGATTAAATGGCATATCGTCGCCTTTCCATTCATTGTTTCTAAGATCTGAACAAGTCGTACTCGGTTCTCCTGGCCGGCAAAACCAAGATCAAAATAAATCACGCGGCGTCTAGAATCCCCGACCGCCAAGCTGTCGCCCCCTCCACCCCCGGTTCCACCTCTTACACCCATAGCTGGAACATCTCGGATCGAAATATCCCACGAGAAACCATTGTTTGAAATCCATTCTTTTGCTGCATCATCGGTTTTAAGAACTCGGAGATTACTAGGTGGATTATTGGAAGCGTCTGTGGCGATATAAAACTTATTTGAGTGCCAAATCTTGAAGGTATTTGACGCTGGATTATGTCGGTACATATCTTTTGAAACTTCTCCGACAAAATCCCATTGCCCAGCGTTCGGTTGATACTCGAACCATTCGATACGCTCGTTCCACTGCAAGCTTGGTATTTCGATTTTTTGATCCCCTAGTAGACTTGCTACCCGACCGGGTTTCTTTACTGACGCACGTATCTTTAGCTCGAAGTGATGCCCAACTTGCGCTGTTGAAAGCTGTCCGCCGACTGTTTTAATTTTTTCATAAGGGATCGAAAGCCCGTCTATCGTCATGTTCCTACTCATCGCGTTTCTCCAATGTGGGTTGATATCGCTAACAGCTGACTTACGAGGTTTATTCCACTTTTTATTTCGAACTACGCATTGATCTTATCCCTGGGTGGAGTAAACTTTAAGGCCAACGCTCGGAACCCGTCCCAGGCGTTCGTCTTAGCCGTACGGATACGCCTAAGGCACGTGCCAATGGCCAGACACGAACTCAACTTGCTGGGATCGTCTTGACCGAGATCGACCGGTGCGCCACTGCAGTGCCTGCAAGCTTCATCGACTGGCTTACGAACGATCAGCAATCTCTTAGCTCGGAACGTTGAGTTAGTAGCTTGTGGCCAGTTAAACTGCCGCCTTCCGCTCGAAGTGACCTTGGTGACGCGACTGCTTCGACGTCATCATCTGGCTGGAGGTATCCGCGCGAAGTTCAAGCTGTTTGATCTGGCTACTAGCTTTCTCGGATTTGCGACCGAAATGCATCCGCTGCTGTGCGGCGCTCCACTGCTTCTGATGCTCGATCTGGACGTCCTTCCGGTAGATTCTTTTGCTACGTCGAGACTGTGCCGCGCAATTGTTCGAAGGCGCCATTGTGGATCCATAGTGCTGCCTTCCGATTGAACAAAGGACTTTGAAAAATCGTTTGAGTCACTGAGCTCGTGAGTTGAATGAGGCGTGAATCCGCGAATTTCATAGGGGCCCGCAGCGAAACAGGCTCCAATAAGGCTGATGGTATGGACTCCCGCCCCCTCCGGGGCGACACTGACCGCACCAACTCCTGGGAGAACGTCAATGCCTACGCTTACCATCGGTCTAGATATCGCAAAAAACGTGTTTCAGATCCACGGTGTTGATCGCCACGGGAAAGTGGTCATTCAGCGAAAGCTTCGCCGAAGTGACGTGCTGAAGTTCTTCGCAAAACTCGAATCTGGTCTCGTTGGCATCGAAGCCTGCCACGGATCGCATTTTTGGGCTCGTGAATTGACTGCCTTAGGTCATACGGTCCGGTTGCTACCAACGCAGTACGTAAAGCCATTCCTCATCGGCGGAAAAAACGATGCGAATGACGCGGCTGCGATCTGTGCAGCAGTAACTCGTCCGGGCATCCACTTTGTCGCGATAAAAAGTGCGGAACAGCAGTCGCTGCAATCGGTGCATCGCATGCGCCAACGACTCATCCTGGAGCGTACTGCCAAGTCCAATCAGATCCGAAGCATGTTTGCCGAAGAGGGTGTGATCTTCCCGATTGGTCTTCCGCAGTTAAGAAAGGGGGTGGTGGCGCTGGTCAACGACCTCGATTCCGGCATCACCACTTTGCTAAGACGGCTTGGATCAATGTACCTTGAGCAACTGAAGGCATTGCAGCAATGGCTCGACGAACTTGCCACCGAGATAGCGGAGATATTCAAAAGCAATGAAGCCTGCCAGCGGCTCGCTACAGTTCCGGGAATTGGGCCGGTTATTGCGACTGCGCTCGTGAGCAGTGTGGGCGATCCATCGCAGTTCAGGAACGGGAGACAGTTCGCAGCCTGGCTGGGGCTAACGCCGATGCAAAGATCGAGTGGAGGCAAAACGAGATTAGGCGGTATCACAAAGCGCGGCGACACTTATCTGAGAACTTTGCTTGTACAGGGTGCCCGCGCGGTAATGCACTTCGTGAGTCGGCGCAATGACCGTCACAGCCAGTGGATCAAATCCGTTATGCAACGCCGTCACGTGAGCATCGCCGCGATCGCCCTGGCGAATAAGACGGCGCGCATCGCTTGGGCCATATTGACGGGCAACGGCTGTTTCAGGGCTGCATAACAGGCTTCAGATATCGAGTACTGCTTCATTTCTTTCGCGATTGCGCAAGAAGCGGCAAGCATGGCGAACCGGTCGGACCGGCGCTTGCAGATCCTGATATATCCGACGGCTGCAGTACGAAGCCACAAGGCCGATGAGGAGCAAGCGCGCAGATTTCCATGATGGCTCGTGCGGCAGTAAGCACATCAGAAGCCGAATGTACGGACGCAGTCGTGACCCTCAAAATGCAAACCGATCTTGCTCATAGGCGGGAGTCCATGTACGTATATAGAACTGCAGCCCATCCTGTCCGTCACGCACTAAAAGACCTGCCGCAAAGGGGGGCGTCCATGTAGACGATTTTAAGTCGTTCTGAGTATGCTTAACAATGTCGACTCGACCCAGCCCTTCCCCGTTGTACTTGGATTCCGGATTGACAGAATTCCGTCGAACGACGAATCCGTACGACGGGCACACGCTGGCTCAGGCGTTAAAGCCGGCAATCCTGAGCAATGCGCGCCTGGAAGTGATGATTGTCGATTGCGGCTACCAGGGCCTCACGATCGGCGGTTTGGAGATTAATAACCCCGGCTTGAGGTGTGGCATCACGCGTGGACTAACGGCGATGATTCGACGGTGAAGCGCGATCGAGCCAGCCATTAGTCACATGAAAACCGATGGTCGGCTCGCCCGAAACTAGCTCAAAGACGCAATCGGTGACACGATGCACGCGGTGATGTGCGACGCCGCCTATAACCTGCGGATGATCACCGGAGGCTGCGGCTTTTTTCGCCCTCATGCTGGCCCTGGTGTTGAACTCGGCCGCTCGCGTGTGACTCTAGCGACTAACCCTCCAGCTGAGAAAACTAATTGGTAGGGCCGAGTAAGTACGGCCCGACTTTGGAAGGGAATCTAAAAGTCATTGCCCGTTTTATTTTCGACGGATTGAGCAAGCAATTCGGCCGTCGCGGCCGAAAGTGTCCAACCAAGGTGCCCATGCCCCGTATTGTAGAAGACGCCAGAACGCTTACCGCGGCCAACGCGCGGCAACATGCTGGGCAGCATCGGGCGCAGTCCTGCCCACGGAATAACTCGACTTGTTGAGACTTCTGGGAACAAGCGACGCGTCCACTCGACCAGCGGCGCTATACGGGCGGCACGAATATCACGATTGATGCCGTTGATCTCAGCCGTGCCCGCTACGCGGAAGCGATCAATTCCAAGCCGGCTGGTAACAATCTTGGCCTTGTCGTCAAGGAGACTCACCCATGGCGCAGCAAGTTGGCTGTTCTCGTCATCAAGACATACAGTGATCGAATACCCTTTCACCGGATAGACGTTTACATGGTCACCCAGCATAGTGGCGAGCGCTCGACTGCTCACGCCTGCGCATACAACAACTTGCTTGAAACTTTCCGCGGCCAGTTCACCGCTGTTAATCGTCTTGATGCAGAAGCGTTCGTCTCGACCTTGTTGGATTGATTCAATAGCTGTGTCATACCGGAACTCAACACCATGACGCGCGCACGCGTCGGCCAGACCGCGCGTGAACTTATGGATGTCGCCAGTCGAATCCGATGGGGTAAAGAAGCCGCCATGGAAGTTGCCCTGCAAGGCCGGCTCGATAGTGCGTATCTCATCTGTGCCAACCGCATGTCGGTCCAGTCCACCTTCGCGCAGCAGTACGTTGACCTTTGCCGCAGCGTCGAAGTCCTTACGATTTTTATAAATATGCAAAATGCCGCGCTTCTCAAGATCAAATTCGATGTTTTCACGGTTAGCGATCGAATAGAGATGTTCACGCGCCGCGAGTGCAAGGCGCACGGTCTCAATGGTATTCGCTCGATAATTGGGGATCTGCCGGAGAAATTCGCCCATCCACGAGTATTTGTGCCATGAAGGCGATGGGTTAAGCAGCAGCGGGGCATCGCGCGTGAACATCCAGCGCAGACCTTTTAAGACCGTCGCCGTATGGTTCCAAACCTCGGCGTTGCTTACTGAGAGCTGTCCTCCGTTTGCGAACGACGTTTCCATTGCGGCATAACGATGACGTTCATAAACAACAACTTTAAAGCCGCGAATGGCAAGCGCATAAGCGCTCGTGACACCAGTAATACCTGCCCCGATGATTGCAATTTGTGGCATACCAAGTGATCCAGATTGAGTTGAGCATCGCCGGTTACCGGTGAATGCGTTCGATACGCGTTGCGGCTTCCGGCGTCGATGCCCCATCTGTTCTTGTACCTGAGAGTTTCGCCCGCCTATCTAAGGATCAAGGCTCCCCTTCGGTGGACGCAAGTAGCGCCACTCTCCAGATGTTCCTGCAGCTACAGTCCTTTTGCCTGAGAGTTTCCGGGGCGGTTGCTCCGTCGGCGCCGCTCGTTCGAACGGTCTCTCCCGCGCTGCACATATGGAACATCAAGACATTACATGACAAAGAAAATCTCAACAATAGAGAATTGTATTTAATTTCTATGAACTAGAAAGTACCGCATATCATTTGGGCTATATCATAAATTGAAATGTCAGTGCGGCTGTTGGGTGCACGTGTTGAACGCAAACGAATAAATGTTGAAAGTGAGATACCGGTCAAGGCTTATTAGTAAGGTATGGGTCCCGTCAGCTTTTTTTAAACGCACATAGATTAATCCCAGCGCATATACTGGACTGCTGGAAGCAATATCGGATACATATCTATCTTTAGTTCCCTAAACCGGCAAACGTGCTCACTATTGCACCACGTTTCCTCCTATTCGTTCGTTGATGCTGAAATCCGCAATGTTGTCGAGAATGTTGCAAATTCATTCCGCCAACTGTGACGCTTCGACCTGCTTCATACGGCGTACTGTAATGGCCGGCGTTTCGATGAGGATTCCGCTGCTGACGATCGGCGATTTTGACGGCGTATTCAAATGGATTTGGATATTGGCCATCGGCAACCAGCCCGGCGACATTGCCATGTCCACAAAGAGCAACTGTGACGTCGATGAATTCGCAATTGCTGCTGTAGCGCTTTCATAGCGCTTTCCCGGATATCCTTCCGCGTGCTTGTTGGCTAGTACAGGTCCCAGTGCCTGCATCACACGTGAACTTATGCAATTTTCGGGACGCACTCAGCTCGACGTGATCCTCTTGACGGTTTGCCTCATTAAAAATGGATGCAGCGAGTTCGGGGCAAAGTTGTCGATCGTCATGCGCATGTCAAACATGGTGTCCTCCAAACCATAATGTCAGGCGCATGGCTCTGGCATCCGTCAGGGCCTTGCGAAATTCGTTGACTCCCAGCCAATAAAGGCGGTACGAACAGAGGGACGAGCATTTCATCAGGACCTCCGTATGCCCGCCTGCTAGTCGAGGTAACTCCTGTCCTGGTGATTAGAGAGTTGAGCGCTGCACTGTCTGCGTTTCGCGGAGGGCATTTCCCGCCAGCCGCAGCTGATCGTCGAACGCCCTCTTTACCGATCACCATGTCGCCCCCGCCGCGAACTTAGTATTAGTGGTTTACTACGTCGTCGATACCGATGCCGCTATCGCGCCTAAAGACAAGTTGCTTCCATTTTTCTTCAGCTAAAGTGCTCCTTCGATATAACAGCGAACCGAAGATAAGGAACAGCACGCCAAGAGGAATCGAAATAATCCCCGGATTGCGCAAGTTCACTAGCGGTTTTTCAAGCCCTACGATGCTGGTCGTGGCTTGACCAGTAGCGTTCAGAGTGGCCTGTGCTGCTTGGCGCAAGTTATCAGCTTTTGCGAGTTCCACTGCAGCGGATTGCCTGGCCTCCGGGGTTAGAGCAAGGTCATTCATACGTTCTTCAGCCGTCTTCATTGTTGCCGATGCGCTTTCGAGCGTGAGGGTCGCATCGGCCCGGATGGCGAGCGGGTACTGCATGTTGGGCGAGACGAGCACCAGAACGATCGCTATAGCAGTTCCCCCTACGACGCTGCATGTTACGCCGAACGTATTGCAGCGCTTCCAGTACAAGGTTCCGAGTAATGCCGGAAGATTCGCCGACGCTGCAACCGCAAATGCAAGGCCGACTAATTGGGCAACATTCTGCCCTTTGGCGAGCAGGCTCGCCCCTATGGCTATCACGCCAACAAGGGCCGCGGCAATCTTACCTGCAACGACTTGCTCCTGTTCTGTTGCCCGACCGCCCTTGATCGCGCCCACATAGACATCGTGCGCAATTGCCGAAGCAGCGGCAAGCGTTAGACCGGCTACTACGGCCACGATGGTAGCGAACGCGACAGCAGCAACCAAGCCAAGCAGAATATTCCCGGACATTGATCCTGCACCACCGCCGAGATATTGTGCAAGCAACGGCGCGGCAAGGTTACCGCCCTTGTCAGTCGCGGCAATGCGCAGGCCGCCAACGTAATAAGCGGCGGCAAATCCCAGGAAGATGATCAATAAATGACACCCTCCAATCGCAAGCATTCCCCAGAGCACCGACTTGCGCGCAGTTTGCGCATCACGAACCGTAAAAAATCGCATCATAATGTGCGGCATCGCTGCCGTACCGAATGTCAGTGCAAGCCCCAAGGACAGCTGCTCTAGCGGATTTTTCAAGAACAAGCCAGGTTCAAAGAAGGTCTTTGTTACGAGTTGCACATCTTCGCCTCCCGCAACACGGCGCCCATGGGTAAGGTAGTCGTGTAATTCGGTTTGATGAAGTAGCGCTACAAAAAAGCGGACGACATTAAAGTGGAACGGAACCAATGCCGATATGAAAAGACCTGTACAAGCGGTTAGCAGTAACACAGCCTTGATGATCTGGACCCACGTAGTCGCACGCATGCCACCAACGGTCACATAAATTAACATCAATGCGCCGACTACGAGGATTGATACTTCGTAAGGCACTCCAAGCAGTGCATAGAGCAGCACTGCACCGCCTACAATCTGCGGAATCATGTAAAAGATTGCAACGATCACACTAGATCCGGCAGCCAGCAACTTTGAGGTTCGAAAATCGTGGCGATAAGCGAGGACATCGCCGAACGTGTAGCGACCAAGATTTCGACAAGGCTCCGCAACAAGCAAAAGCACCGGTACGAATGCCACGAAAAAGCCTATGAGGTAGAGGATGCCATCGTAGCCATACAATGCGATGAGGCCAGAGACGCCTAAAAACGCGGCCGCCGACAGATAGTCTCCGGCGATAGCCAGGCCGTTCTTCGCACCGGAGATGCCGCCCCCAGCCGTATAAAAATCGCGTGCGGTTTTCCCTTTATGCGACGCCCACCAAGTGACGAACAAGGTCATAAAAATAACAACGGCAAAAGACCCGAACGCATATGGTCGGTGCGCGCGGGGGACGACCTCTGCGGCACTGGCGCTTAACGCAGCCAGCGTCGCAGTAGCACCGATAAGATAGCGCTCAGCGTGTTTCATTTTTTGTCTCCCGCGCTTCGGCAAGCAATTTGATTTGTGCATCCACATGCTTCATCCTTCGTGCGTAGATCAGGGCTAAGGCACCCACGAAGAAGTACTGCGACAGTGCGAAAGCGATCCCGACATTCAAACCTCCTGGCAACGACCGCGTATAGAAAGGACGAAACCACCCGGCACCCACTATTAGCGCGAAGTAATAGATAAACACGGCCACTCCAAGAACCAATAACATGCGGTTCTTCTTGGCCATGCACTCATCGAACGCCTGTGTTGGCGAGACGATCGGCTGAGCCCGTGCACCAGATGCAGGCAAGTCCAAATTGGTAATCACGATTTCCAGTCCTTCAAGAGATTGAAATAGATGGTCACGCACTGGTGAATGCGCTCAACGTTGCACCACTCGTCAGTCTTGTGTGCGCATGAAGGTTCGCCAGGCCCCAGCACAACTGCGGGAACATCGCCAAACAACTGGCGAAGCACGGGACCATCGCTGAAAAATGCAACCGTGCGCTCGCGAGGCACCACCCTGGTCACTGACTTCACGATCGCCGCCACGCTGTGAATCCACGGATTCTCGAGATCGTTCGAAAGCGCAGGCACATCGACACTTACGCGAAGCTTGACCTTGGCTCCCATATATGTGCCGAGCCTGCCGGACAGTTCGTCGTGCTCTAGTCCACAAACGGTCCGGACATCAATGTCAAAAACCGTCGAATCAGGTACCGAATTCACATTGAGCCCACCCTCTATCCTCCCAACGTTTAGCGTTGGATTGCCAAGCAGAGGATCGGTGGGGACAAGAAAATCAAATTGCCGCAGCTTTTGAATTGCGTTGACGGCGTGATATATGGCGTTATCGCCGAGCTCTGGCATTGCGCCGTGTGCCGTCTTGCCGCTGGTTTCTGCCTTCAGCCAGAGCGCGCCCTTGTGGCCCACCATGCACTGACCTGAAGTCGGTTCGCCTACGATAAGCGCGCCGACATCAAATGCCCCGACGCTGGTCTCAGAAAGGCGCTTAGCACCTTCGCAACCGGTCTCTTCGCCGGCTGTTAAGACGACGAGCACAGCTGGAAGCCGCCCGAACTCCATCTGGAAGTTATGCAACGCACAAAGAAAGGCGGCGATGCCGCTCTTCATGTCTGACGACCCTCGCCCGTAAAGCCGCCCGTCGATCACCTCGGCGCCAAACGGGTCCTGGGTCCAATGCGCAGATCCGAGCGGTACCGTATCCAAATGCCCCGTGAAGCAAAGCCGAGGTCCTTTAGCGTCCTCATTCCATGCAACAAGATTGGCCCTACCCGGCGATAGAGGCTGAATGATGGTTAGAAGGCCCATGTCAGCAAGCATCTGCTCAAGGTCAGCCGCCAGAGCTGCCTCGTTGCCGGGCGGATTGATGGTGTTTGCACGGACAAGATACTGGGTCAGCGCTGCTGGGTCCTGCAGGCTCAAGGTCACGATCGTTCCTGTTTTTTCGCGTACTGGGCTACAAGCAGACAAATAATCTTGTCGCACAATTTTGTTGTACTAGTACGCAGTTATCAACGTACCAACAGAATCTATGCCGAGAAATAGCGCTGGTCAATGAAAAAAGAATGAGGGTCACCGATCCGAAACCGGCGTTCACCGATATGTCACCGCGCTTTTCCTAGCATAAAACGCGACTGACATTAACGCTCTAAGCGGCTACGGCCATGCAAATAGGTTGCGCTTAGAGAAAGGATGGCCCTCACGCGCCGATTTTTGTATGGGCTTTTCGAACGAAAACGCCTTCAATCTACGTGAGACGCTTTGTCGCAAGAAATCGCAGTTATCGAGACAATCTCGCTTGAACCGAACAACCATGTCCCTATTTGCGTTAAACTATGTCTGCTTCTTTTATGGGGCTCATCACGTCCGCTAAGTTCTGTCAAAGCAAAAAGCAACCCTATATACCCTAGAAGCGAGAATTCGGGCTGGATCGCGTTTTTTGAGGCTCACAATGTTCGCACTTGCACCTAACGAAATTCTTGAAGGAAAGGCTGATTCAATCCGCCGCGCGATTGAGCAGGCTATTCTCGAGGACAGGCTGAAGCCCGGTGAAGCGTTGCCCACTGTCCGGACCCTTGCAGCCGATCTAGGCATCAACAAGAACACGGTAGTGGCCGCGTATCGACAATTGCAGCAGACGGGACTTGTTGTCTCTGATGGAAGGCGTGGATCGATCATTGCCGGTCAAAACTCGCATGGGAGATCAGTCTTAACGGGAAGCGTCGGCCACCAAACGGTATCTGTGCGTGACGGCAATCCTGACGTTGCTTTCTTGCCGGACGAGGGGGATATTCGAGACGCCATCGCCAGTATGAATCTTGATAACCACCTCTATGGCGAGCAGCGAAATCACATGCCGTTTGTGGAATGGGCAATTGCGTCATTCACGGCTGATAACGTTGAGGTGAATCGCGGCATATTCGTTTCTGCTGGCGCCCTCGACTTAATCGAACGTGCACTGAACGCAGCTGGGCTCGTTTCAGGTGACAAGGTTGCTATCGAGGATCCTGGCTACATGAGTCTGCTGGCGCTGGCCCGTGCGATGGGCTACAAGCTCGTGCCGCTCGCGCTAGACGTTCACGGCGTAACACCTGCAAGCCTTAAAGCGGCTCTCAATGCCGGCGTGAAAGCGGTGCTGGTGAGCAGCCGCGCACAAAATCCGACGGGCGTTGCGACCTCGAAATCGCGCTCGGCTGAGCTAAAAAAGATCGTCGCTACGGCGAAAGATGTTCTTTTCATTGACGATGACCATTCAAGCCTTCTGCAACTTGCCCCCTATCATCCGTGGCATATGTGTGAAAACGCTCACTGGTTAACGGTGCGGTCTCTGTCGAAATTCCTCGGGCCTGACTACCGTCTCGCGGTAGCGACCGGAGATACTGACATGATCGAACGCCTTGAGCACCGACAAAGCGTTGGGATGGGTTGGGTTAGCACATTCCTGCAGCGTCTAGCGTATCAGTTGCTGATTTCGAGCTCTGTGAAAAAAAAGATCGCTGATGCGGGCAATGCATATCGTGAACGTTACATAACTTTGATATCAGCATTAAAAAAGAAGGGATTCAACGTAGTTGGCAGCGCTGGGCTTAATCTTTGGGTGCCGATCGCTAACGAACGTGAGGTTGCCGAGCGGCTCTTTGAAGCGGGGTGGTTGGTACGGCCTGGCCGCGACTTTTGCATCGATGCGCAATCTGGAATTCGCGTGACGTCGTCAAGAATGACGCCTCAACAAAGCATTTCTTTTCTTGACGCTCTCGTGACCACCCGCAGTGCAACCACTACTACTCTACCGGCATGAAATCGATCCCGCGAGCAAGAGGCTGCCTGCGGGAAATTCATCAACCGCGCAGACGCGGATTTAGCGTGTTGGTACCGGTCAAACTAGCGCTTGCAAGCACATGTCTTTCCATCGCCGCGCGAACGCTGGAACCTTCTAGTTTACTCGTCACATCAAGCGAAGCTACATCAAGCGCGTACACGGTAATTTATATTGATGCACTAAGCTGTCATTCCAAGGCGGGCACGGACCGTCGTATACGTGGTACTCCCCCATCATTGCTTCGTCACTCGCGCACCAGCGTATAATCGTTGGTGCCGCGGCGTAGGCCACCAAGCGTGCTTGGACCGGGCTTTCCGCTTGCTTTGACTTTTGACTGTGACTGCCGGCCTCAATCTCGCGAACCGTCGCATCAACGTCCAACAACATTTAGTGATAAAAATCTACCCGGGGTAAGGACGTCGGCACCTCGCGACCCTCCTTGTTGACATCGTCACTTTGCTTGGAACGTCCGGATCGTAACAGATTAAGACGAACGACTTTGTTCCAATTGGAACATCACTCCAAGCCAAATATGAGTTTCTGTTCTCTCCTAGGGCAATGTGAGCCTCTAGGTTGTTCTCATTGATCACCGCAAAAGCTATATCATTTGGCAGCGCCGTTCCAACAGTGAAGCTATTGCTCATCAACCTCACTGTAGAGTTCCTTCTTATTGGTTTCTTCGTTGGGCGATTGGGGGACATATCCTCACCCAAGTTTCGGATGAGGAAACGTATGCTTTTGGGCCTTTACTCCAACGATTTCAACGCGCCTATCTCAAAACGCCGCTTAATTTGCCTGGTACGCACGAGCAGTTGCAAGACGTTTCTCAGTGATAGGCCGTGCGCGCTCGGTTACTGTGGTTAAGATCGAAGTCGGAGCACTGGCGGGAGATCCGGCCTGAAACGGAGGTTTCGGGTCGTAAGCCATGTACAGTTGTAGCTCTTGCGCCACTGTCTCACCGCGCAAAAGAGAAACAACGATCAGCGAGCCGTCAATCCCCGATGTAACGCCGCCGGCGCTCACGTATTTGCCGTCGATGACAACACGCTCATCACTTGGGATGGCTCCAAAGAACGGCAGCACTTCCATTGCAGTCCAGTGCGTTGTGGCATGCTTGCCTTGCAGCAAACCTGCTGCTCCGCATAACAAAGCACCAGTACATACGGAGAACACATACGTTGCTTTTTCTGCCTGCTTCCGGATGAACGAAAGTATTACTTCGTCATTCATAAGCGCTTCCTGCCCATGACCGCCCGGAACAAGCAGCACGTCGAGCTGAGGCGCTTCGTCAATCGTCGTGTCAGCCAGCAATTGCATACCGGCCATGTCTCGCACCGAGCTCTTGTCCTTCCAAATAGTTAAGAACGTCGAGTTGGGAACGCGGGCCAATGCTTCGAATGGACCAGTGAAGTCGCATTGATCCATATTAGGGAAGATCAAACCCCCAATTGTCAAATGGGTATCCAAGGGGATAGTCATGAGCTGCTCCTTGAGAGTTATGTACTAGTGCAAAAACATTATTGCACTAATACGAATATACTGCATTCTAATAGGCTGTCAATCCCTTTATGGACGCCGTCGCCTTAGATCGATGTAACCCTATTTACGCTGACATCGGCATGTTGGCTACGCTAGTACAAAAATATCGTTTGCGCATACGAAAGCCTAATCTGTTCAGAAATGTAGGTAAAACGGGCTACTTAACGGTGGTGACTAGCTGCGAAACGTGCCTGCTCTCAATTTGGCGATGTGTTCAAATTGCGGACAAAGGCCGGAGCATTGAGATGTTGGGCGAAATCGCGCTTCATGATAGAAGCCGCGTTCCGCGTGCAACTCAACCGATGAGAGCGGAGGGGGTAGCATTGAAACCTCACCTCTCAATGAACATTACGACCAAAGTCAGTGTGCCCAGTACGGATTGTTGACGTCGCAGCTAAATGCTCTGCTTTGTTGCCACGCCTCGATTTAGAAGAGGTGCGAAGATGTTCGACCGCCTTGGCAATGGCACCGCCGGTCATACTTGCTAAGGCGGCTCGGAGACACCGGGCGCGCACGACGCGCCGCATTGGAGAGCAACGAGCTGAGCCGTCGCCGCTATGACGACCAGTATTAACAACTTTAGTTGAAATCTATTAACAACTTTAGTTGCGTGAGCAAGCGACAAACGCTTGCACAACTAAAGTCGGTCCCAAAGGCGCGATGTCTAGTATCGCCTAGAAGCCACGATTCGTAAGGCGCGAAGCCTGATTCTCATTTCAACTAAAGTTGGTCCTATCGCCGCCAAGCCGTTAACTAAAGTTGTTGCTCTCTGTGCGATTTCAACTAATCTTGATTCGTAATGGTCGACGCGCTCGCGGAGGCTTCGATGACACGACGTTCGCGCGTTCGGGCAAGTAATCCCTTCAATAACGACGGCGATTTACCGGGCGTTATCGATTTACAGGCATGGCCAGCCGTTGACGAACTCGCTCTTTCGGATGAGCGGCGCGCTCTGTTTCATCAGCGCAAGCGCGCAATTCATCTCTACCTTGAGGGCGCGACGGACGTT
>Ga0163162_10002114_pt1 | contig 18662 bp, 14 predicted proteins | sample S55metaG_FD_115310 | JGI IMG/M metagenome (GOLD analysis project Ga0163162, IMG submission 115310) | Switchgrass rhizosphere microbial communities from Kellogg Biological Station, Michigan, USA - S5-5 metaG | ecosystem: Host-associated > Plants > Roots > Rhizosphere > Soil | place: USA...
CACCTTGAGGTCGTGTGAGTGCAGGCAGCGCTCAAGCAGGCTCTCAGCACGCGTCTCTTCCCGAGGAATAAAGATCATTCCCACACCCAGCAACTTGTCGGCAGAAATAGAGAGGCTAGTGGACTCAATCAACAGCTTCCGTGGAACGGCCGCGAGCACACCAACACCGTCGCTGCTTTTGCCATCCGCAGCAGTCGCTCCACGATGAGCGAGGCGGCCGAGCGCTGTAAGAGCCTGGTCCAGAATTGTGTGGGAGGATACAGCATCGACAGACGCGACAAAACCAACGCCGCACGAGTCGTGATCGAAGCGCTCATCGATGAGTGATGGCACAGGGGAGAGCGCGAACGAGGGTGCAGTTTTAGCAGCAGAGACGAGGGCGCGATACCGTTCCATGATTCACTATACGTCCGATGAAGAGTGACTTTCACCGGAAACACCTTTCCGTCAAGGGTAGGAGAGCGCTCAGCTTGGAGCACTTTGCATAAATATACAACGTAATGTATATTTATGCATAGCCCCAGATTATGGGGCTTTTATCTTTCCCCCGCCAAGTCTTCTAAAGTGGCGGCAAAAGACATACTCATGAAACAACAGCGTCATACCGTAATTCGAGAGTTGGTCGCAAAGGCACCGATCGCGAGCCAGGACGAGTTACGGCGAAAACTTGCAGGGCGTGGTTTCCATGTTACACAAGCAACCCTCTCCCGCGATATTCATGAATTGAGATTGTCAAAGGGCCCGGATGGCTATTCATTTGCGAACGGGGCAGATCACGAGGAAGATTCACTGCCCGGCATTCGCGAAGTACTTGAAAGTTTTGGCCTTGAAGTTCGTCAGGCCGTGAATCTATTGGTTCTGATTACGACTACCGGCGGTGCACAGCCTATCGCTGCTGGAATCGATTATGAAGATTGGCCCGAGGTTGTTGGAACAATCGCCGGAGATGACACAGTTCTGATCATCTGCCCCGACGCAGCGCAGGCAACGCAGCTCAAGACACGGATTGAAGGATATTTTCGATAACGTGACACTACAGACATCAGCAGCGGTTCGTAATGAAGGAACAACGGTTGGCGCATCGCGTCCACCTCACATCGCCGTGGCCGGAGTAAGCGGCTACGCCGGCGGCGAACTTGCGCGTCTTCTTCTCCGCCACCCTGGCATGGCGGGCTCGGCCCCCATGTTTCTAGGACGAGCCGGCGAAACTACATCTGGTTCCACCACGACGATCGAGGCGCTCCATCCTCAACTCGCCGCGATTGGTGGAGCCGCCTCGCACGCCGTCGAGCCATTTCAATGGGCCCGTCTCGTCGATGCCGGCATTGAGATTCTTTTCATGGCAACTCCCCACGAGCAGTCTCGCGAGTGGGTACCTGAGGCAATGGAACGGGGTATCCGCGTCATCGACCTCAGCGGAGCTTGGCGCTTACAGGATGCTCGCAATCGCGAAGTATATAAGCTGCAAGACGCCAATCCCCTTTTGGCCGCTGCGTTTCAAAAAGAGGCAGTCTACGGCTGCCCCGAATTGCATCGCGACGAGATTCGTACGGCGCGGCTTGTAGCAAATCCTGGCTGTTATTCAACTTCAATCATTCTTGCACTCGCTCCGCTTGTGCTTGCAGGACTTGTGGACGTTGAGCACGGAATCGTCTGCGACGCGAAATCCGGCGTCAGCGGCGCTGGTAAAGCGCCTACGTCAAAGACGCATTTCATGTATGCCGCGGACAACCTCACCGCCTATTCAGTCTTTGGGCATCGTCACACCGGAGAGCTGCTGGAGCAGCTTCATCTGAATACTGATCAAGTTCAGTTCACTCCGCATCTTCTGCCTATTCCTCGCGGCATTTTGTCGACGATCTACCTGCGGCTGAAGGAGACGATGGCTCCTGCGCAGATCAGCTCGGCCTTTGCAGAGTTCTACAAAGGGAGCCCATTAGTTCGGTTACACGCAACACCACATCTGCCACAGATTCAGCACGTGGCGCGTACCAATTTCTGCGATCTGGGCTTTGCCTTGGCTGAAGATGGAAAGAGATTGATCGTCGTCTCGTGCCTGGACAATCTCTTGAAGGGTGCTGCCGGGCAGGCGGTACAGAACATGAACCTGATGTGTGGATGGAAAGAAGAGGAGGGCCTGCTGTGAGATTCGTGGTGAAATTGGGCGGAGCTGGCCTCGAAAACCCAAAGTTGCTGCATGCGTGCGGCAAAGCTATCGCCGAGCTGGTTGCTGATGGTAATCAGGTTGCAGTTGTCCATGGTGGTGGGGTGCAATTGACTCGTACCCTGGAGCAGCTGGGCAAAAAGAGTGAATTTATCTCAGGCCTTCGTGTAACCGACGCAGAGACCCGTGACGCAGCTCTGATGGTTCTTGCTGGCCGTGTAAACAAATCGCTCGTGGCATCCTTGGGAACCCACGGCCAGGCGGCCGTCGGCCTTTCAGGCGGCGATGGACAGGTTTTTCGCGCCCGTAAAAAGAAGACAGATCCAGACCTAGGCTTCGTCGGCGAGATTGCGGCAACGAATCCCCGCTGGCTCGAAGCTATCTGGGCGATGGGAGCTGTTCCCGTCATCTCGTCGATCGCACTCGGCTTCGATGGGGAGTACTACAATATAAATGCCGACGAGATGGCAGCGGCTTGCGCCATTGCAACGAAGGCTGATGCGCTGGTCTTTTTGACGGATGTTCCAGGAGTCAAAGGAGCCGACGGTGCTGTGATGCGGTGGCTTACACTTGCGCAGATTCCTCTCCTCGAGAAGCAGAAGGTCATCTTTGGAGGGATGCTTCCCAAACTGAACGCATGCCGAGAAGCTTTGACGCACGGTGTGAAGCGCGTTCGCATTCTGCCTGCGGAGGCCGCAGCGTTGTTGCCGGACCTCTGCTCAACTCGAGTCAACGATGGAACGGAGGTTATGGTCGCATGAACCTGGCATCGATTCAGGCCGCGGAGAACAAGCTGCTGCTCAATACCTATGAGCGCAATCCCTATCTTTTTGTGAGCGGCGACGGAGTATATCTCCGTGATGAGAACGGGATCCACTATCTCGATCTGTTGAGCGGCATCGGGGTGACAGCATTGGGTTACGGTCACCCTGCCATCGAACAGGCAATCGCGCACCAGAGCTCCCGTTTAGTCCACACATCGAATCTCTTCTTCCACGAGGGGACCGCTAATCTTGCGCTTCGCCTGACTGAGATCAGTGGCATGGACCGCGTCTTCTTCTGCAACAGCGGAACCGAAGCATGGGAGGCTGCACTCAAGCTTGCACGGGCAAACGCCTCGAAAGCTCGAGAGAATGGGAACCGGATTGGCACGAAGTTCCTTGCGCTGGAACACAGCTTCCATGGACGTACCATGGGCTCGGTCGCAACGACCCATAAGGAGAAGTACCGGCTTCCCTTCTCCCCAGTGATGCCGGATGTAGAGTTTGTACGGTTCAACGATGTCAACGACCTCCGCGCAAAATTCTCTGAGGACGTCTGTGGTATCTGCATCGAAGCAATTCAGGGAGAGGGCGGCATCCACCCTGTCTCGAAAGAGTTCTTTGCGACGGCACGTGAACTGTGCAACTCAACCGGCGCTCTTCTTCTCGTTGATGAAATTCAAAGCGGTCTAGGCCGTACGGGCAAGTGGTTTGCATATCAGCACTACGGGATCCAGCCAGACGTGACGACGTTGGCCAAACCGATCGCTAACGGTATTCCTATGGGAGCGATGCTCTGCACAGAAGCTGCTGCCTCCGCGTTCACACCTGGAATGCATGGGACCACATTCGGCGGCGGTCCCCTCGCCTGCGCTGTTGCTATCGCTGTGATTGACACCATGCAGCAAGAAAACATACTGGCTCACATCGAGGACGTTGGAGGTTTTTTCCACGCCGAACTCGATGCGCTAAAGCAGCGCCACGACTGCATCACAGAAGTCCGCGGTATGGGACTCATGCTCGGAATAGAACTACACTCGGCTGAACTTGCGAAACGGATTGCAGCACAGATGATGGAGCGCCGCATCATTATTAATCGAACAAGCGAGACAGTACTTCGCTTCCTGCCCCCCTACATTCTGGAGCGGAAGCATGTCGAGACCGCAATCAGCGCCTTGGATGAACTACTGAAGGCCAACACGGAATATGCCGGCACGGCTCCGGCGGGAGAAGAACTGCATGGATAGCAAGACTGTTGTGATGAATCCAAAATCGCCAGAGGGCGCTGGGGACGAGAATCCGCGTAAGCCCGCAGTCGCTCTCGGTATCCAGTCGGATACAGCATTTAGCGAGGCGGCGAAACGTCTTTGCGGACGCGACCTTTGCTCCATCAGCGATCTCACCGTTCAGGAAATGGCCGCGATCATGGAATTAGGGCACGCGGTTAAGAACCACCCTGAAGATTTCCGCCATGCACTAGATGCGCGCCAGATGGTGATGTTCTTCGAGAAGGCCTCTTTGCGCACGCGCCTGACGTTCGAAGCAGCGATTAATACGCTGGGCGGGAATGCGATCTTTGTGGATCAGACACAATCTCCGCTCGGTGAGCGTGAGTCGCTGTCTGACATGGCCCGCAATCTCGAGCGCTGGATGAGCGTGATCGTCCTGCGTACCTACTCTCACGAAACGATTACGGAAATGGCGGCTTGCTCGCGTGTTCCCGTAGTCAATGCACTCTCAGATCTCGAGCACCCTTGTCAGGCAATTGCAGACTTCCTGACCCTTGAAGAGCGCTTCGGCTCGGCCGATGGACTTCGGTTTACCTACGTGGGAGACGGCAATAATGTCTGCCACTCTCTGATGCTCACTGCCGCACAACTGGGAACTCATTGCACCATCGCGACTCCGAAGGGCTTCTCGCCAAAGATTGAAATTATTCACCACGCGATTGAGATTGCCGAAACAACAGGAGGCAGCATCACCCTGTCGCACGACCCCATCAAGGCCGTAACTGGCGCAGACGCGGTCTATACCGATGTATGCACCAGCATGGGCTTTGAACATGAGGCGACGAAGCGTGCGCCGATTTTCAAGCCCTATCAGGTGAACGAGGAGCTGATGTCCCACGCGCAACCGGACGCTGTCTTCATGCACTGCCTACCCGCGCATAGGAATGCCGAGGTCACCGATGCCGTACTTGACGGCCCGCAATCGATCGTCTTCGACCAGGCAGAAAACCGGATGCATGCGCAGAAGGCTCTCTTGCTGATGCTGCTCGGAGGGGCAAAAAGAGTTTCCAGCGCTCGTGGCCGCGGGACACAGGCCCGCAAGCGTCCATCGCTGACGTAGTCAGCATCGCCAGTTAGACGTCTACTTAGAAGGAGCGCGTTAAGTGAGCAAGATGTGGTCGGGACGGTTTCGCGAACCGCTGGATCCAGCGTTTGAGTCCTGGCAGCGTTCATTTCCCTTCGATGTGCGGCTGCTTCCCCAGGAGGTAGCCGCATCGAAGGCGCATGCCCGCGCAATTGCCGCAGCCGGCATCCTCACCGATACCGAGCTGACGCAGATGTTGACCGGTTTGGATAGCGTCATTCCCTTTGCCATCAAAGAGGCCTCTACGATCGGCAGCTTACGCGATACAAGCGGTGCAGACGTCGACACTGTTCTGACGTCAGCTCCTGCCATCGTCGCACTTCATCCGGAAGCAGAAGATATTCATCATTTCGTCGAGCTGACATTGACGAAGATCCTCGGCGACCTCGCTCTGAAGTTGCACACCGGTCGCAGTCGTAACGAGCAAATTGCCACAGATATGCGCCTGTTCGTTCGTGACGCAATTGATTCAACACTCCATGGACTGCTTGCATGGCGTGAAGCGTTGATCGAGCAGGCACACGCGTCCGGCGAAGCGGTCATGCCTTCTTACACTCATTTGCAGCGAGCTGAGCCTGTTCTGATTGCACACTGGCTTCTGGCATATGTTTCCATGCTGGAGCGCGATTTCAGCCGCCTCAAAGACTGCCGGGCTCGCCTCAATTTTTGTCCGCTGGGTTCTGGAGCCATTGCAGGCGCAACATTGGCATTAGACCGGACCATTGCGGCCGAGGCATTGGGTTTTGATGCGCCGACGACGAACAGCATGGATGCAACAAGCGATCGAGACTTTGCACTTGAATTCACTCAAGCACTCGCGACTCTTGGCCTGCACATCTCTCGATTCGCAGAGGAATTGACACTGCATTCCACCGCCGAGTTTGGTTTCCTCGACTTACCAGAACGATTCTCGACCGGATCCAGCGCGATGCCGCAGAAGAAGAATCCCGATCTAACTGAGTTGATCCGCGGAAAGGCGGGGCGTCTGCAAGGCGCCGCAGTAACCCTCGCAACGATCATCAAAGGTCTTCCATTGGCCTACAACAAAGATCTTCAGGAAGGACAGGAGCCTGTCTTTGACGCGACGGATACGATCGCCGGGATCCTCGCGGTGCTGCCCAACTTCACCCGCTCTCTGCGCTTCCGTACTGAAGCAATGCAGGCAGCCGCGGAAAAGGGCTATCTTAACGCAATGGCTGCGGCAACTTACCTCACTCACAAGGGAGTTCCTTTTCGGAAGGCACACGAGAAGATCGGGCAGGCCGTTCGTCTGGGCCTTGAGGCCGGGCGTGAACTTAATGAACTGACGCTCGAAGAACTGCGCGGCCTTGGAGAAGAATTTGAAGCTGACTTCTTCGAAGCAATCACACTGGAGGCGACACTCGACTGCCACGACGTCATTGGAGGAACCGCACGGAGTCGCGTAAAGGATGCACTGGAAGAGGCCTCTCTGCGAATTGCGTCCGATACCGTCTCGCTTGCATCCAAAAAGTCTGAGAAACTTGCTTTGGAGCGCACCACACTTGTCTAACATATCCCTGATGCCTGTAAGCGAATCGACCTCGTCCTCGCGCCCACGCGTGGGAGGAGCGACCGTGCGCAAGGCAAAACTGCCGGACGCCGTCAACATATTCGAGTTGGTGAACTCCCTTTCCGGCGACGGCACGCTCCTCCGCCGCAGTTATGCGGAGGTCTGCGAAAATGTGCGGGACTTTACCATCGCCGAAAGCGAGAGTGGCATCTTTCTTGGTTGCGGCGCCCTCCATCTCTATGGCCCACATCTAGCCGAGGTTCGGTCCATCGTTGTGAAGCCTGAAGCCAAGGGCCAGGGTGCCGGCGGTAAACTATTGCGTGCATTACTCGAAGATGCCGAGGACCAGGGTGTTACCGCAGTCTGTCTGTTTACTCGCATCCCGGATTTCTTCTTCCACTTCGGTTTCCGCGTCGTGGACAGAACAGTTCTTCCCGACAAAATTTATAAAGATTGTCAGACGTGCCCACGGCTCTATGCCTGCGATGAAGTGGCGATGGTGCGCGGGCCGGTGCCAAAGATTGCAGTTCTGGGACCGACCAAATTTCCTCAGCCGGAATTGGTAAAGCTACAAGCAGGAACGCTCACTTCGACCCCTGAAAAATAGCGCTCTCCACCATCCATCGTCAGGCTATCCCAGTCCGCGGAAGAATTTTGCAATAGCATCTACGAGCCCCGAAATTGTAGATTCACGAGCTTCGATGGTGGGACTGTAGCCAAGCTCCCGCAATGCCTCCGAAGTAATCGGTCCAATAGAGGCAAGCTGAGTGTCTGGCGGAATTGCAAGCGCCGCACCTTCAAGGAGAGCCGAGAAATTGCGCGCTGTCGAAGCGCTCGTAAAGGTAACTGCGTCTGGCCGCTCGCTCAACGAAGAAAATATCTTCCTGATGGACTCCAGGGAAGCGGTGGGTATCCGGTTACGATACGCCGCTACAATTGTTACGGCAGCGCCTGCCGGGACTAACGCATCCGGTAGAAGATTGCGTGCTTCCTCGGCACGAACAAGTAGCATACGCTTCCCCGATGCGTGTGGCAGAAGCGATTCCGCTAAAGACTCGGCAACGTAGCGTGCAGGCAAGAGCGCAACGGTGTGACCAATCGCTTCAACCGCTCTAGCCGTAGCTGGGCCAACGACGGCGATCCGCGGCATAGAAGTGGAGGTGTTCACCTTGCAATGCTTCAAGCGTTGGGCAAAAGCTTCAACGGCGTTAGCACTGGTAAAGATGAGCCAGTCAAACCAGTCAAGCTGCATCAGCGCATCGTCGAGCGGGCCGAAGCTTTCCGGAGGGACAATTTCGATCGTCGGTAACAGGACGGCGATTGCGCCAAGTACCTCCAGCTTTGCGGCTAGCTCTGAGGCCTGCTGACGAGTTCGCGTGACCACGATACGTCGGTTGGATAACGGCAGCATCTTTCGAGGATTGTAGCTGGCCGAAACTCAGGAGTCCCAGTAAACCTGGGACTGTTCCTATTCCGGTGTTATTCGAACTGGCGTCTTACGTGCCTTCTTGACTGGCGGTGCTGCGTTCGGCGGATGCGTCTTGCCGTTACCGTTGCCGTAGTGCTTTTGTTCTGGCGTTTCGACAACCGCGCGCATCCAGTAATTACCTTGCTCGTCAACCTCTATGCCGTGAACCTCGCGCTCGAATCCAGGAAACCGCTTGCCGAACTCTTCTGTCGCAAGGATCAACCGAATGACAGGGCTATCCGGACCGCCGAGACGCTCGCCAGGCATACACATCGGAATGCCTGGAGGATACGGCACGAGCATAACTGCACCGATACGGCCGTGCATCAGCGTAAAACGGATTTTTTCGGTCTCGTTACGCAAAAGCTTCTGATATGTCTGCGACGGAGTAAGGACCGGGTCGAAATCCTCATCACAGGCATCTCCGACAAGCGTAGGAAGGTTCAGCTCCACCATCGCGGCATGCATCTGATCAGAGAGTTCCTTCAGCGTAACGTTACGGTAGCGATGTGGATACTTTGCCACAAGCTCAGGAAGCGCCTCCTCCAGGGGAGCGTCGTTATCGTAGAGCCGCTTGAACTCAAATAGGTTCTCAAGCAGCGATCCCCACTTACCCTTCGAGGTTCCCACGGAGAACAGCACAAGGACCGTGTAGTCACCAGTGCGAGCAATTTCGACACGACGTGAGTCCAGAAACTCCGTAAGAATCGCAGCGGGGATACCCCATTCACCTACAAGGCCCTGCGCGTTGACTCCCGGCATCAGAATCGTAACCTTGGTAGGGTCCAGCATTGCATAACCGTCCGCAATGTCGTCGTCCTGAAAACCATGCCAGTCTTCGCCGGGCTTCAACGTCCAGCATGCCTGGTTCGATCCCAACAAGGCATCCGGGGTCTCTTCGAAGACATGCTTCTCCCCGCTCTCGGGGTCCGTAACCTGGTCAGGCTGGTAGAGCCGGAAGAACCAGCCTTCACCATTTTCCGCAGCCCGCAGGCGATGGGCAACCGACGACATCGCTTTACGAAAACTGATCGCATCGTGAATCGTCTCGTACATCAGCGTCGGGCCGGCAGGTTCATCCATCATCGCTGCGGCGACATCGAGAGAAGCAATCAGCGGATAGAACGGCGAGGTGGTGCCATGCATCATGAACGACTCATTGAACTGGTCAAACTCAAGTGGCGCTCGGGGGCTGAGTTTGATGTGGACCATCGAGCCCATAGAGAAAGCCGCTAGCATCTTATGCGTGGATTGCACCGAGAAGATCGTCGGCCGCTCCGGCATATCATCGGGAACATCCATTGCGAAGCGGCCACGATAGATCTTGTGGAACTTTGCGTACGCATACCAGGCTTCATCGAAGTGAACACGCGGTACAGACTTCGAGAGCTCTTCCACGACGCGATTGACGTCGTAGCAGAGGCCGTCATAAGTAGAGTTTGTCACAACGGCATACGTCGGATTCTGATTCTCGACACCCTTGGTAAGCGGACTACGGTCGATCAAACCACGGATGAACTCCGGCGCGAAGCGCTTGAGAGGGACCAGGCCAATCATGCCGTACCCATTCCGCGTGGGCTTCATGTATACGGGACGCGCACCCGTCACGGTCAAGGAATGGCAGATGGATTTATGACAATTCGCATCGGCAAGGACAATATCGTCCTGCGCAATAACACCGTGGCCCACGATCTGGTTCGAGGTTGACGAGCCGCCGAGAACAAAGAAGGTCCAATCAGCCCCGAAGATTCGCGCCGCATTGCGCTCAGATTCCCCCGGAGGTCCAAGATGATCCAGCCACGACCCAAGCTGTGCGGTTGATATTCCAAGGTCGGAACGAAGCAGGTTTTCCCCGAAGAAGCGCTGGAACTCCATACCTACCGGGTGCTTCAAATACGCGACGCCCCCCATATGGCCAGGCGCGTCCCAGGAATAGGCTCCCTGGTCGGTGTATTTTTTGAGTTCGCGAAAATACGGCGGAAGAAGCTGCTCGTGGTATCTCTCGACAGCAAAGTCGACACGGTTGGCGATGAACGCAGGAGTATCTCCGAAGAGATGGATGTACTCATGGACCTGTTTGACCACCTCGAGGGGAAGCTCTGAGACAAGAGTACGATCGGCAATCAGGAAGATCGGGATTTTCTTGTTGCGGTGACGAACGGCGCGAAGAACCTTAAGAGCAGCACGTTCATCAAACTGCCCTTCGCCCTCGAGGTCCCAGTCGAGCAGAATTGCAGAGTAGGAGGGATCGGAGGTGACCAGCGAGACGCCATCCTCTGGAGTCGAGGTACGGATGACCTGGTAGCCTTCTTCGCGGATCGCTTCGACAAGGCGCTCCATCGCACGGTCAGAGACCGAATCTGTTCCACCCACTTCGCTCGCAATCAACAGTACCCAACGACCTTCGTTCATTCCACCTCACTACTTCCAATTAAACAGTTTATAGCCATTTGTGACACACGAATATGAACCTCTTAGCCAGATCCCCAGACGTAGAAGCGAAATCAACCGGCAAAGGACGTCAGGAGCTCGAGCGCTCCTTTGGATTTGAGGTCGTCGGCAACCCAGCGGCCCAAAGTCTCAGCTTCGGAAGAAATCGAAGCTTCTGTATCGATCTGAACCATGGATTCGCCATCTGGAGCAATGACTTGTGCAAACATGCGCCATTTGTCGAAATCCCATAAGCAGTGGGCACCGATCGGAAGGGAGCATCCCCCACCCAGAGCATCAAGGGTTACTCGTTCGGCTTCAACGCAAAATCGCGTCTCAGGGTGATCGAGCTGCGCAACCGCCTGGCGAACATAATGATCGCGGGCCTCATCAAGGACATGGCTACTGCTTCGCGTCTCAATAGCGAGCGCACCTTGTCCCGGCGCGGGACAAAGCTCCTCCGGCGAGAACCGCTGATGCACCCACTCCGTACGTCCGAGTCGATCGAGACCGGCTGAGGCCAGCACCAACGCATCGCATTCGCCGCCCGCCAACTTCTTCAATCTGGTGTCAATGTTTCCGCGCACGTCGACAAACTCAACGTCAGGGCGCAGAGCAAGAATCTGTGCCTTACGGCGAGGGCTGGTGGTCCCAATTCGGCCTCCCATCGGAAGAGTATGTAAGGCCCAGTACGGCTCACAGACCCACGCGTCACGAGCATCCGCCCGCTTGGGAATTGCAGTAAGCGTAAATCGCGGCGAGAGCTTCGTGGGTAGATCCTTCAGAGAGTGCACCGCGAGGTCAATCCGACCCTCAGCAAGTGCCTCCTCAATCTCCTTCACAAAGATACCCTTGCCATCGATATCCGGCGGCGGCACGAAGCCGGGCTGCTGCATACGATCCCCCGTAGTGCGAATCACTTCGATCTCGGCTGCATAGCCTGCACGGCGCAACGCATCAAGAATATGGTTCGCCTGCCAAAGTGCGAGTTGTGAGCCGCGGGAGCCAATGCGGATAGTCGGGGTCATAGCTTTGCCTAGTTTAGTCGAGGTGGTGAAGGACGATCATTCGTCACTTCGGGCCGGCCGGATTGGCCTTGTTGCGCGCTTGATTAGTGTAAAGCGATTCCAACTCAGAGAGGGCCTGGGAATCACCCTCACGTGCCGCCTCGCGAAGTGCGCTCATCGGAGCGTGTAGAAATTTGTTCGTAAGTGCACGTGTCAGCGCCTCCACAGCTTCATGCTGATCCGCCGTCAAACCTGACAGACGGGCAGCGCTGCGGCGCAGTTCGGACTGGCGCAGGTTTTCTGCGTGCTCCTGCAGATTACGAATAGCAGGAGCGGCATCCAGAGACTGCACGCGCTCCTGATACTTATCAACTTCACGAGTAACAATCGTCTCTGCCGCAGCTGCTTCCCTGCTGCGATCCGCGAGGTTTGCTGCCGCGACTTGCTGGAGATCGTCGATGTCGTAGACAAAGCAGCCCTCGACTTCGTTCATGCGCGGGTCTACATCACGAGGAACGGCGATATCGATAAAAAACATTGGGCGGTTACGTCGGCTGTGTAGAAAATGCGCGCCATGGGAGCGTCCGAAGAGTTTTTCTGGCGCACCCGTTGAGGTGATCACAATATCGGCGCGCGCGGCCTGATCGTACAGTGCATCAAAAGGAATCACAGAGCCATTAAATTGAGCAGCAATCTTCTCCGCGCGCTCCAGTGTTCGATTTGCGACAAGAATATTGGTCGCTCCCTGCTGAATCAGGTGGCGCGCCGCAAGTTCCGACATCTTACCCGCACCAACTAACAGGACCGTCTTCCCCTCAAGCGAGCCAAAGATCTTCCTGGCAAGATCTACAGCCACCGACGCAATCGAGACAGAACTCGAACCGATCTGGGTTTCGGAGCGAACCTTCTTCGCAACCGTGAAAGCCCTTTGGATAAGCGCATCGAGTGATCCGGAGACTGCTCCTACCTCACGCGCAACGGTATAGGACTCCTTTACCTGCCCCAGAATCTGCGGCTCCCCCACAACCATCGAGTCCAGAGAGCTGGCTACACGGAAGAGGTGCCTCACTGCCTCGCGCTCCCGGTATTCGTAAAGGTGTGGCGTGATCGAAGCAGAGGCCAGGGTGAAGTACTCTTCCAGAAAGCGAAGGAGATCGGCGCCAGGAACAGCATCATCTTCCTGGACTGTCAGCAACTCCACGCGATTGCAGGTGGACAAAATCAGTCCCTCACGTACCCCGGGCTGATGAACGAGCGTACGAGTCGCATCCGCAAGTCGCCCGGCAGGAATAGCGAGTCGCTCACGAACCTCAATCGGCGCCGTGGTGTGGTTGATACCCATAAGCACGAGTTGGTGATTGCGGCTCATGGTGTCGTAAACCTATGGACTACAGAGAACTGATTCGCCGACCAGACAGCGAGGATGACGAGAAGTACAAACCCCGAGAGATAAATCGCACGTCGTCCGCGCAAACCCGAGTGACGACGAATGTAGATCATCCCCACATAAGCAATCCACATCGCGAAGGAAAGCAAAACCTTGGGGTCAAGAAAATAGCTCGGCCCGATCGTCTGCTGCGCCAGCAGCGAACCCACAAGAAGGCCGGCCGTCATGCAGGGCAGTCCGAAGAGCAGCGATTTCAGAGCAATCTGGTCCGTCGTCTCGAGCGGCGGAAGCCATGCTGCGCCAGAAGAGGTGTGTTTGGACTTGAGGTTGCGTTCCTGAACGAGATACAACACCGACGCAAGCAGTGAAAGCAGAAGTGCTGCATAGGCCGCAAGTAGAAGCGCGATATGGAGGAAGATCCAGCCAGTATGGAGTTCCGGGAACGGAGTCTCCTGCCCCGGAACGACGGCAGGAACGAGGCACAAGAGAAAGCAGATGGGTAGCACGAAGACGCCGAGCGAGACGGTGCGATAACGCCAGTAAGCGATAAGAAATGCCGAAGCGAGCAGAAGCCCGAGCAGCGATTGGGTCTCATGCGTATCAACCGGAAGACTGTGGTGGGCCGCATTGAGCATCTCGGCGAACGAAACAAAGTGGAAGAGCAGCGCCATCACGGCTGCTGGGATGGCAACGTGGCGCCAACGCGGGCGGTCATAGAGCGCAGCCGGTAGCACCGCGAGCGCGGCGACGCCGTAGAGAAGGACTGCGACTCTGAGCCAGAGAAGGGACATGCAAGAGATTTTTGCCGACGCAAATACGCCGAAACTCCAGTATATCGGGTCGCGGCAAACTCTGGGGCCAGGTTACGGTATTCTGCGGTTCTGCAATGACACAGGAGACCACGACAAACGTGAGCGCCGAGATGGCCACCCTCTCCCCCGCGATGCGCCAATATCGCGCCGCAAAGGACGCCCATCCAGACACCCTGCTCTTTTTCCGAATGGGTGACTTCTACGAGCTGTTCTTTGAGGACGCCGTGCTCGCATCGCGCGAACTGCAACTTACCCTCACTGCTCGCGACAAAGCCAGGAGCGTCCCGATGTGCGGCGTACCCTATCACGCCGCCGAGACGTACCTCCAAAGGCTGCTGCGGAAGGGCTACAGAGTCGCCATCTGTGAACAGATGGAGGATCCGAAACTGGCCAAGGGCGTCGTGAAGCGCGAGGTAACCCGCGTACTCACGCCCGGCACATCGATCGACCCATCTTTGGGGGCGGAACAGAGCAACTACCTGGCAAGCGTAGCTCTGATGGGTTCTGGAGCCGCAACCGTCTGCGGCCTGGCGCTGCTCGATCTCTCCACAGGTGACTTCCGTGCGACCGAATTTAGTGGATCGTCAGCCTGGTCTCAGATGGCCGATGAACTAGGCCGTGTGCGCCCCGTAGAGCTACTCTACGGCGGCGGCCTGCTGGGTGGCGTCAATCTTGCTGGCGAATCGGTTGAGGAGGGCGCGACCGATTTTACTGCTATACGTACCAAAACCGCCGTTGAGGAGTGGGCCTTCACTGCCGAATACGCTCTTCCACTTCTTCGTAATCATTTCAAGCTTCATTCGTTGGACGGAGTCGGTCTCAGCAACCACGAAACAGCCGCAATCGCCGCGGGTGCGCTATTGCATTACATGCGCACGACAAAACAGGGAGGCCTGGAGCACGTCGATGGCCTACGTTTCTATGAGCGTTCATCCTGTCTGGAACTCGATGCAGTAAGCGTTCGCAACCTGGAACTCGTAGAACCTCTGTTCTTTGGCGAAACAGCGCAGACAACGCTCTTTTACACCCTCGATGCCTGTTGCACTCCCATGGGAAAGCGTTTGCTTCGCGCAACCCTGCTGCGGCCTTCGAGCGACCTCGCAGAGATTGAGGCACGTCTCCAGGCGGTTGCGGAGGCCGCGGGCGATCTACGGCGACGGGAAGCAGTTCGGCAGGCAATGAACGGGCTGCTCGATCTCGAACGTTTGCTGGGACGCGTTGCGCTCGATTCGGCCGGACCACGAGAGGTTGTCTCCCTCGCGGCAACGCTGGCATGTCTTCCTGGCCTTCTGAAGTCCGTGAAGGATTTCCAGGCTCAACGATGGGAATCTCTCGCTCTTGGGTTCGACGCACTCGAAGATCTGCATTGCACAATCACCACGACGATTACGGAGGAGCCACCAGTCTCGCTTGCCGATGGTGGAGTGATTCGCCCCGGTATAAATGCCGAGCTTGACGAACTCCGCGAGCTGAGCCGAAGCGGCAGGCAGGCATTGGCTGCAATTGAGGAACGCGAACGCGAACGGACAGGAATCGGCTCGCTGAAGGTGCGCTTTAACAATGTATTCGGCTACTACATCGAGGTAACCAAGGCAAACGCCAGGTCTGTCCCCGCCGATTACGAGCGCAAACAGACCCTCGTAAATGCCGAGCGCTTCACTACATCGGAGTTGAAAGAATACGAGACAAAGATCCTCACAGCGCAGGAGCGTTCTGGAGAGATCGAGCGGCGCATCTTCTACGATCTGCGACGGAATCTTCTGGACGCCGCCGGACGAATGCGCGAGACAGCCCGTCGCGTTGCCGAGATCGATCTGCTGGCCTGCTTTGCACACCAGTCTTCGCTGCGCGGATGGGTACGTCCGATCGTAGACACCACCGGATTGCTGGAGTTTATTGGAGCTCGTCATCCTGTGGTCGAACGACGTCTGGAAGAGTCCGGCACCGGTAGATTCGTCCCGAACTCGGTCCACCTTAATGCAGATGCCGGGCCCTCCGTCCTGCTGATTACTGGCCCAAACATGGGCGGCAAGAGCACCTATCTGCGCCAGGCCGCTCTCCTCGTCATCATGGCGCAGTGTGGCTGTTTCGTTCCCGCCGAACAAATGCGGCTTGGACTAGTCGATCGCATCTATACACGCATCGGTGCCAGCGACAACGTGGCTCGCGGACGTTCAACCTTTATGGTCGAGATGACCGAAACCGCCGCGATTCTCAACACGGCAACAAATCGTTCGCTGGTCTTGCTGGACGAAATGGGCCGGGGGACAGCCACCTATGACGGTCTATCGCTGGCATGGGCAACCGTCGAGCATCTCCACGACAGAATCGGCGCTCGAACACTATTTGCAACGCACTATCATGAACTGACTTTGCTGTCTGATCGCCTTGAAAAACTGAAGAACATTCGCGTGACCGTCAAGGAAACCGCAAGTGGAATTGTCTTTCTGCACTCAGTCGAGGCTGGCCCGGCAAGCAAGAGCTACGGCATCGAGGTAGCTCGACTCGCGGGACTTCCCGTGGGTGTCATCGCTCGCGCACGTGAGGTGCTGAAGCTGCATGAGCGCGCTGAGAGCCAACAGGTCCGCGAGGCCGGTGCGGACTACGCTCCGGCAATGCAAATGACAATGTTTACACCCCTGTCCCAACGCATCGTCGATCGAATCGCGGAGGTCGACGTGGATGGCCTCACCCCGAGAGAGGCTTTGAATCTACTGGCAGAACTACAACGGGAGCTGAAAGGATGATCAGGAAGCCAAAGAGCATCGTTGTGGCTGGCGCGATGAGCGGCACCTCTGCCGATGGTGTGGATGTCGCACTCTGCCGCATTGGGCCTGGAACACACGAAAATCCTCGCGTGACTCTCATCGGCGCAGCTGAATTTGCGTATCCAAAATCCCTGAGAGCCAGCGCGCTTGCGGCGATGGACGCAAAGGCAATTTCCGTGGCAGAAATCTCGCGGCTGCACTGGAGGCTTGGCGATGTATATGCCGACGCAATCGAGAGCACATCTGATCAATTTGGACTGAAAGTGGACCTCGTCGGGTGCCACGGCCAAACCATATATCACCAGGGGAGGGCTTCGAAGTATCTCGGGGCCGACGTGCGTTGTACCTGGCAGATTGGTGAACCCTCGGTCATCGCCGAACGGCTGCACGTGCCTGTCGTCAGTGATTTTCGACCTGCTGATTTGGCTGCAGGAGGGCAAGGCGCCCCTCTCGTGCCTATGCTCGACTACGTGATGTTCCGCTCCGACAAAGTGAGCCGAGTGCTCCAGAACTTCGGCGGAATTGCGAATATGACCGCGATTCCCGCCAGGACTGGCGTAGATGATGTTCTGGCATTCGATTCCGGACCGGCGAACATGGTCATCGATGCGTGCATGTCGCGGTTATTCGGCAAGTCATTCGATCGCAACGGCGCCGTTGCGCGGCGTGGAGTAGCCCTGCGGGGTGTGGTGGATCGTTTACTCGGCGAAAGCTATTTCTCTGCTCCTCCTCCCAAGAGCTGCGGTCGCGAAGAGTATGGCGAGGTATTCGTCAATCGGCTCATTGCACAGTGCCGTAAGCATAGATCCAGCGACGCCGATATCGTCGCTAGCGCGACTTCCCTTACGGCGGAATCCGTTCTCGACGCGTATCGGAGATTTGTATGGCCGCACCTTGGTCAGAAGGCTCCCATGGCGCGAAGTGTGGAATATGTTGTTGCCGGCGGCGGAGCGAAGAATGTGACACTCATGAAAATGCTGCGGGATGGCCTCGAGCCGCTTGGGGTAAAGATACGCGAGATGGGCGAGCTCGGTGTTCCGGCGCAGGCGAAAGAAGCTGTTGCTTTTGCGCTGATGGCGTGGCTGACATGGAATGGCCAACCGGGAAATGTGCCCAGCGCCACGGGAGCCTCAAGACCTGTCGTGCTGGGGAAGGTTACGCGCGGATGACGCTATCCCTTCGATTCGCAGCGTGTGTGGCGATGCTCTCCGTGTTGGCCGGATGTCAAGGACGAACCACGGATTCGCACACCGCCGTGATGATCATCGAAAGCAGCCCCAACAATCTTGACCTGCGCCAGGGAACGGACGCTCAATCCGAACGTGTAGGCGGGATCATCTTCGATGCCTTAGTGAAGAAGGATGAGCACTACAATCTGCGGCCATGGCTGGCTACAAGCTGGGAACAGCCCGATCCGCTGACGCTGCTGGTTCATCTGCGCGACGGCGTGCGCTTTCACGACGGCAGGCCACTCGAGTCAGAAGACGTCGCATGGACAATACGCAGCATGATCGACGGAACTCTGATCAGCGCGAAAGGAGGCGCATTTGCCTCGGTAGATCGCGTTGACGTTCGAGACCGACTGACTCTGTTGCTGAAGTTGAAACGGCCTGATGCCGGACTCCTGTTCAACATGAGCGACGGCCTGTTCGGCGTCGTTCCTCGTGGCGCGGGACGTGATTTCGGGCTGCATCCTGTTGGTTCAGGACCGTTCCGGTTTGTAAGTGAGGTGCAGGACAAGGAGGTTGTCGTCGCCAGCAACCCTGACTACTGGGCCGGAGCGCCAAAGATCGAGGGCGTTCGTTTCACTGTTGTTCCAGACGCAATCACAAGCGCGCTGGAATTGCGAAAGGGCTCGGCTGATCTGGCGAGCAACGTTCTGACGTTCGACATGTTACACACGCTGGAGCAGGCCCCTAACGTGAAGATCGAGTCCGGGGAGAGCTCGGTGGTGATCTACA
>Ga0163162_10002115_pt1 | contig 18660 bp, 18 predicted proteins | sample S55metaG_FD_115310 | JGI IMG/M metagenome (GOLD analysis project Ga0163162, IMG submission 115310) | Switchgrass rhizosphere microbial communities from Kellogg Biological Station, Michigan, USA - S5-5 metaG | ecosystem: Host-associated > Plants > Roots > Rhizosphere > Soil | place: USA...
ACTTGCCGGCAGCGACGCGCTGATAGCCCCACTGGCGCGCATCGCGCAAAGGCCGGGTGCGCACGCCGGTAGATTTCACCAGCGCTTCTATCCGCGCGGCGGGAATTGCGCCCGCGCCCTGCCACGATCCTAGCGCGCCGTCGCCGTGCAGCAGCGCCAGCAGCGGTGGCACCAGCAGCGCGAGAATGGCATCAAGCTGGGGCGGGGAATCGGCGCGTACGGCGGCGTAGCAAGCCTTCAGCCGCACGATCAGTTCGATGGCCTCGATCTGGTCGAGGGGACTGCGCGAAAGCACGCCGCCATCGTCGCCGACAAGATCGCCCAGCGCGCGAATCAGCCCGGCCTCACCAAAAAGGCGACGGGGCTTGCCATCAGCCAGCAGTAACCCGGCGGCGGTTATTGCGCACCAGCCAGCCACCTCGCCAAGCTTCTCCGCCGCCTTGCCCACGTGGCGATCAAGCCAGCGCGCGGTATCGGCCATGGTGTGCAGCACCCGGCCCCGCTTCTTCTTGTCGGGATTGGACAGCAACAGCGGCGCATGGACCAGCCACGCAAGCAGGCGATGGCCCGTGTGGCCCACGTCCCACGCCGGGGTTGCGTTGGGCTTGGGGTTTGCTGAGAGCCATAGGGTAAGCACCCGCTCGGCCACGGCGGTGCATTGCGGGCGGGGGGCGCAGGCTTCGAGATCGGCCAGCCAGGAAAAGCCGTGGATCATGCGCTCGAACGGCGGAGAAAGGCGGGGACCGGTAAATTCGACGTCGGCAATGGGCGCCTTGACGCCATGGAGCAGGAAGTGCCCGGCACGTAGCGCGGTGCCGGCGGCGGCATCGCCGGGCAGGGGATTGGTGACGGTTGCTGTAAGCCGGGGGCTGGTGCGCTTGCGAAAGGGGTTTAGAGCACTCGAAGGCAAGCCGATGCTGTAGGCAAAACGGATCAGTCGCTCGCCCGTACCGACAGACGGTGGTGAGAAATCGGCAAGAGCCAGCGCCCGCCCCGGCTCGATCGTGCTGGCTTCGATCATGTCGAAGCCGGGGTCGAGTTTTTCCGGCGCAGTCATCGCGTTGGCGTTTCCTTCCGGCTCGGCCCGGCCAAGACCGACCGCAGCTTGGGCGCCCGATGCGGCGTCGACCAGCGTTTCCTTGCCCGGTCCAAGCGGAATCGCCGGGCGGCCCGCTGGTTCCAGCGCACCATCGATATTCGGCGCGGCATCGCCTGCTGCGGTCTTGTTGCCGCGGGCAATGGAGAGGCCGGTCCGTTTCATGCGATCAGCCTGCTCCCTTCAGTGCCGCGATGTTCGCGGCATAGCAATCCGGCCCGCCCTTGAACGTGGCGCTGCCTGCCACCAGCACGTCTGCCCCGGCATCGACGCACAGGCGCGCGGTGGCGGCATCGACGCCGCCATCGACTTCGAGGTGGATGGCGCGGCCAGTCCTGTCGATCATCTTGCGCACCGCTTCGATCTTGCGCAGCTGGCTGGAAATGAAACTTTGCCCGCCGAAGCCGGGGTTCACGCTCATGATCAGGACCAGATCGATATCATCGATCAGGTAATCGAGCATCTTGGCTGGGGTAGCGGGATTCAGCGAAATGCCGGCCTTCCTGCCCAGCCCCTTGATTGCCTGCACGGTGCGGTGAACATGGGGCCCGGCTTCGGGATGGACGGTGATGATATCCGCGCCGGCATCGGCGAAAGCTTGCAGGTAGCTGTCGATCGGGGAGATCATCAGGTGTACGTCAAACGGCTTGGCGGTGTGCGGGCGCAGCGCCTTGACCACGGCGGGCCCGATGGTGATGTTGGGCACGAAATGGCCGTCCATCACGTCAACGTGTATCCAGTCTGCCCCTGCCGTATCGATCGCGCGCACTTCCTCGCCCAGTCGGGCGAAATCAGCGGACAGAATCGAAGGTGAGATCAAAGGAGACGGCATCGGGGCACTCGAAAGTAGCAGGCGGTGGATCGGACGATGCACATGCGATGGGCGCATACACTCCGGACCGAACATCGCGGATACCGGCCCCAGTTAGCCGTCACAAGGATGAAATCGGCCCTTTTCCACACGCAATGTCCGGATTCGCGCCATTTCTGCGGAGATTGATCCGGAACCGCCGCAACCCGGGACTGTGCATAGAACTGCTGGTGCGCGATGGTGACCTTAGCCAGGCCACGTATGAATGGCTGGGGGGCGTTAACGATGGCCTCGCCCGTAATGCAGTCCTAGGCAGGGCGAGGAACGGACTTGCCGCTGATTGCGCATCACAGACTAGCCCCAAGAAGCGAGCCTTTCTATCCTCGGCATAGCGGGCGCGCGATGCCTTCGCCATGCCCGGATGAACGTTTCACATGTGACTAGTTCAGAATAAGTTCACGCCGTAAGTCCCAAATTGAGGATATCGCGATGGCATTTCCGCCATCGTGCGCGGCCATGACGTCCGCACATTTTCAACAATCTCCGGACACAAATTCCGGCCACAATGTTGGGCCATGGGCAGTTTGCCGCCACGGCGGACCGCCGCCCCATTCATCGGGCTTGCCGAGGGACGTCCGAATATGCTGGAAAGAATGCCATGAGCTTGAGGATTTCGACTTTGCCAAAGCTGTTTCGCATCGCTGCCGTCACCGCGAGTGCATGCATTGGCGTGGTTGCAGCGCCTGCGATGGCCGCGCCGGATTGTGTCGGTCCGCCTAGCGACACCTGGCTGAACATCGCCGTGGATGGTGTGAAAAGCGGTGAGGGCCAGATTGCCGCGACGCTTTATGCCGACAATTCCAGTAAGTTTCTGGTCAAGCATGGGTCGATGTACGTCGGGCGCGTGCCCGCGACGGCGGGCGAGACGCGGCTTTGCCTGTTCGTGCCGAAGCCGGGCGTCTATGCCATTGCGGTCTATCACGATCAGGACAGTTCGGGCACCATCAACCGGGGCGGCCTACTGGGCATTCCCACCGAAGGTTTTGGTTTTTCGAACAATCCGCCGACGATCGCCAGCCTACCGTCTTTCCGTTCGGTGCGGATCAGCATCCCTCGCGCCAACCTGTCGACGCGGATTCACTTGAAGTATCCCTGACACGCACCTGACGTGACATTGGGCTTCAGTCGACGCGACTGAGCCCGGCGAACGTGCGGGCAAGGTGCCAGGGAGCCATCTCCTCGGCCAGCGCATGAGCGCGAGGATCGTCGACATCGAGCCACCAGGCATCGTCGATGTCCATCGTGGCGGCCCGGCCCTTGTCGGCGAGGATCTGCATGCCATCGGAAAGGCTGCCCGATTTGCCGGCGGCGATGGCGGAGCGGATCGCTTCCGACAGTTCCGGCGTGGCGAGGAACGCGCCGCAATCGACCGCGTCATAGGGGTCGATGGTCTTGCCGATGGCGGTGATGAAATCGCGCTCGTCGGTGCGGACCCAGGTGGCGTCTTCGGGATCGACCAGCGGATTGTCGATCCGGCGGTCGATCGCCAGCGTGACGCCGCGATCGGTGCCGCCTTCGCGCAGAAGGCGTTCCAGAATGTCCGCTTCGAACATGTGGTCGGCCATCATCAGCAGATAATTGCCTTCGCAGCGCGTCGCGCCCGCGATGACTGAATGGCCATTGGGGGTGCTCCAGTCCCTCAGCCGCACCGGCACGATCTCAATCCCGGCGCGCAGCGAAAGCTCGGCAAGAAACGCTTCAAGCAGATCGGCCTGATGGCCAGTGACGACGACAACGCGCGTAATCCCTGCCAGCATCGCCTGTCGCACCCCGATCTCGATGAGCGGCACCCCGCACACGGGGGTTAGCGGCTTGGAAGGAGACAGTTCGGCAAGACGGCTGCCGATACCGGCTGCAATGATCAGGGCGTCCAAGGCTTTCAATCTTCCTGATACAGGACGGCGCCGGTCTCCCCTGTGGAAGACCGGCGCCGCCGTGTTTTCGACAGTTGGCTGGGCTGCTTATTCGGCTGCCAGCGCGGCGTCCGAAATGTACTCTTCCACCATCTGCGCGGCAACATCGTCGTTAAACTGCTGCGGCGGATGCTTGCAGAAGTAAGCCGATGCACCGATCAGCGCCCCGCCTTCGCCGCGATCCAGCGCCAGCTTGCAGCAACGGATCGCATCCATGACGCAGGCGGCCGAATTCGGGCTGTCTTCCACTGAAAGGCGTAGTTCCAGGTTCATCGGAACGTTGCCCCATTGCGTACCTTCAAGGCGAAGGAAGCACAGCTTGTTGTCCTTCTGCCATGGCACGTAGTCCGAAGGGCCGACGTGAATGTTCTCGTCGGCCAGGCGCTGGGCGAGCATCGCCTGCACCGCTTCGGTCTTCGATTCCTTCTTGCTGCCCAGCCGCTGGCGATCGAGCATGTTCATAAAATCGGTGTTGCCGCCGGTGTTGAGCTGGTAGGTCTTTTCTACCGTGACGCCGCGCGCGCCGAACAGGCTGGACAGTACGCGGTGGACGATGGTGGCACCGACCTGCGCCTTGATGTCGTCGCCCACGATAGGGATGCGCTTGTTGCGGAAACGGGCTTCCCATTCGGGCGTGCTTGCAATGAACACCGGCATGCAGTTAACCACGGCAACGCCTGCCTCAAGCGCACATTCCATGTAGAACTCGGTAGCCGTCTGCGAACCCACGGGGAGGAAGTTCAACAGGACTTCAGCTCCGGATTCCTTGAGAGCAGAGACCATCGATTCGTGCGTGGCTTCGGGAGCGTCCGCGACGATGAAGCCGCGGTCGCCCATGCCGGTCATGTGCTCCGCCACGCCATCGAGAATCTTGCCCATAATCACCTTGTTGCCGTTGGCGGGCACTTCAGCCTGGAACACGGCGGTGCAATTTGGGCCGGCAAAGATGGCTTCGGATATATCGAGGCCCACCTTGCGCGCATCGACATCGACGCCCAGCACGAATTCCACGTCACCGGCGCCGTAGCCGCCGATGCGATCGTGAATGAGTCCGCCAGCCGAATTGTTGTTGCGGTAGAAGGTGACGCCTTGGACAAGTGAGCTTGCGCAGTTGCCCACGCCGATCACTGCGACCTTGATTGGCTTCATGTATTCCGGTCCCTTTATACAGGCGCCCTGGTGCGTTCTGAGCGGGCGGCTGTCACTAAATTGCCTCAATTCCTAAAATCACTGTGGAATGCAAGCAGATTTGGTTGGCGTCACGCTTGGCGGTAAAAGCCTTACGCAGCAATGTTCTCACAGGTTTACGCTGCACATGCGAATGCCTCCTGCGGTGTTTTCACCATTGGCGTGCCCTAAACAAGCCATAATCCCCCCGGCAGCGCGATTCCGTTGATGAGGCTACCAGCCGATGAATTGGGTGCGATGCGGCAAAACGGCAACGTTATACGCTTTTGACGTTGATGAAGGCCGGCACGATTTCTGAGATTCGTTGGACAGTCAGCGTACCGGGAACGACCCCATCGAAATCCTGGGCTGTGAAGTGGTCAGTCAGCAGCGCCCGGAACGGCACATGCGCCGCCTGCGCGATGCGAGCGTCGTTGGGTGAATCCCCGGTGAAGAGGAAGGTCGTGCGTTCATGCCCGAACCGCTGCTCGAGGAAGCGGAAATGGGCTTCTCCCTTGGCGAACGGCGGCATATCCGAGTTGCCGGGGCGATATCCCAGCGCAATATCGACCGGCCATTCCTGCGCAAGTCGTTCAACATAAGTTTCAAGGTTGTTGGATGAAATGGCGATACGAAATCCTTTCCATTGCCACTTGGCAAGCAACTCCGCCGTGGCTGGGGACAGGTCGATGTTGCGAAGATAATCGTCCTTCCATGCCTCGAACAGACGCGCGACCGCATCGGTATCGTCATGCGCGGGGTAAAGCTGGCGCAACTGCTGCTCGAAGGGCAGGCCGGACGTACGGAAATAGTCGCGACGGGCACGCGCGAATGGTGTACCGAAATAGCGCTTCATGAGATGCGCTGCGCAATCGGCGTAGTCGTCCATGGTCGGCACCAGCGTGCCGTCGAGGTCGAACACGAGGACCCGGGGCGCGGTCATGAGGCCCGTGTCCGTTCGCCGGACAGCCCCAGCCGGGCGGCAGCGAGGTCTTCTGGCGTATCCACCTCGAACCAGTCGAGCCCAGACAGCCAGCAGACCTGCGGCGCGGTGTCTCGACGCCTTGCGAGTTGGCCAAGCACCATTTCGACCGAGGCGATGGCGAGGTTATTGGTAGCGGCGACATGATCGAACGCCGCCCAGTAAGAGGCCTGTAGGGCGCCAGGGATCGACGTGGTGCCGATATAGGCGCCATCATATCGGGGCAAGTTCTTGGAAATGGCGGTGAGCCTGCCTTCCGCCTCAATCACCTTCATCTCGTCCGCCAGGACGGGCCGTTCACGTTCGCAGGCGATGTTCACCTGTGTGCCATCGGCGGGTAGGAAATGGCGGACGTACATATCCACCGGGAACAGGTGATCGGCATTGGTCAGGATGAACGAAGCGGCGCCGATTAACGGTCTTGCTGCGCCCAGCGAGGTGAGATTGCCGGCTTCGGGCTGCGGATTGCGCACCGTGGTCAGTGCCCGTCCGCGCCACTGCTCGGCCAGATGCGCCTCGACCAGGTCAGCGCGATAGCCGGTCACCACCAGCACTTCGTCGGATACGGCCAGCAGCGCTTCGATGGCGAAATCGATGCAGGTGCGGCCTGCGACCGGCATGAGCGGCTTGGGCAGCGCGGCAGTTTCGTCGCCCAGACGGCTACCGCGGCCCGCTGCGAGAATCACGCCCATCATCGATTATGGTCCCGGTGCTGCAACAACGGGCACAAACGGGCGATGCGGAATTTGGTGCCCCAAGGTGGTGTCATGCCTCTCGATCCCTGCAGTCACGAAATGGCGTGACGGTCGAGTGACTAGATTATGCGCAAATGCGGTGGCAGCAAGTCCCCCCGTTTGTCGGCTACAATCAGCGGGGCGCACCATACCATCGCCGCCAACCACAGCGCGGCCCCGCCCAGCATGACGGTCGGCACAGCCCAGGCGAGGCCCGAAAGGCAGAGCACGCAGGCGAGCAGGACGTAGAAATCACGCTTGAAAAATTTTTCGAAAGCCAGCGTGGCGGCCTTTAGTCGGGGGCGATCTTGCAGGCGGATCGTCAATGCAGCCCGCAGCACGTCGAAGCTGCCGCGTCGTGGGCCGAGCCGCAGCAGCAGACTCATCGCGGCAACGCCCGATACGATGGTCGCCACTAACGCGATTGCCACGGTCATGTGATGCGAGCCGTAGGTCCGCACAACCCCAGTGGTGAGCCCCAGATAGAAGCCGAAGTTGGCGACCATGTCGCACGCGGTATCGAGCAATGCTCCCCGGCGGCTGAACCGGTACGTGGCGCGGGCGATGTCGCCATCAATGCAATCGATCACCGAGACTGCCTGATACAGCAGGCCTCCCGCCGCCAGCCAGCCCGCGCCGCCGTGCGCCAGTACCAGCGCCATGATCACTGCAAGCGCGAGTGTGAACCACGTGACCGGATCGGGGCCGACACCCATGCGCATGAGCAGCGCGGAAATGCGAAACGAGATCGGACGGTTGATATGGCGCCCTACCCAGCCCTCAGTGGGTTTCAGCGAGGCGTGCAGGATCGCCATCGTTACGGCCTGGGAATCGTACCCGGTAAACTGCGGCTCCGTGATGCCATGGTCTCGCAGCGCGGCGACGCCGTCTGTCGTGGGCAGCGCGTCACCCGGCAGAAAAAGTCCAGTGGACGGTGCCACTGGCGTCACGATGACGTCGGGCAGCGGGCGCTGTCGCACCCTGAAGCTGGTCACCCAATCCGGATCGACGGGCATGTCGCTGACGATGATAATGGTGCGCGCGCCGGCAAGGTCGGCCACGATCACATCGCGGGCGATCCCCGTCAGGCCGGCCATCCGCTGGCGCAGGAATGGCGTGACTTGAATGACGACGGGAAAATCGGGCATTTGCGCGTCGCATCTCCAGTTCGGCCTGTTCCCGGCCTTCCCTGTGGCTATAGTCACGGCTACCGCGAGCGCCAACAGGATCGCGACAAGAGGTGCGGTGGACGTGAATCGAACACAAGCGACAGTTCGACCGAAACAGGTCGCGATCCAGCGCCCGCAGCGCGCGCGCGAATTACAGGACGCGCTGAATCACTACGTTTACCACCCGCTGGCATGGCGACTGGCCCGCCTGCTGGCGCACACGCCGCTGACGCCGAACATGGTATCGGTTTTTGGCGGGCTGATGGTCGTGGCAGCGGGGGTGGTCTATACGCAAGGCGCGGGCTGGGGCCTCGTCTGGCCCTGGGGCGCGCTGATCGGCATGGCGCTGCACATGGGTTGGCACGTGGTCGATGGCGCGGATGGCGATCTTGCGCGGATTACAGGCAAGACCAGCCCTCTGGGCGAACTGGTCGACGGCATCTGCGATTATGCCAGCCATATCGTGATGTACGTGATGCTCGCCTTCCTGCTGGCGAAGGACATCGGGCTGGGCTGGGCCTGGTTCTGGACGCTGGCGGCGGGAGCAAGCCACATCGCGCAGGCCAACTTCGTGGAAACGCAGCGTCGATTCTATCAATACTGGACCTATGGCGTTCCCTGGCTGAACAACTCCACGCGCGAAAACGATGCGCTGTTCCAGGATAATCGCGGCTTTGCATGGCTGCTGCGCGGTTTTGTGCGCGGGTATCTGCGCCTCGCTTCGGGGATGAGCCCCAATGCACTCCGGGTCGATGCGGCGGTAACGCAGGCCCAGGACGGGGATCCGGTGCGGCTGGCGGCGATCCGTGTCGAAGTGCAGCGCGAACAGCGCCCGCTATTGTTCCTGCTGAAGTTCTTGGGCCCCAATCCGCGTGCAATCATCCTCAGTTTATCCATGTTTGCGGGCAGCCCGCTATGGTTTTTCGTCGTGCAGTCGGTGGCGCTGAACCTGTTGCTTGTGATCGCGGTGAGGCTGGAAGACGCTGCCGCGCGGCGTGTTGCGGTGCGGCTGGGTCTCGCCTGAAGTCGCGCCCGGCCGGTCGGAAAGTCGCGCTTGTTGGAACCAGGCCCTGCGCGACGCGCTTGCAATGTCATGACATTTTTGCGACGCGCTTGTTTCGTCCACGGAGAGGGCCACATACCACTATGACTTCGACACAGGCGGCCCGCGAGCCCTTCGTCGCTCGCACATTGCGCAAGGCCGCGCGCCTGCTCGGCCCCGCGGGCGTGTTCTTCAAGGGCTTCCTCAAGAATCCGGTAATGGTGGGGGCGGTGATGCCATCCTCGCGCCGGACGATCGACCGGATGCTGTCGAAGGTCGACTGGGACAATTGTCGCCTGTTCGTTGAATACGGCCCTGGCGTCGGCACGTTCTGCCGCCCGGTGCTGGAAAAGCTGCGGCGCGACGGGCGGCTGATCGTAATCGACACCAACCCAGATTTTATCGCCTATCTCTCGCGAATCATTCCCGACGGGCGCTTTACCGCGATTCACGGATCGGCGGCGGACGTGGAAGAGATCGTGCGCGCCCATGGTTTCGATCATGCGGACTATGTGCTGTCAGGCCTGCCGTTCAGCACGTTGCCACCCGGCGTGGGGCCGGAAATCATGGCCGCCACCCATCGTGTTCTGCGACCGGGCGGGGCATTTCTCGTCTATCAGTACACGGCGCGGGCACGTGCGCTGATGGGCCGATATTTCCGCCATGTCGACAAGGGCTTCGAACCGCTGAACGTTCCGCCGTGTGTCCTGTCGTGGGGCTGGAAGGACTGAGGTTTTATTCGAAAACCGAGGCTGCCTGGCCCGCAGTGGGTACGGCCAACTGACCATAGATCGCGGCAAGCATTGCCACGAAATAGGTGTAGCCCACCGCGAGCAGTACGCCAGAAATCGTTTCGGCGAGAAGACGCTGGGTTTCCCCCCCGGTGGTCAGCACCAGCACGACGCCGACGAACATCATCACCAGCCCGTAGACGACGAGGAACAGGAAGCCCGCCAGTCCGATGAAGGCGAGCATCCGCCCGGTGTTGCCTTTCGTCAGTCGCAGGCTTTCTCGGATCGCGGCGATGGGATTGCGTTCCGGCCGTCCTGCAATCACTGGCGCGATCAGCATCGTCCGCATCACCGGATACATCAGCGCTCCAAAGGCGATAGCTGTCGCCAACCTGTCCGGCAGCGCCAGCGAAAGGCCGGCAACCACCACCAGCAACACAGGCAGGATACCCAGGGCCACGATCATCTGCGCGGCGAAATACGAAGGAATCGTGGAAAGACTGCGGCGGATTGCCTGGCCCACCGTGGGCCGCGCAGCGTCGAGCATAGTGACCAGCATCGTAAGCATCCCGGCCATGGGGATTAGCGAGAGCAAAAGCAGGATGGGTAACGAGCCGGCGTAATAGTCCTGCATCGCATCCATCATCTGCGCATCGGATACGCCGGGGCGGACCACGGGTGCCGGTACAAAGACCGCGCCGATCAGCCCGGGCAGGAGGAAGAATACGCCCGCAATGGCCATCAGCATGTCGCGGTTCGTATCGACCATCGCCGTGGCGCTTTTCCACGCGGCGCTGCTGTCCAATCGGGTTACCACGTCGTTCCTCGGCTTTGGCTGTGTTCGTGCAAGGCTGGCTCTAGCAGGGCGAACGCATCAACGCATCCCAGCACTTGCAGTTCGGGCCGCACCGGGCCAAGTGCGGCAGGATGAAGGGTTTGGCGGATATTGAAATCAGGCAAGACAGTGCGCTCGTGCCCTATCGCGCCGCGCTGGATGAGATGTCTGCGCGCAATGCTTCGATTGCCGATGGTGCTGCTCGCGAACTACTGTGGCTGCTCGAACACCCGCCGGTCTATACCGCCGGTACGAGCGCCGACCAATCCGAATTGCTCGATCCGCGCTTTGATGTCGTAGAGGCCGGGCGGGGAGGGCGTTACACCTATCACGGCCCCGGCCAGCGCATTGGTTATGTCGTCCTCGATCTGCGCACGCGGGCTCGGGATGTGCGCGGTTTCGTCCATGCCATCGAAGGCTGGGTGATCGACACGCTGGGCGATTTCGGCATCAAATCTTGGCGCGCGCCGGGTCGTATCGGCATCTGGACCCAAGGGTCGGATGGCCGCGAGGCCAAGATTGGCGCGATCGGCGTTCGAATCCGGCGCTGGGTCACGATGCACGGCTTTTCGGTGAACCTTTCGCCCGATCTTTCGCACTTCGGGGGAATTGTCCCCTGCGGCATCGAGGAATTTGGCGTCACCAGCCTCCGGCATCTGGGCTGCGAGGTTGCATCATCGGCGTGGGATGAGGCATTGCTGGCGCGCGCCGGCGAATTCCTCGCCCGGCTCGACATAGCCTGCCCTCCCGAGGATGCCCTATGAAGCGCACGACATTCGTTCTGGCCGTGATGCCCGCAATGGCGGCGCTTGCGCTGGCTGCCTGCAAGAAGGAGCCAGAGCTCAAGGCTCCCGCCGCCAGCGGCGAGGTTTTGCCCGGTTCAGTCAGTGACGCCATGCTCGATACCGACACATCGCAGGCGGAAGCTCCGGTGTTGACCCCGATGCCAACCAATTCGGCCAAGGCGATGAAAGGGGACGATCAGCCTGAAGATAACGCTTCGGGTGAATCGCCAGCGGCAACCGAGACCACCACCAGCCCGGCAGTCGGCCCAGACCCGAAGCCGTCGGCTACACCTTCGGCAAAGCCCACGCCCAAACCCGCCGCCGCGGCCAAACCAAAGCCGTCCGCAATCTGATCTGTTCGCTAATCCAGCCCTAGCAGCGCGCGGGCCTGTTTCAGATGCGGCTGGTCGATCATGCGACCGTTGATTTGTAAAGTTCCGGAATGAGGGCTGGCGGCAAAGGCACCTACGATGGCTTCAGCGTCGGCAATTTCGGCCTCACTCGGGGCGAAGGCAGCGTTGATGATTGACACTTGCGCCGGATGGATCGCCAGCATCCCGGTAAAGCCGTCGCCGCGCGCGGCCTCGGCGGCGAGGCGCATCGCGTCTTCATCACGAAAATCGGTATTTAGCGTGTCGATCGCCCACACCCCTCTTGCGTGCGCGGTAAGCAGTGTTTGTGCTCGCACAAAACGGAATGCGTCAGTCCAGCCGCCGTCTGCGGTGAACTTGCGCGAAGCGCCGATGGCGGCCGAAAGATCTTCCGCGCCCCATGTCAAACCGGCGAGGCGTGGCATGGAAGCGTCAACATAGCTGGCGATGTTAAGCGCCGCGCGCGGGGTTTCGCTCACCAATGGAATGATCTTCGTCTGCCCGTTGGGCACGCCGTTACGCTGTTCCAATTCATAGATTTCGGCGGCGACCATCCGCACCTGTTCCGGCCCGTCCGCCTTGGGCAGCATGATGCCATCGGGCGCGCCAGCCATCACCGCAGCCAGATCCTCGCGCCACATGCCGGCACCCCTGTCCAGCGCATTGACGCGCACCCAGCGCGCCTGTTTGCGCATGGTGATTTGCCGGCGGTGTGCTTGCAGCCAGTCACGCGCCATGCGCCGCGCATCGGCCTTGGCCGATGGCGCGACGGCGTCTTCCAGATCGACGATGATCGCGTGCGCACCCGTTTCTGGTGCCTTCTGCAGCTTCTTCTCGCTGTCGCCCGGCACGAACAGCCAGGATCGGGGATGGGTGCGCACGGTTTCTCCAGGATCAGGCTGTGGCAGAGGCGGGTTCCGCCGCCATGGTCGGATAATCGGTATAGCCGGCCGCGCCGGAAGAATACCACGTTTGGGGTGCCCCTCTGTTCGGCGCAAGTTCCGCTTCGGCGCGGATGCGCGCCACAAGGTCGGGGTTAGAGATAAAGGGCCTGCCAAAGCTGATCGCATCTGCCCGGCCCGAAGCTACATCGGCGGAGGCTGTTTCCGGCGTGTAGTCGCTGTTGAGCACCAGTGGGCCGGAGTAGATCGACCGGATCAGCGCATCCTGCTGCGGCACGTCGGTTGCGCCGAACGTGCCGTCGGGGCCGGGCTGGCGCAGTTCGACGAAGGCGGGCTGCAGGGCTTCCAGCACCCGCGCCGCTTCGGCAAATAGGCGGGCCGGATCGCTGTCATCCACGCCTTGGCTGCTTCCGTTGGGCGAAAAGCGGATCGCGACGCGGTCCGAGCCCCACACCGAGATCAGTCGCTCCATCACTTCGCGCATTAGGCGTACACGATTTTCGGGGCTGCCGCCGTAATCGTCATCGCGCAGATTGGAACTGTCTCGCAGGAACTGGTCGATAAGGTAGCCGTTCGCACCGTGCAACTGCACCCCGTCGAATCCGGCAAGCTTTGCGTTTTCCGCCGCTTGGCCATAATCATCGACCAGCCGCGCTATTTCATCCGTGCGCAGCGGCCGCGCGGTCGCAAAATCCTTCGTGCCCTCATACGTGTGGGCATGGCCCGGCGCGCGCGTCGCTGAAGCGGAAACCGGCAGCTCGCCATCGAGGAAATCGGGATGGACGATCCGGCCCATGTGCCAAAGTTGCAGAACGATGCGACCGCCGGCGGAGTGGACTGTTTCCACCACAGGCTTCCAGGCTTCAACTTGCTCCGGCGTCCAGATACCCGGCGCGAAAGGCCAACCTGCGCCTTCGCGGCTGATCGCAGTCGCTTCGGTGATGATGAGACCGGCTGCAGCGCGCTGGTGATAATATTCCTGCATGAGGGGCGTTGGCACGCCTTCACGTGTCGCCCGCCCCCGCGTGAGCGAAGCCATGACGATGCGATTGGGTGCTTCGATGGCACCGAGACGGACAGGCTGAAAAAGCGATTCGACCATGGACATCCACCTTGTTGAATGAAAATGAAGACTTCGCGAAGGAAAACGCGTTTCAATTCGCAACGTAGTTAGGAAGGCTCCCGCTGGATGACAAGCTTTGGCGGTGAGCAACATGGGACTCATGCCGATCCCAAGCATTTTGCCGCGCTACTGGGGGGAAATTTCGCGCTGGCGCTGGGGCCTTGGTTCGTGCGGCTGGCTGATAGCGGCCCGGTTTCCGCCGGTTTCTGGCGCATGGCTCTGCCATTACCGCTGTTAGCGCTGCTGGCATGGCGCAACCATCAGCCTCTATCGGGATTTGGCCGGCGCGCGTGGTGGCCAGTCGCTTTCGCGGGCGTGCTTTTTGCACTCGATCTTTCGAGCTGGCATGTTGGCATTGAGCTGACGCGGCTGGGTAATGCTTCTTTGTTTGGAAATGCGGGCAGTCTTATCCTGATGGGTTGGGCGCTCATCGTCGCGCGCCGCCTGCCGCGTCCTGCCGAAGCCATCGCTATTGTGCTGGCTGTGGGCGGGGCCGTGATTCTGCTCGGCCGCTCGATGCAAATCGATAGCTCAACTCTCCACGGCGACTTGTTCTGCATCCTGGCGGGCGTATTCTACGTCGGCTATATCCTCCCCATTCAACACGCACGGCTGCGTTTCGGCAACTGGGCGCTGTTGTTTTATGCCAGCCTTGCGGGGGCGCCCGTCGCCCTCATCGCTGCGCTGTTTCTCGGTGAACCTGTGTGGCCGCACGTCTGGTGGCCGGTGATTGCGCTCGCCATCGGCAGCCAAGTGATCGGGCAGGGCCTGCTGGTCTATGCCCTGCGCCATTTTTCGGCCCTGATCGTGGGCGTGGTGCTGTTGACCCAACCGGCGGTGTCGATCATCGCCGGCTGGCTGGCGTTTGGCGAGACCATGGGCTGGCTCGATGCGCTGGGCATGGTGCTCGTGGCGGGTTCGCTGGTGCTGGCGCGTTTATCAGAATCGCCTAAGGCCCAGTCACGATAAATTTATCCGGATCAGATCTTTGCTCTGGCGGGCAATCATTCGCTGGCTATAGTCCAGTTAGTTTCAGTCGTAATGAGTCTCCGGTCGCGAGCGGGGGAGTTTGATCGCCCCCTCAGCCGGAGATTATGGCTGATGGGGCTGCACGGTGCGGCCTTGCAAACCGGGGACCAGGAATGTCGAAAGCACCATCTGCAAAAGCTTTGCTTGCCGAAAACGCGTCGTGGGACGTGTTTGAAACGCTCGGATCTCCGCTCCGCGTCGGGCTCAGTATCGCGGCGCCCACCGTCAGCGATCCACTTGCCTTCAATCTCGACGACTATGTCGGCTTCACATTCCGTGACAAGCCGATCCTCGATCTGAACGGCGTGAAGTCGCACATAGATTCGGGCACCATACTGAAAACGCCGAACGGCATTATAACCTACAGCTTTACCGATCATAGCCACCTGACTGGCCTTTATAACAATCCTACGATCGGTTTTACCGCAGGTTACGGCTTCTCGCCGTTCAACACAGCGCAGCAGGCCGAAGCGCGTGACTCTATCAAGCTGTGGGACGATCTGGTGAAGCCCACCTTCGTCGAAAAGAACGGCACCGGCGCAGATATCCAGTTCGGCAATTCGTACGACCCCGCACAGGCCTATGCCTATTATCCCGGCTCGAAGGGCTATAAGTTCCAGTCAGACGTGTTCGTGGCCGATCCTGCGGTGAACTGGACTAACGCTTGGCTGGGCTACAACGGCTATGGCGCGACCACGCTGATCCACGAACTGGGCCACACGCTCGGCCTCTCGCATCCCGGTGCGTACAACTACGATCCCAATCTCGACCTGACGTACGACAACTATGCCGAATATGCGCAGGACAGCACGCAGTACACGATCATGTCGTACTGGAGCGCCAGCGAGACCGGCGCGCGTATCGTCGACTGGAGTACGTTCCTGCTGGGCAACGCGCAAACACCCTTGGTGCACGATATTGTAACGATCCAAGCGAAGTACGGTGCCGATCCCACAACGCGGGCTGGCAACACAACTTATGGCTTCAACACCAATGCTGGCAACGAAGTCTATGATTTCAGCAAGAACGCCTATCCTTACCTGTCGATCTACGATGCCGGGGGCGTGGATACGTTAGACCTGTCGGGCTTCAACGCAGGCGCGCAGATAGACCTTCATGCTGGGTCGTTCAGTTCGGCCGGACAAGCGCTGGTTTCGGCGGCCACAGTCAATGCAAATGATGCTGCATTGGATGCCTTGGGCGCAGGCGGGTTGGGGACGATCGATCAGGCTACTGTTGATGCCGTGGGCGCCCGGTATATAGCCCGCAATGCTGCCAGTATCGCCGCCGACACGGGCGTCAGCGGGGTGAATGCTACCGAATACATGAACCTGTCGATCGCGTATGGCACCACTATAGAAAACGCGACCGGCACCACCCAGCGCGACGTGCTCTGGGGTAACGAAGTCGCCAACGTGATCAAGGGCCTGGGCGGCAACGACGTGATCGACGGATTCGAAGGCAAGGACACTCTGTACGGCGGCGCAGGGGCGGATGTGTTCCAGTTCACGTCATTGAAAAGGGTGACACCGTGGCCGATTTCCAGACCGGTTCGGACAAGATCGACCTGACTGGCACAGCGGTCGATTTCAGTTGGATCGGCAACTCTGCTTTTCACGGCGTGGGGGGCGAATTGCGGTATGCTGGCGGTCATCTGCTGGGCGACGTGAACGGCGACAAGGTGGCCGATCTCGACATCACGGTGACGGGCTCGCTGGTGCAGAGCGACGTAATCTTCCTCTGATCGTCAGCCGGGTCGCACTTGGAAAGAGCGGCTCCTTGCGGGGCCACTCTTTCCGTTCAGATTACTGTCGGGTCGCTTAAATCGCCGCCTTGAACGGTCGCGCCCCGAGATCGCCCATGCCGACGGTGCCGCTCGCCATTTCCAGCATTGCATCGAGGCTCTTTTTCGCGGCCAGCCGCAGGCTCTCCTCGATCTCGATGCGCGGGGAAAGATCGCGCAGCGAAAGGTAAAGTTTTTCCATGGTGTTGAGGGCCATGTAGGGGCAGATGTTGCAGTTGCAGTTGCCGTCTGCGCCGGGCGCCCCGATGAAGGTCTTGGCCGGCATCGCCAGTTCCATCTGGTGGATGATGTGCGGCTCTGTCGCTACGATCAGCGTGTCACCTTCCATCGTTTTGGCGAATTGCAGGATACCGCTGGTCGAACCGACATAATCGGCATGGTCGACGATATGCGGCGGGCATTCGGGGTGCGCGGCGATCGGAGCGCCAGGATGTTGCGCCTTCAGCTTTAACAATTCGGTTTCCGAAAACGCTTCATGCACGATGCACACGCCGGGCCACAGCAGCATGTCGCGACCGAACTTGCGGTTCAGGTAACCGCCGAGATGGCGGTCAGGACCGAAGATGATTTTCTGTCCGGCAGGAATCTTCGACAAAATCGTTTCGGCGCTGGAAGACGTCACGATTACATCCGAGAGCGCTTTCACCTCGGTCGAGCAGTTGATGTATGTAAGCGCGATGTGGTGAGGATGCGCTTCGCGAAAGGAGCGGAATTTGTCCGGCGGGCACGAATCTTCAAGACTGCACCCGGCGTCTAGATCGGGCAGCACCACGATTTTCTGCGGGCTAAGAATCTTGGCGGTATCGGCCATGAACTTGACGCCGCAGAACGCGATCACGTCGGCATCCGTGGCCGCCGCCTTGCGTGACAGTTCCAGCGAATCGCCGACGAAATCGGCCAGATCCTGAATCTCACGCTTCTGGTAATAATGCGCGAGGATTACCGCGTTGCGCTCCTTGCGCAGGCGGTCAATCTCGGCGCGCAGGTCAACGCCGGACAGGTTTAGGGTCTGGGCAGTCATCGCATGGTACTCGTACGGGCGACGAACCGCGCCGCCCGCGCAAGGGGGGACTTAGGGGCCGTGTCAGCCCGCTGCAATAGCCTGTGCGTACGCTGAGAAGGGCGCATTGGCCGGCATCACATCGGAGTTGGCTCTCCGTCGAAAGAAACCACCACTTTCACGTTGCCATACCCCGCAACTTGCAGCGGGATCGACAGGTTCTGACGAATCGCCTCTTTCGCAGCGCCACGAGCCAGATTCATCAGCACCGGGTTGCTGGCTTGCTCGACCGCCATCTGTTCGGCCAACCGGGTGTTGTCACGCGTCAGCTTGGCCTGCGCATCGCGAGTGATCCACACGCCTTCGCGCAAGTATTGAGCGCGCGCCTCGTCGAGGTTTGGCCGCGTGACCGAGAGGGGCGGGAGGCGCACGGACAGCATTTGGGTCGCTGCATTCCATTTCATCCGGTCGCGCCCCACCGCGCCCAGATCGATGGCATAGTCGACGCGAGCAGGGATAACGGCAACTTGCTTGGACTTGACCAGCCCGAACATCCGCGAATCGTCGCTTGAAACGACCGGGGCAAGCTGTGCACTGAATACCGAAAGCCGGTCCTGCTTTTCAAACGCGATGAGGCTGGTCGCCAGCGGATCGCCTGCGTCCTCGGGCTTCCATAATTGCCAAGCCAGCACCGCAACAACCCCCAGAGCACCGAGGAATAGCAGCCAAGGCAGTGCGGAAATGCGTGCCAGCGATCGGGCGGGGGCGGGCGAAGTTACAGGTTGATCGACCATCGCTCCCCCAAACGGGCGACCCGGCCCTGCCGTTCCAGATCGATCAGGTGCGCAAGCACCGATCGACCGGCGGCACCTGTCAGTCGAGGGTCGAGGCCCTTGTACATCACCGCGACCATTCCCGTAATTTCGTGCGGGCCCTGATCGAGCAGCCTTACGATCTGCCGTTCGCGTTGCCGCCGGTGGCCGATCATGCCGCGCACGAGTTGCCGTGGCTTGTCGATTCGCGGCCCGTGTGCGGGGTAATAGATTTTGTCCTTGCGGCCATAGAGCTTGGCCAGTGACGCCATATAGGCGGCCATATCGCCATCG
>Ga0163162_10002119_pt1 | contig 18639 bp, 12 predicted proteins | sample S55metaG_FD_115310 | JGI IMG/M metagenome (GOLD analysis project Ga0163162, IMG submission 115310) | Switchgrass rhizosphere microbial communities from Kellogg Biological Station, Michigan, USA - S5-5 metaG | ecosystem: Host-associated > Plants > Roots > Rhizosphere > Soil | place: USA...
CCCTCCCTTCGCAACGAAAACCAGCCAAACTCTATGTTTGGCTGTTTAATTTAATAAGCGGTACATCTTTTACTATTCACCAGCCATTGCAGAAATAGCTATTTCCCATTGTCATGAAAGTTGGTTTTGTAAACATATTTGGCAAGCCGAATGCGGGGAAAAGCACTTTGTTAAATGCGCTCATGGGCGAAAAGCTCGCGATTGTTTCTCGTAAAGTGCAAACAACGAGGCATCGGATAAAAGGCATTCTTACAACAAAAGGTTACCAGGTTATTTTTTCTGACACGCCGGGGATCATTCAACCTGAATATAAGCTGCATGAAAAAATGATGCAGGTAGTAAAGAATTCGTTGGAGGATGCAGACCTTGCGATATTGATGCTGGACGTTCGGGATAACCTTGATGAAAATGACAAAATTTTTTCTTCTTTGCATTTGAAAGTCCCGGCAATCGTGGTTATAAATAAAATTGAAAAGGCTGACAAAAAGGATAAAGAAAATGCAATTCTTTTCTTCGAAGGCAAAGAATATTGTAAAGAAGTTGTTGCGATCTCCGCATTAAAAAAAATTAATATCGACGTACTCGTTGAAAAGATAGTTGGATCTTTACCTGAAGGTGATCCTTTTTTTGATGGGGAAGATATGACTGATCTCCCCGTTAAATTTTTTGTCAGCGAAATGATACGGGAAAAGATTTATGATTTATACGAAGAAGAAATTCCTTATCATACGACGGTGTTGGTACAGGAATTTAAAGAGAAAACGACGCTTGTTAAAATAAGGGCCGATATCATTGTAAACCGGGAAACTCAAAAAGGAATCATACTTGGCGAAGGAGGCAAAATGATCAAGAAATTAGGCACTGAAGCAAGAAAGGATATCGAAAATTTCCTGGGACAAAAAGTCTTTCTTGAATTATTTGTAAAGGTGAAGCCCAAATGGAGAGATAATGAAATCTTTTTGAAGGAATACGGATATAATTGAGGCGCGACAAAAATCGATTTGCGCAAATTTGAATATAGAAGTCATGAGTGGATTTACACTAGCAATTGTTGGACGGCCAAACGTGGGAAAGAGTACGCTTTTTAATCGCTTACTCGAGGAGCGCAAGGCGATCGTCGATGATATAAGTGGCGTTACGCGCGACAGGCAATACGGCGTGGCCGATTGGAACGGTAAATCATTTAACGTGGTCGACACGGGGGGATTCGTCCCGGAAAGTGAAGATGTTTTTGAAAAAGAAATAAAAAAACAGGTGTTGATTGCCGTGGAAGAGGCGAACGCAATCGTATTTGTCACGGATACGGCAACAGGAATAACTGCGCTTGATGAAGCAATGGCCGACGTTTTGCGCCGCTCAACGAAACCCGTTTTTCTTGTAGTCAACAAAGTTGATAACAACGAGCGTTTACTTGAAGCAACAGAATTCTACGGCCTTGGATTTGAAAATATTTTTTTTATTTCTGCAATGACGGGAAGCGGGACAGGTGAATTACTCGATGCCGTTGCAGCTTTGATCAAAGATGAAGATGTTACTCCACTCGACTCGTCACTCCCAAAATTTGCGATCATCGGGCAACCAAATGTGGGAAAATCGTCGCTGCTTAATGCATTAGTTGGAAAAGAAAGAACAATTGTAAGCGATATTGCTGGCACAACGCGTGATACAATTCACACACACTATAAATTATTTAAGAAGGATTTCATATTAATTGACACGGCTGGTATTCGTCGGAAGGCCAAAGTACACGAAGATCTTGAGTTTTATTCTGTAATAAGAGCGGTGAAAGCCCTGGATGAAGCCGATGTTTGCCTCTTAATGCTGGATGCGGTGAAAGGAGTTGCGGCACAGGACCTGAACATTTTTAGTATGGCAGTAAAAAAAGGAAAAGGAATTGTTGTGCTGGTAAACAAATGGGATCTCGTCGATAAACAGACAAACACTGCAGTTGAATACGAAAAAGAACTTAAGAAAAGATTTGCGCCATTCACTGATCTGCCGATTCTATTTATCTCGGCAAAAGATAAGACCCGGATTTTTAAGGCGATTGAAACGGCGCTGGAGGTTTATGAAAACAGGCAAAGGAAAATTGCTACTTCTGCTCTAAATGACATCATGCTAAAAGCGGTGGAGGCTTATCATGCGCCTGTAGTTCGTGGGAATGCTGTTAAAATAAAATACATATCGCAATTGCCGACTTATGTTCCGTCTTTTGCATTTTTTACAAATTATCCTGATGATATTAAACAGCCATATAGAAACTACTTAGAGAATCAACTTCGCCGTCACTTCAATTTTACAGGAGTTCCACTAAGAATTTACTTCAGGAAAAAATGATAATCCGCTGACCGCCGCACAACGCAAGAAAACCGGTTGCTGAACTGCAATATCCACAACGGTTGCGCTTTTGTGACTAAAAATACTTGCACTGTTTGCATACGCCAGTAACTTTGCGCGCAATTAATATTTCAACAATGAAAAAACTACTCGGTATCCTGGTAATTGCAGCGGCTATGACTGCCTGCAATAACAGTGCTGATTCTGCAGCTGGCACTGTTGATTCTGCAACAAAAGCAGCCGCAGATACGGTAAAAGCAACACTTGACACTGTTGCTAAAAAAGTTGATTCGACCGCTCACGCGGTTGTCGATTCTGCAAAGTCTAAAATAAATGCAGCAAAAGACAGCGTTAAGAAAGCTATTAAGAAATAATTGACTTTATTTCTTTGCAAAAGAATCCTTCTGACAAGAGGGATTTTTTTATTTATAACGGTTGAAAATTTTTCACACCCAGCTTTTAACGGTATCGCATAGGGTTAAAACCTCTCACCTAAAAATGGTATTCCAAATCGCCTCCCGCTGAATTTATCTTGCTTAAGCTTTTGCAGCGGACCCGACAATGGTCTGTGCATTTGCATAGTCGATCGTCCAAATCTTAGTCTATGTATTTATTTCGTGAATTTGTGAGAAGGAAGGGACCTTATTTGTTTTTTGTGGCAAGCTTCTTAATGTTTGATCAATCTTCTGGTGCAACAAAAACCTGGACGGGTTTGGCTGGCGATGGTCAGTGGGCAACAGCAGCGAATTGGAATGGAGGAACTCTTCCTGTTGCTGGTGATGATATTTTGCTAGACAATTCATCAGCGACTGCAAATTATGCGGTGATGTTGCCCAATGTTGCAATAGTCGTCAGATCAATAACCATTAATCCGGATCCGGGAAGAACGATTCAATTGACCTTGCCCAATTCGAATACAACGGAGCCAGCGTTGACGGCTACTGGTCCGGGTTATGGCTTATTAATAAATGACGGAGGAGTATTTGAGAATGCGTCGGGATTGACGAGCGGAGAATCATTGGCTATTGGAGATTCACTTCGCATAAACAATGGTGGCAGGTATATTCACCGTACCAAAGCATCACATGCAAACAACATTGCACGGCTGTTGTCCTCAGCGCCGGGAACAGAAAAAGGCATATTTGAATTTAATGTACCACGAGCCTCATATACGGTGTCCGTCAGTAATCGTATATATGGCACCGTTATATTCAATGCAACGGCTGCCGGTGGTGGAATAAACTATACTTGTACTGGGAGCAATCCGTTTACGGTAAATGGAGATCTGCAGATAAATGCCGGGGTAAATCTGAGTATAGATCTCGCCAGTACAAATGGAAATATTTTGGTCAAAGGAAATTTTATTCAGCTCGGTGGTCAACTAAACCTTGCGAGTGGGGCAGGTAATTCAACAGTCATGAGGATTGACGGAAATGTTACACAAATACCAGGCAGCCAGATTACAGAAACAAATACAGGGATGCCTTTTATTGAGCTTAATGGTTCTGCTGTACAACAGGTTTCATTTGGAGGGACTATAGTTAACAGTGTTGGATTTAGGGTAAATAACGCGGGAGGTGTTGTTCTCATGTCTCCTTTACAACTGCCATTTAAGTTGGAATTACAGCGTGGTAAAATAACAAGTTCGCAAGTTAATTTATTGACCTTGCAAAATAATTGCACGCTGACCGTGGATACGACTAATGTAAATCTCAGTTTTGTTGACGGACCGGTTCGCAAAGAGGGACTTGCTTCATCACAGTATTTTCTTTTTCCCGTCGGAAAAAATAATCTGATGAGATGGCTGGAATTAAAGAATGTAACCGGGAATTTCACGGTCGAGTATACACGAGATGATCCCAGGCAGTTAGCCAATGTGTATGGGTCAGGGCTTCATCATATTTCCAGTGTTGAATATTGGAGCGTAAATGCGGATGTAACGCCGGTTTCCGTGGCAAATGTTGAGTTATCATTCAAAACCCCGGAAAGCGGTGGGGTCACGGATCTTAATTATTTAAATGTTGCGTCGCTGTCCGCGGGGATTTGGCAAGACGCTGGTCATACCGGCGTAACAGGGAATTTTAACACAAGTGGATCGGTTGTCAGTAATACCATAGGCAACCTTGACGCAATCGGTTATTTCACGTTGGCAAGCACAGTTGATCTACAGAATCCGCTTCCGGTAGAAATTATAAATTTCAACGGGCGGCGTTCCAACAATGCGACCGAATTTGATTGGGAGATTGAAATGCCAGAAGACGTGTCAGGATTTGACATACTGGCAAAAACAGATGGCGATTTTAAGGTTGTAGCGCAAATTCCGGCAACATCCGGTAAAACGAAGTATAAGTTTGAATATTTCGCGGGTTTAGTGACAAACTATTACCGTCTCCGTGTTATTGACAAGAATGGGAAAATTTATCTAAGCAAGATCATATCAATTGATTTTAGTGCTTCGGATTACATCGTTGCAATAAATCCTTCAATCATTACCGACGATATGCTGCATGTGCGTGTGAATTCGCCGAATTCGCAAAATCTTGAATGGCTGGTGTCGGCAATCGACGGAAGAGTCATAAGGGTGGGGTTTATGAATGTTGAGCCAGGAAGTAACTTAATTAGTTTACAGTTGCCGACACTTCCTACGGGAGTCTATCAAATAGTTATTGTGAATTCCGAACATCAGTACCGCATTGAAAGATTTGTAAGGCGATAGTTGTAAATGCACTCAAATAATTCATGAGATATTCGGCGCCTGAATCATAAAGGAATAAGTTTTTTACTTTGCACACACGCGCTACAATTTGAATAAGGTGACTATACTTTTGATTTCTTTCTTGTAGCCCTCCAGTGCGGCTATTTCCTGTTTAATAAAACTGTTTTTTTCAAATGAACCTGTGACAACGGCCATCTCATTCGGACTGCTGTACATCATTTTTCGAAATGGATTCGTATAATCTTTTTCTCGCGAGTCATAAATGCCTTTTGTCATCCATTCTTTGGTAGTGATGCTTTGCTGCAGTAAAATTTTTAATTCCGATCTGGTGATCTTTTTCAGATTTAAACCCTGGATGTCTTTGATAGCCGCCAAAGCATAGTAAAACTTGTCGAGTGCATAATTTTCGCCTTGGCTTTTATAAAACTCATGCACCCGGTTCCAGTCTTTTACTTTTCCCTTTCTCACTTGTTCGAGAAAACTGTGAACTACATTCTCTTTAATAAGTTGACTGCCGACATTAAGCCACATAGAGTTATCGAAACGTGAGGGAAGTGATTTCTGCAGATCCCCCAATGACTTTAATTTATGCACCTTTATGAAATCGGTTAACAATACGGCTGCATAGTGACTTATTAATTCCTTAAACAGATGATACGCTTGTGGTACTTTCAACAACCTGGTTTTTCTTTCGCTGTTTTCAATACCATCAGCCAGGATTTCCAAATCATCGACGATTGGCTTGCGCGCTTCCAAGAGTTTTTTACCTAGTTGCGCAAGTTCCTGATCATTATATTTTTTCCTTGGCTCATATTTTTGCGCATATGCCTTACCGGTATATTTTTGAAATAAGCCGAGCGAAGAAATCATTTCCTGGACACTATCTGGTGCGAGGAAGTTGTATTCAAGTAGCTGGGTCTTATCACTTCGTTTGTCACGATCGACATATTTCCACGAATTTCTTGCCAACGCGTACATATTGTGCAAAAACCAATAGGCGGGCATAATTAATAATTCATCCTTGCTTGCGTCATTACTTACCAGTGAAAATGGGAAGGGAATGTCCAACTCCGCAGGGTAGTCGCCTTTCGCGAGAATGTTAAACGATGCGAATCTGGAATTGTGTTTGAGACTAACACAAAGGCCTGGCCAAAATCCCCGCCCGCCTGTTAACTCTCCATCCGGGCTGCGAGAGTTATGATTTGAACCAATTGTTGCTCCTGCGGCCATATTTGTTTGGCCCATGAGTAATGCGGCGCAAAGAAATGAATTGTTATGATGCTGTTCGTGCGCGGGAAAGATCAACGAATTAAGAACTTCGCAACACGAGATCGTCGAATTATTTCCAAGGTAAGAATTTATGAGTCTCGCACCGTATTTTAGTTGCGATTGAGAAGCAAGGATAAATCGGACAGCTTTTACTCCGTAAAATATCCTGCATCCGTGGCCAATTATCCCGTTTACCAACTCACATCCTTCTCCAATTTGAGTCTTTTCATTGGCGGATGAATTAATCGTAAGATTCTTTAATTTGTTTGCTCCTTTTAAATACGCGTCGGTTCCAATTAAAACATCTTTGATGATCTTACAGTTTTTAATAACACTTCTGTCCCCGATTTTTCCATAGTATCCACGATAGTTGTCAAATTTCTTTTCCGTAAATTCTTTGAACTTTTCCTGCAATATTTCGTCATCGCGGAAGCGACTCCATAACCACGCATCACCAGGCAACATGCCATCGAACGGAATAATACTTCTGCCTCCATTTTCGTTGCATATCTCAAGTCGGATGCGGATGAACTCTGGCTCTCCTTCTTTGAGAATGCCGTTTCCGAATTTCGCATGATCGGTTGTAGTGAGTTCGTTTGTATTGACGATCATGACATCGTTTCCAATAATGTAATGGGAAAGATAATTTACATTGTCGATGCTGACATTGTCACCAAAGTCAGAACTGATGATCGTACTATTGTACAATCCAACTGGCCGGCGCAGGTTGTGAAATTCGAGATAGTACGGTTCCAATTTGCCGATGCGCACAAGCCCAAAAAATTTACAATTCTGAACCAAATCCGCGCTGAATGCATCTGATACCAGGATCCGATTCCAATTATCCGATGTATTCCGGTTGCGTACCAATGACTCAATTTCAAAAGCTGTCAATTGTCGATACGAAATGCCATTTTCGTTTTGTTTATTCCTTAACCAATATTCATCTTTTCCTTTAGGCAAATATTTTTCTGGGATAAAATTGTATCCAAGCTCTGCAACATTACTTTTTTTGATCTCGTTCATTGGATTGATTAAACCGGAAAGTTAAATAAAAATCGGCGGAGCAGATTTGTACATTGTTATTTGAAAAAATAATAGCTCACCGAAGAATGGTATTGTTGGCACTGATTGATCATCTTATTTTTCGCCCGAAAGTTCAAAGGCACGATGAAAAAATCTAAACAGGTGATGCTACTGCCAGATGAAACTATCGCAGGTAAAATATATATGATAAGTACGAGAAAGGTTATGATCGATAGAGACCTCGCGGAATTATATGGCATCGAAAACAAGTGACTCAAAGAGGCCGTGCGAAGAAATATCAGTCGTTTTCCGGAAGACTTTATGTTTCAAATGACTCCAGATGAATTCCAGATTTGGAGGAAGCAAATTGCGTCCTCCAAATCTGATCTTCAGGCGCAGCCTGCAACAATAAAAATAGGTTTTAGAAGCAGAATGAAATGGATGACTGATTTTGAAAGAAATTACGAGCCCGAAAGTTAATTATTCAACAGTCACACTTTTTGCAAGATTTCTTGGTTTATCGACGTCAAAGCCTTTGGCAATCCCGATATAACACGCCAGCAATTGCAGGGGAATTACGCTGAGCAGGGGCGCGACAATTTCATCGGCTTCCGGAACGATCATTATGTCATCCGCCATTTTGGGAATCATGTCGTCGCCATTGCTTATGACCGCAATTACCTTTCCCTTCCTGGCCTTAATTTCCTGAATGTTGCTCACTATTTTTTGGTGATAAGAATCTTTGGTTGCAACAAATACTACAGGTAATGTTTCATCTACGAGTGCAATGGGACCGTGTTTCATTTCTGCGGCAGGATATCCTTCTGCGTGTATGTAGGAAATTTCTTTCAATTTCAAAGCTCCTTCAAGAGCAATTGGAAAATTGTAGCCCCGCCCGAGGTACAAGGCATCTTTTGCATTTTTATATTTTTCCGCTAGTTGTTTTACAACTCCCTCTTGTACCAGAACCTCTCTTACTTTTTCTGGGATGTTATGGAGTTCCGTAAGCAAGTAAGTATAGCGATCATCGTCGATACTTTTTTTCTCTTTTGCCAATTTTAGTGCAATCATGATCAACACGACAAGTTGGGCAGTAAACGCTTTTGTGCTGGCAACGCCGATTTCAGGACCCGCATGCGTATATGCACCGGCGTTAGAGATGCGTGCAATAGACGATCCAACAACATTAACAACTCCAAAAATAAATGCCCCTTGTTCTTTTGCCCGCTCGATAGCCACGATTGTATCAGCTGTTTCGCCGCTCTGCGAAACTGCAATGATCACGTCGCCCTTATGCACAACCGGGTTGCGATAACGGAATTCGGATGCATATTCGACTTCAACCGGAACCCGGCAAAGCTCTTCAAATACATATTCTGCAAGTAAGCCGGCATGCCAACTCGTTCCGCATGCAATTATAATAATGCGACTGGCATTTTTCAACTGCTCAATATGATTTTGAACGCCCCCCATCGTGATCGTGCGTTTGTTTATATCCAATCGCCCGCGTAAGCAGTCAAAGATTGTATCGGGTTGTTCAAAAATTTCTTTCAACATGAAGTAGTCATAACCGCCTTTCTCAATAGCGGTCAATTCAAGGTCCAGCTTTTGTACGAATGGAGTTATCTTCTCATTTCCAAGATTTTTCAACACCAATTCATCCGCCTTGATGATCGCGAGTTCATAGTCGTTTACATAGACGACTTCCTTGGTATATTCGATAATAGGAGATGCATCAGATGCCAGAAAATGTTCGTTCCGGCCGATGCCAATCACCAGCGGACTTCCCTTTCTAGCGGCAATGATTGTGTCAGGATGATCACGGTCGAGCAAAACGAGCACATAAGCACCAACAACTCTTTTTAATGCAATACGCAACGCTTCTTCTAACTCACAATCATTATTTTTTTGAATGTCCTCGATAAAATTAAGCAGTACCTCGGTGTCGGTGTCACTATTGAACTGATATCCTTTTTTTATCAGCTCTGTTTTTAATTGCGTGTAATTTTCAATGATACCATTATGAATCATCGCAAGCCTTCCACTGGCAGAACTATGCGGATGTGCATTGCGATCACTTGGTTCTCCATGTGTGGCCCACCTCGTGTGGCCGATGCCTGCGTGTGCCTGCAAATCCTGGCCAATTAAATATTCTTCGAGTTCTGCAACTTTTCCTTTTTTCTTGTACACTTTTAAACCGTGATTTAAAAGCGCAACACCCGCACTATCATAGCCTCTGTATTCTAATCTTTTCAGACCTTTTAATATAATTGGATAAGCTTCCCTGTGACCGATATACGCAACAATTCCACACATATGATGATTTTAAAGAAGCAATATTAGAGATTTTAATTTTAGTGGCTGAGTTGCGTTCAAATGCCCGGTACTCTTCAGGGATTTTATACTTTGGAAAAGTCTATTTTACTTCAACCACGTTTCAAACAATTTCAAGATTCGCTTGTACTCGTCTGTCCAGCTGGAAGGCTCAACGAACCCATGATCTTCCACGGGGTACACCGCGAGTTCCCAATCATTTTTTCCGAGTTCAATTAATCGCTGAGATAATCTCACAGCATCCTGGAAATGGACATTGACATCCACCATGCCATGACACATCAATAGGTGATTCTTTAAGCCGGTGGCAAAATTGATTGGCGAGGAACGTTCGTAAGCAAGACTATCCGCAACTGGTGTATTTAATATCGCGGAAGTATACCCATGATTGTAATGCGCCCAGTCAGTAACTGGTCGAAGTGCGGCGCCCGCCTTGAACACATCAGGTTGCGTGAACAAAGCCATAAGCGTCATGAATCCGCCGTAACTTCCACCGTACATGCCTATGCGCTTTTCATCAATTCCATATTGACTCACGAGAAATTTTGCTGCATCCACTTCGTCGTCTAAATCTTTTCCTCCCATATGGCGGTAAATGCCGGTTCGCCAATCACGTCCATAACCGGAACTTGCCCGATAGTCTATGTCCATCACCGTATATCCCTTGTCTGCAAGCAGGTTATTAAACATTAATTCGTGATAATAGTAGCTCCAGCGAAATGCAATATTTTGCAAGTATCCTGCGCCATGCACAAAAATTACAGCCGCATTATTTTTCTTGCCTGCCGCGGGTTCATAAATCCGGGCATACACTTGTTTGCCATCTCTCGCGGTGAACGTAAAAATTTTTGTATCGCGCCAAGGATACGATTTCCATTCATCGCTCATTCCAAAGTGCGTAATCTGTACCGGTAATTTTCCAGGTGCATTTTCCTGGACAAATAATTCCCATGGCCTGGTTTGGGTCGAGTACCGGTAAGCAATGTATTTTTCATCAGGAGAAATAATTACTTCGTACCCGCCTTCCATAGAAGTGATTTTTTCTTTTCCGCCTCCATCCGTGCTGATTCTGTAGAAGTCCTGCTTGCCTGGATGGGTTTCATTTGTTACGATATAAAAATGTTTTCTGTCGCGACTAATTTGCGCGTCTTGTATTTCATAGTTTCCTTGCGTAATTGCCTTTTTTGCAGATGTTGAAAGATCGTATGAATATAAATGTGAATAGCCAGTGGATTCGCTCTGAAAGAAAAAAATATTTTCACTGATCCAGCCCATCATGCCTGTGCTTAACCACCCGATACCGGGGCCGCCGATCCAGGCATTATCATACTGGTGATCCATCACCGACAATTTTCCTGATAGGGGATCGAGCTTCGTGAGCCAACGATCCTTGTTGTCTACTGAGCGTATATCCATCACCGGTACCGTTCCTTCTTCGTTCCATAGCAACCTGATCGCAAAGACTTCTTTTTGAACGGCCTTCTTATCGCCCAATTTTTGTGGATAATCTTTTGCATAATCGGGAGCATCCATTATACCTGGCAATGAATCCGTATTCACCTTTATAACAGTATCCTTAATCCTGTCATAAATATATGTCGTCGTTTTGTCCTGTGGGGCGCCGACTTTAGGAAGCCCCGTCAGTTCACTTGTATAACCGGTCTCAGTCACATATCTTGGAACGTTTGTGTTTTTTGCGTGTGATGATTCTATTAAATTGTAACTGATAAACCTTCCATCGGGGCTGATCTGAATGGTATCTATTCTTTTGTCACCGATATAAATTTTCTTGGCAGAGTCAGGAGACTTGAATGATTTTAAATTTTTTTCTCTTTCGGCGCGTTTATTTTTTCTCTCACGGATAATATCTGAAGTTCTTGTCTGCTCATTTAGAAGCCATTGATCCTGTTCATTGATTGTTGCGACTTTTGGCGTGTCTGTGCTAATAAAATGAGTAAGTTGTTTTGTTGTTGATTCTGCTATATCCCATGCAAAAAAATCATTCCCTACCGTATACACAACCCACTTGTCATGATTTGAAAAACCCACGGTGGATTTCGCCTCATCCGTGTTTGTTATCCGTTGCGTTTTTTTAAGCGCTGGTGTGAACAGGTATACATCACCGTTATACAGGTATGCAACTTTACTATGCGAACGATCGTTCGCACCAAATGATATTGCAATTGCACGCTGTCCATCTTCATACCTCATCTTTGCCGGAGTTTTTTCGCCAATACTAAAAACATACACTGAATCACTGTTCGTTTTTTCCGGGTTCCACTTGAACACGATTGATTGACTATTCACTCCCCAGCGCGGATCGGCCGGTGAAACTCCAATCCATTTTGGATCCTGCATAATTTTTTCGACAGTCAGTGGGGCCGTTTGCGTTTGGGCATAAGTAATTTGTACAGCGAGTGTCAGCAAGAAAAATATTCGTCTCATATCTCAGTGATTGTTATAATAAAATTCCGCGCATGAAAAACAGTGCAACGTTGAAGTAAATAATCAGACCTGTAACATCCACCAGCGTGGCAACAAACGGTGCCGATGACGACGCGGGATCGGCACCGAGTTTTTTTAAGATAATCGGCAACATACTTCCGGTAAGTGTTCCCCAAAGAACCACACCTATCAGGGAGAAACTAACGGTGAGGCCTACAAGGTCCCAACGCTGACCATAAATATCCTGGAAGATTCCGCGCTGCATAAGTAGATGCCATATAAAAATCCGGGTGAATCCAATCAAACCTAAAATCGATCCCAACACGAAACCAGATAAAATTTCTCTCCGCATGACCCTCCACCAGTCAACAAGCGACACTTCGCCCAATGCCATTGCCTGGATGATCAAAGTAGATGCCTGCGAACCGCTATTACCTCCGCTTGACATAATCAAGGGTAAGAAGTTTGTCAATATTAGCACTTTTCCCAATTCATCATTATAATAGGCCATAGCCGTAGCCGTTAGCATTTCACTCAGGAACAGAATAATCAACCACCCAACTCTTTTGCGTATTAGTTTAAAAAATGGCGTTTCCAGGTATGGTTCATCTAACGCTTCTGTACCACCAATTTTTTGGATGTCTTCAGTGAACTCTTCGTTCGCAACCCACAACACGTCATCTATCGTCACAATGCCTAATAACAGATTGTTATTATCAAGTACGGGCAACGCAACGCGGTTGTTCATTTTAAAGGCCTGGTTAGCTGTCTCCTGGTCGTCGTGCACATTCAGTGCGATATAACGGTTATCAATAACCTCTTCAATTTTTTTATTTGGATCAGCGAGAATTACTTCGCGAATTCGGATATCATCGATAAAAATCCCTTTATCGTCTACTACGTAGATCACGTCAATTGTTTCGCTGTCTTTCCCAACCGAACGAATGTGCCTGATAACTTCGCGCAGCGTCCAATCTTTTTGTACAGCGATATAGTCCGGCGTCATCAATCTTCCCACACTTCCTTCTTCGTAACCCAACAACGAAAGCGTAATTTTTCTTTCTTCCGGGTTCAATGTTCTTATCAATTCCTTTACTACTTCGCTCGGCAAATCTTCGAGAAAAGCCGTACGGTCATCCGCAGCCAGTTCATTGAGCAATTCAGCAGTTTTGGTCGGGGAAAGTTTCTGTATTATCTGTTTTTGAGTGGGGAAATCGAGAATTTTGAATGTACTCACCGCACGGTGAATGTTCAGATTGCTAATGATGATTACATCGTTATCTTGCGATTCATTGATGAGTTCGGCAACATCACTAATATTCTGTGTATTCAGAAATTCGTGAAGTAATTCTTTGTCATCCGACTCCAATATCTCCTGGAACCGTTGAAGTATATCTGGATTTTCAAGCTCTACCGACATGCGCCAAATGTACTACAACGTTTGCAGCCAAAAAACCGCCGGCTACATAAGTAATAATAAAATTTTCAGTTTTTTGAATTACAAAAGAGGTCACGACTGATTTAATGAATCAATCTTTAAACAATGTCGTGACCCTGCTAGTATATCTACCATCAGCACTATTGGGTGGGAGGAGGAGGAGGTTTGGGTGATGAGAGACTCGTCGCGAAACTCAGGGTATAAAACAAATTATTATCCAAATTTTTGTTGTTTAAGGTTGCGCGATAATTTGCTTGGATGAATAGATAGAATGTACTGCTAAAATTAAATTGCAGTCCTGCACCCAGCGGTGCGTATGGTGCCCATTTATTTCCATAGTAACCGACACCAATACCCGCGGTAATAAAGGGTTGAAAAAGGTGGTTATCTGTCAGAGGTCTTCCATGCAGCGCGGCTTCAAATTCGCTGACAAATCCTGACGTGTTTGCATCGGGATCTTTTATATAATCGCTAAATAAGCCGTTATAACGAATAGACCAATCAACTCTTTTAAGGAGTCCCTGCATGTAGAAAACAGTCATACCGTAATCGGTATTTTTAAGCGAGGCATCTTTAGGTTTTCCAAGTGAAGTAAAATCAGCTCCAATGAAACCAAATCCAAGTAAACTTCCTTTTTGCGATGTCGTGTAATCTTCTTGGGCAAAACAAATCTGGATAGTCAGTAAAAGGAACACTGACGATTGCAAAGCTTTTCTCATGTGTTTTATATTTAAATATTAAAAAATGATCTGCTACTATCAGTCCTAAAATAAAAACCAATGAGCCAACCAAAATAATTTTCTAGACAGAAAGCAAAAACGGCAACTAATAAATAGTTTTATGTAGAAAAACTATTGCATGATTGCATCGTTTCTATTTATTGCAAACTCGATAAAAAGGGGCAGAGGAGTATTTACAGCGCAGGATATCCCAAAAAATAGTGTGATAGAAATCTCTCCAGTGATCGTAATGAACCACAAAGATAGAAAACTACTCGATCAAACGCTACTACACGACTATATTTTTGAATGGGGACAAAATCAGTCCCAATGTTGCATGGCACTTGGTTATGTTGCAGTCTACAATCACTCTTATCAATCGAATTGCGAATATGAAATGGATTTCGATAAGGAACTTATAACAGTAAAGACTGTTCGATTCATAAAATCGGGTGAAGAATTATTTATTAACTATAACGGAGACTGGGACAATCAGAAAAAGGTGTGGTTTGAAACGAAGTAGAGATTTAAAAGATGAAAGGAGATAAGAGGTTCCATTGAGCCATGGCTCACACCTCTTACCCCCTGCATTATTTTCTCTTCCTACTCAGAACAGGAGAATATCTTAATGAGAAGCTAACTCCATAACTATTCAATTGCAGGTTGCCCAGGCCTACGCCAGAGAAAGGAATTTTAACAAACGGCTCTGCCTGTAACGAAAAGCTTTTACTGAACTGGTGTTCGATACCTACAGAAAGCGCGGCGATCGAGAACCAATATTTCTGATCTGATTTAGTTTTTGGATATTCGCGAACTCCACGGGGATATCCGCCCCAGGCGCGCGTATATATCTCGTACGATTCGTTATTCATTAAGTATGACGATAACCCACCATTAACAAAAAAAGTAAACTTATCGCCCATCGGAATATCATAGCGAAGTGAAAGAGGAATTTCCCACATGCTGCAATATCCACTTACAAATTCTATGTTGTTGGTGACATTCGGCGGCCAATTTTTAGGATGGAAATCCTCTCCCTGCGAAGCATAGTTCTTCTTCGTGTATATAAGCCCGGTATTTATTGAAAACCTGTCCGCAAATTGATAGCCGATGGTAAGACCCACATTCCCACTAAATCGACCACCATTTGTTGAATGCACCATGGTTATATCGGGGCCAACCATTAAGCCAATTTTTAGAGATCGATTAATATGCAACGCTTGATTTTTCTGAGGTTGCGTTGCTGCACTATCAGCGGTTAGCCTGATTTTTCTTAAAGAGGAATCGCTGATTCCATCGGACGAAATTCCGTTAAATGCAATTCCCGGCAACGCTGCATATTTTGGACTCTCAGCCTGCTGACCTGATGCAATTTGATTATTTGACTGCGAAATTCCGGGTGGCACCGAAGAGGAATTTTTCGAATCGACCTGCCCCGAAACATCATTCACTGACTCTGTATTTTGTATCGTAGAATTTGGTTTGCTTGTCCTTATCCCATTATTTTTCAGCGCTACTCCGCCGGCAGTGATCACGCCCGCCTTCGCAACAACATCTTTTTGACTAACAGAAATCTTATTCGAAGATTTATTGGTTCCATTCAACTTATTGATATCATCGACTTCATTCTTTTGCTTTCCTGCGCCAATGGCTGCGTTTTGATTGTCTGCGTTACCACGACCGTTTTTGACGGTTGCGCCACTCTTGTCGCTTGCAACTCGTCCGGCATCTTTTGATACATCATTTGTAGCGCTTCCGACTGTCGATTTATTATTAGTCCCCTCTTTATTTGAATTTGTTTTATCATCGGTCGCACCAGAAGATGATGTGTTCTTGTCAGACACATCAGAATGATTTGCCGGCTGACTGCTCGATGAAGAATTAGCGGGCGCAGATGCCGCCGGTTTGTTTGCCTCAGTTATAACTTCTTTGTTTTGGAGTGTAGAAGATTTGCTATGGTTTCCTGATTTAAGTAAATAATAAGATGCTCCAACCAACAGTAATAACACCAAGCCATAGCCGACCGGCCTGGCGGTGAATCTGGTTGGCGTAGCAGGTGGTTGATCTTCAATTTCCCTGCTCAGTTGCTGTTCCAGCTTTTCCCAGGACGAAATTTCGTCATCCGGTTCAAACTGCTCCGCGGCCTCTCGGCTTAAGCGGTCCAGCTCTTTATCTGAGAGATTCAACATATATTTTTAGATCAGTTTTTTTTGCGAGGATTTTTCTCAGGTTCTCGCGCGCCTTCGACAAATTCGATTTGGACGCTCCTATTGAAATACCTAAATGCTCTCCGATTTCCTCATGTGTCATTCCCTCGATAACGAACAAGTTAAAAACTGTACGGTATGCAGGAGACAACTCTCTAATCGCTGCTATGATTTCCTTATACGATAACACATCCAGCCCGTTTTCAGTATGGTCGGCTATCCTTTCTGTTTCTTCCGACAATGACTGTCCATTCACGTACGATGCATTTTTCCTGTAATAATCAATGCACGTATTGATTAAAATTCGTTTGAACCAACCCTTTAATGCTACGGAAATGTCGGCATGCCTGTTTTCATCGAACTGATGAATATTTTTGAACAGTTTGGTAAAGCCTTCGTTTACCACTTCTTCCACTTGCTCGGCTCGGTTCTGGTAACGGTAACAAATCTTCATGGCATATCCCTTAAGCAGTTGGTACAACTCTTTTTGGCTGCCTCTCTCGTTATTCCGGCAGCCGGACAGCATAGCGCTTATTTGCTTATTGCCTGTTATCAAGTGTTTTAAAGCCTTGTTTTGTACCCTATTCTGTGAAGATAATAGCGCGAATACCTTTCACGGCTTAGAATACGCGAATGAATTGTTAAAGGTTGCTTGTTGAGACTGCAAAAATAGCGATTCCATATTCAGGACGTTGTCCTTTGGAAGATTGAAAATCGCCTCACGGAAACTATTAAAACACACCATCGCTGGAAACGGCAATATCGGCCGAAATGAAGACCTGCACGTGCATTTCATTTTCTGTTGCGAGCAAACCAATGAGCCTGACATCATTGGTTTTTCCAGAAGAAAAAACTCCTTTTGTCAGCTCGCGGTTCAATTGTTGATTCATAAATGGCGTATTGCTTTTTACTAACGCCCCGATGTCGAGGTAGGAACCTCCCTGAAGGGTTTTGCGGATCTTATTTTTGAAAAGGCTCCTGGCAATTTTAATAGCGAAATCTTTTCCTTCCAATGAATACGAAATGTCCGGCACGCTTAGCGCCTGCTTGGCCGTATCGAGTACGGGCGTGCCCCGCAAAACAATGCTTCCTGAATTGCTTCCTGCAAAATCAACTCTAAGCTCAACCTGGTGATTGCCGATGCCTCGCATCTGTACATCTTTCACGACGATCGTCCTTCCTTTTATTTCAAATGCTTTATTGCGTAAGGTATCAGCCAACAGTTTTGATAAGAATTCATAATCATATTTAGCGTCCAGATATAATGAAACTCCATGTTTGTTTTCCTTTTGGTGGAGGGGTGGGAGCGAAGAAAGAATGTTGATATGATTGATGCTGTCAGACGATAGCGAAGGTCTGCAACTGATACCCGCCTGTATATTAAAACTATCTTTAGCAAAATTTAATTGTCCCACTCGTATTGCAATCGGATTGACTAATACAAAACCATATTTTCCAAGATTTGTTTTTTGATAACTTTTTCCAGACGCAGCACGAACAAGACTTGCGAAACTAAGGCCGGAAATTGTTTCATCGAGTGTCATACAGAAGTTTGCAACAGATGCCCGTACGCTGTCCACAACAAGCTGCGTCACATCGCTCGAAAAAAGAGAAACATAACATCTATCCACGGCCTGCAATTTATCCAGACGTGTGGAAGTTTGCACTTGATATGTTGTCAAAAAATTAAGTTGCGATTTTATGCTGACAACCATTTTTCGCATTGGCTCTTTTCCGAATCCGCAGCTTCCGGAAATCCACGGCGTGACTGGTTTTCCGCCGGTGCACACACAACGACTGCCCGCAAGTTGATATGACCCGGTGAATTGGATGCCAACAACGTTATTGACGCAATTGACCGACAACGTGGAGCGTTCAAATTTGTATTTATACCGGAAATCACACGAAGGCTGCAGGTAATTTGGCCACGAATCCGAAGTAAATTCCTTCGGAACTATTTGTTCCGCCTTCGCCAGTATCGGAGGGGCGTAAATTTTTAGCGGGATATCAATTTGCGATGTTGGTAGTATCGGCAACGAATCTTCAAAATGCTTTGTTAGAGATGCGGCTTTTTTTGAAGAAGAACAGGACACTGTGCAAATCGCCGCGAATCCAATTACAAACAGCGAGAAATATTTTGTTGGTTGA
>Ga0163162_10002120_pt1 | contig 18637 bp, 9 predicted proteins | sample S55metaG_FD_115310 | JGI IMG/M metagenome (GOLD analysis project Ga0163162, IMG submission 115310) | Switchgrass rhizosphere microbial communities from Kellogg Biological Station, Michigan, USA - S5-5 metaG | ecosystem: Host-associated > Plants > Roots > Rhizosphere > Soil | place: USA: Michigan...
CCCGCCTCCGCCCCGTACTCCGGTACCAATTCCGCTGTGGCCAGTGTGGAAGATTACGGGAAGACGCGCCTCAGCGAAAACCTCATACAGCGGGTAAGCAATACGATCGTCGGGAAAGAATTGCTGCACCGGAGGATGCAGCTTAAGCCCTCGCACGATTCCCGTGGACAGAAGTCTCTTTGCCTCAGCGACGCCCTCCGCTCCCCGGTGCGGATCGATGCTGACGAACGGAATCGCGATATCCGCATTTTCCGCAGCAAACTGCACAACTTCGTCGTTGGTGAGAGCAGGCCTGCCCGTCAGTTTCTCGTCCACGGTGAACACGACGAATCCGATTTTGCGCGATCGATAGTATTCCGCCATCCCCTTATGATCGCGGGCGGCCCCCGAATCGCCAAAGTATTTCCTGGCTGCGGCGTCAACGGTGTTGTCAGTTTCCGGCTCGAGGTGCACATGCACATCGATGGCTGAAAACGATGCAGCCTGGCCCCCGAACCGGATCATCTTTGTGGTCTCTTGAACCATTGAAGAGTTCCCCTCCAACCATGCCGGGTTCCTCCACTTCCGCTTTCTCGCGACAGTGCGAAATGTGCAAACCGACACTCAGCCCCGGACAGCCAACACTATCCACCAGCACAGATCCAAGTCAACACTTGATCGCAGGCATGGCTGGCCCGCAGCAGTTCGTCCCGGTTTCGGCGCTTCAGGCATGAACTCAATGGCAGCGGACCACACTGGATGACTTCGAGGATCGACTGCAATCGAGGGGATAAAATGTCATCAGGAGTTTATGAAGACTGTGGGAGAGCCGCAGATCCGGAAAGACGAGTCTCCAATCAGGCCCATTCGACCTGTCCACGTCGCCGCCGTCCGGGCTTCTTTTAAGCATCGCGAGAACGGTGTGGTCGATGTGCGTTCGACAGAGCCCCTCGCCGATTATCCTGACCGGGTCACCGACCGTTTGAAATTCTGGGCTGCTCAGGCTCCAGAACGCATATTCCTGGCCCAGCGAGCGCACAGCGGCAACTGGGAGACAAACACCTACGCGGACACGTGGAAGCGCGTGCGCCGCCTCGGCGCCGGGCTGCTGCAGCAGGGACTATCCGCCGACCGGCCTCTAATAATCTTGTCGGGGAACAGCATTGAGCACGGCCTGTTGGCTCTGGCTGCGATGTACGTCGGTATTCCTTACGCGCCAATCGCGCCTTCGTACTCTTTATCTGTACGGGAATACGGGGCACTTGAGCATGTCTTGCAGGATCTCGATCCGGGAATGGTCTTTGTCCAGAACGGATCTCTTTTTGCTCCCGCATTGCGAGCTGTCTTGCGCAAGAATATTCGCGTGGTGCATCACGGTTCTGCGCCCAGCGGATTCGACTCCATCGATCTTGGGGACTTGATAACTACAGAACCATCTGCCCAGTTTGCCGAAGCTAAAGCTGACGAAGCGAATGAGCAAACCGGTCCCGACTCGATCTGCAAGGTCCTCTACACCTCAGGTTCAACCGGCTTTCCCAAAGGCGTAATCACGACCAACAGAATGTTATGTTCGAACCAGCAGATGCTTCGGCAAGTAATGCCGTGTCTGGCCGAAGCGCCGCCAGTCATGTGTGACTGGCTGCCGTGGAATCATACTTTCGGGGGGAGTCACAATTTTGGCATCGCTCTGCACAACGGCGGCACGCTCTACATCGACCACGGAAAACCTGCTGCCGACTTGTTCGCCGAGACCGTCCGCAATCTCCGCGAGATCGCGCCCACCGCATATTTCAATGTCCCTAAAGGCTACGAAATGCTGGTGGCGAATTTGCGAGCAGACGCCACCCTGCGCAATAACTTTTTCAGTCGCCTGCAGCTCCTGTTCTTCGCCGCTGCCGGTTTGAACCGTCGAACCTGGGACGACCTTCGGCAAATTGCTTTCGAGACCTGCGGAGAAGAAATACTGGTCGTGACCGGTTTGGGCGCGACCGAAAGCGCTCCTTTTGCACTGTCAACTGGCGTCGAAGGGTCATCTGCCGGTTGGATTGGTCTTCCGGTTCCGGGTGTCGATCTCAAATTAGTTCCAGTCGGAGAGCGCACAGAAGCCCTGCTGCGCGGGCCTTCCATCACTCCAGGATACTGGCGCAGGCCAGACCTGAACCAGGCTGCCTTCGACGAAGAGAACTATTACCGCATGGGGGATGCGTTAAAACTCGTGGATGTAGCAGAGCTGCAAAAAGGGTTCCTCTTTGACGGCCGTTTAAACGAAGATTTCAAACTCTCGAGCGGGACATGGGTTAGAACTGGCATGCTTCGCATGCGCTTACTGGCCCACTTCGACGGCCTTCTGCAAGACGCTGTAGTGACCGCTCCCGATCGCGACTACGTGGCCGCATTGCTTTTCCCCGCCCTGGATTCCTGCAGAAAACTGTGCCCGAACCTGACCCAGTCAAGCTCAGCTTCAGACATAATTTCACTTCCAGAAGTTCGATCCGCCTTCCAGGAACGTCTCCAATCATTCGCGTCGCAAAATACCGGAACTTCCACTTACGTACAACGGGCCCTTCTCCTGCACTCGCCTCCGTCAATGGAAGCCCGCGAAATCACCGACAAGGGAACGCTGAATCCAGCCGCCGTACTGAAGAACCGACCGGCTGCGCTGGAGCGCCTTTATCAGGAACCATCGCCGGACGACGTCCTATGCGTCGATAAACCATCGAAGGAGTGATCCATCCACCCTCGAGAGAAACACGTTCTGGCTTCGTATCTGGTTTCGGGCTTAATTCTCAATTGAGATTACGGTCACGGACTTGGGCTCCAGTTTTAGAGTTACCTTGCTGCCCTGGACGCGTGCACTGACAGGCTTAGGCACAACCCCGGTCGGCGCCTCGAAAGTGTTGACGCTGTCCACCTTGGGCGCGGTCAGGGTTTCCCCGGCCACCGATTTGACGCTGATGCCGGTCAGGTTGGCCTCGATTTCCACGGCCTCATTCGGATCGAGATTCGTGACCTCCAACCAGAGCTTGCCGTTGGCGTCCTTGGCGGCGATCGCATCGACCCGAGGCAACGAGACGTCGCCGTGGGTGTAGGTTCCAGCATCGAACGCGACCGGAACAAACGTGGCGTCCTGGAACGGGACATACATTTTGAAGACGTAGTAGGTCGGGGTCAGAACAATCTTTTCTTTGTCAGTTATGACCATGGCCTGCAGCACATTGATCATCTGGGCAATGTTGGCCATGCGTACCCGGTCAGCATGACGGGCAAAGATATTCAGGTTCAATGTCGCCAGAACGGCGTCACGCAGGCTGTTCTGCTGGACCAAGAAACCCGGATTGCTGCCGGGTAATGGTGCATACCAACCGCCCCACTCATCCACCACCAGAGCCACCTTTTTTTGCGGATCGTATTTGTCCATGATGGCGGAATGCTTGCTGATCAGGCCTTCCATATCGAGCGTGGTTTTGAGGATCCGGCTGTACTCGGTTTCTCCGAACCCGACAGACGCGTACGATGGCGGCCACTTCACGACTGTGTAGGAGTGCATCGAAAGGCCGTTGATATCCCAACTCCACGTGTGCTGCTGATAGGCCTTCATCATGGTTTCTGTCCATTCAGTCCACCGCGGTTCGCCGCCGCCGGGTCCGACGGCGATCTTCAGCATTTGTTGCTGATCCTGCTGTGCTGGGTTGAAGTTGCGGACGAAGCGGCTATAGATCTTGAGCTGGCTCAGATAGTAGTCAGGCGTCATGTTGCCGCCGCAGTCCCAGCTTTCGTTGCCGATCCCCAGAAAAGCGACCTTATACGGAGCCGCGTGGCCGTTGGCGGCCCGTTCCTTCGCCAGGGTGGTTGACGGAGGCGCCGTCATGTATTCCAGCCATTCCGCTGCTTCCCGCGGAGTGCCGGAACCCACGTTGACCGAAAGGTACGCCTCGCTGCCAATCTGGTTCAGGAAGTCCATGAATTCGTTCGTACCGAAAGTGTTCGGCTCGACCACGCCGCCCCAGTTGGGATTGAGAGTCACCACGCGCTGAGGGCCGATGCCGTTGCGCCAATGATATTCATCAGCGAAGCAGCCGCCCGGCCATCGCACATTCGGTACCTTCAATACCTTCAGCGCATCGACAACGTCGTTGCGGATGCCGCGCGTATTCGGGATCCTGGAGTCCGGACCAACCCAAATACCGTCATAGATGCCATGGCCAAGGTGCTCTGCGAACTGGCCAAAGATTTTGCGATCGATTTTCGCGCCGGGCTTGGATGCATCCACCGACAAGACAACCGTCTGTGCAGTCACAACGGGCGCAGTGAGGGTCAGAGCAATCAGAGCGAAAACTACGCGAGATCGATACATCGAGCGTGATGCTCTCCGCCGAGGCCCGCTGATTACGTTGGCCAAAAACTGATTCATAAAGCAGCCTGCCGCTTCGAACCTGGATTTTTGGAACCTCGGTTGGTCAAACCTGGATTGACTGACGAGTCTCGATGCCATTGCGTCTCCTCCGGAAATATATGAATCATTGAGCGTCTGCAACACGGTGATCCAATCAGACTGCCATTCACAGCAGTTATTCCACGTTCTGGGGATTCCCCCCATTTGGGATCTGATGGCAAGGTCAGATTTTGCTCCAGCCCTTGTTTGAAACCTGGCCCGCACCCTCGCGGAGCGTCACCAGTTGATTCGCCGGCAAGCTCTTGTGAATTTCATGCAGACCGTTGGGCCAGAATACTTCTATATCGACCGTGGCGACGGGTCCCAGGCCAAAGTGTAACCGCGGATCATTACACGAGTAGTAGCTGGATTGACTGACCACGGCTTGCGCCTGTTTCTTGCCGCCATAATGCGCAATCACGCGAGCACCGATCGCGCTTCGGTTGGATTTCACGCCCTCCAGCTTCACTTTAATCCACTGGTTCTTAGGGTCAACGTCATTTCGCAGCAGCGACGGCGGCTCATTCATGTTGACGATCAGAACGTCGATGTCGCCGTCGTTGTCGAAGTCGCCGAATGCACACCCGCGGCTGCTGTGCGGAGCCATTATTGCCGGTCCGGCCTGGGTAGTCAGTTCTTCAAGAGTTCCATCCCCCAGATTGCGAAACAGAACTCGGGGCGTCTTATAAGGATACTGGGGAAACTTTTTCTCAACTTCCGGATAGACGTTCCCGGTCACGATGAAAATGTCGGGACAGCCATCGTTGTCGATATCTACAATCCCTGTGCCCCAACTCGTGTAACGGGTTTCCACGCCAACCCGGGCCGGGCGCGTGACATCCTCGAACGTGCCCTTCCCATCGTTTCGATAGAAACCCGGGGTGTCGCCGATAAAGTGCGTTTTGAAAAGATCAAGGTGACCGTCCAGGTTGTAATCGCCGATGCCGACGCCCATTCCTGCTTGCTCCATGCCATCGTCGCTAAGCGCGACACCCCGCATCACTCCTTCTTCGCGAAACGTTCCGTCACGATTGTTTATGAAAAGAAGGCTGGGCGTGGAATCACAGGCGACGAAAATGTCCGTCCAGCCATCTTCGTCGAAATCAGCCGTGACCACGGTCATGCCGTAGGTTTCACTCGCGGCGGCAATTCCCGATTGCCTGGTGACATCGGTAAAAGTCCCATCACCGTTGTTGTGATAAAGAACATTTTTGCCGGTGGGTAATCCGCGCGGTCCGCAATTGACCGGGACACCCTTCCAGGTGCAGGTGGCGTTCTGCCCGGGCACGGGAGCATGCTCCAGATCGAAACGGATGTAGTTGGAGACGAATAGATCGAGATGGCCGTCCCGATCGTAGTCGAAAAAGGCACAGCCGGCGCCCCAGCGGGACGGGCCTTCCTGCCAGAGCCCGGCTTTCCGGGTCACGTCGGTGAATGTTCCATCCCCGTTGTTGCGATAGAGCCGGTTCTGTCCGAAGTAGGTGCAGAAGATGTCGTCGAAGCCGTCGTTGTTATAGTCGGCGATGCAGACTCCGCTGGCCCAGCCTGCCGCTCTCAGGCCGGCCTTCTCGGTTACATCGGTGAAGGTGCCATCGCGGTTGTTCTTATAGAGCCGATTGGTCGCTTCGGGCGGGTCACCCTCCAGGCGCGTCCCCGAGAGCAGGAAAATGTCCATCCAGCCGTCGTTGTCGTAATCAATGAAGGCGCAACCGCAACCGTTGGCCTCCAGGATGTACTTCTTGTGTTCAACCCCGCCGTAGATGACAGGGGAATCGAGGCCAGCCGCTTCCGCGACGTCCGCCAGGCGCGATGTAAAGGGGCGTTGCGAGGGCGCCGGAGCAGCTTGCGGCTTCACTTCGCGTGTCGCCACCCCTTGTTGGGAACTCGCGGTTTGAGCAGCGGCACAAAGCGAGAACAGGACAAACGAGCGACGAGTGATCGCCATCAGGAGGGGTCACTCCTGACGCTAGACTGCCCAAACGCACGGCGCAACTCGCTAATGAAGCCGGAGGAAACGTCCGCGGCACTATTCCATTTGTCGCTCATACTCGAGAAGACCGAAATCCAGCCTAGGTGAACGGGATTCCTGATTTTCGCCCTTAAACCACTTGGATCGGTCACATCTTCTCATGCGTGGGCGGATTTGGTACGCGGATCGAAACAGCCTTGCCTTCAAACTCAACGGTGGCGTCAGCCTTTGGGACAGATGCGATCCCGATTCCATGCGCATCGGTAACGCGCACCACGTGAAAAGTCCGGTGCTCCAGCATTCCTGGGAAACTCCCGCGACGAGCGCCGATCGTCAGTGTCCCAGACTTGTCGTCCCAATGCATGGGAATGATGGAATGGGCTCCGTGCTCATAGTCGTAATTGTCGCCTTCATCTTCATACAGAGTGAAGTCGCCGCTGGCTCCGGCATAGACCCGCAGTTCAACCGGATCCGCTTTCGCTGACGCCGATTCCACTCGCGGACCGAAAGCAACAATTGACCCGGACCGGGCGAAAATAGGCATTCGGTCGAGAGGAGCATCTGCAGTGATGGTCTGCCCGCCCTTCGTGCGCTTGCCGGTCCAGAAGTCCACCCAGTCGCTGCCGGCCGGGAGATAAAGGGTTCGCTGTGTCGCCCCCTGGGTGGTTACGGGATTAATCAGCAACGAGGGACCAAACATGAACTGGTCCGAGATTCCTCGTGCGCCCGCATCGGAGGAAAACTCCAGCGGCAGAGCCCTCATGAGCGTATCGCCATTGCTGGTGACGCCCCAGGCGGCTGAGTAAATATACGGTAGCAATCGATATCGCAACTCATCGTATTGCGTGAGGATGCTTTCTACTTGTGGACCGTAATTCCAAATCTCGGCATTCGAGACATAACCGTGAACCCGGAAAATCGGACAGAACGCGCCATATTGAAACCAGCGAATCAGGACCTCATGGTACGCATCCGAAGTGTATTGATCCTTGGGGCGGAAAAAACCGCCGATATCGGTCGTCCAATACGGCATTCCGGACATGCTGAAACTCAGGCCCGCGGGAATCTGGCGCTGCAGCGTAATCCAGTCGCCTGTGATGTCGCCTGACCATGAACTCGCCGCATTTCTCTGCTGTCCAGCAAAAGCGGATCGCGTCAAAATCACCACGCGCTTCCGGTCTGTAGTTGCGCGCTGACCTTCGTAGATGGCTTTGGTGACGTACAACGGGTAGGCATTGCGCACCGATTCTCCGCTTCCCAGAAACGTCTGTCTGCCCTTGAGCACGTCGAACTCGGGCTCGGACGCATCCATCCACCAGCCATCCATCCCGACCTGGAAAATTCCTTTATTGAGTTCCGACCAGTAGGTGGTCTGAGCCGCGGGATCAAAGAAGTCCGTCCATACTTCCCCCGGAATGAGAAAGCCGTCGGCTTTCATCCGCTTATAAACGTCTGTATCTTCCCCAAATCTCGACCAAACCGAGATCAGCATGTGCAAGTCTTCGGAATGCAGCTGATCCATCATCTCTTTGGGTTGCGGATAGTACTGCTCGTCGAACTTCATGGCGCTCCAGCCGTATTTGCCCCAGTACTGCCAGTCCTGCACCAATGCGTCGACGGGAATTTTCCGCTTCCGGAACTCGGCGGCGATATCGAGAATTTCCTGCTGGCTGTGATACCGCTCCCGGCACTGCCAATACCCGTAGGCCCACTTTGGAAACAATGGCGCTTCGCCAGTGAGCTCGCGGTAGTCCGAGATAACGCGATTCAACTCAGGCCCATAAAAGAAGTAGTAATCGACTGCCTGCCCCACTTCGGATCGGAACGTCGTGGTGTCATGGGGAGGCCTGACTGCCAGTTGAACGCCCCCGGGGCCACCTTTCGCGGAGACTTCGTATTCCTTGTTGGCTTCCAATTCGACGTAACCCGAGGCCGATGTAGCAAGCCAAATGTTATTCAGATCGATGACGTGTTGCCCGTTGACTTCGACCACGAGGTGGTCTTTGTTATCGCTGCTGAGCAGAAAGCCGTAAACGCCTTTTGCGCCGGTAGTGAATTTTCCCTTCCCGGTAGTTGGATCAACGGCTACAGTTTGGTCGGCCGGATTGAAGTCAGTCAGGGAAGGATTGTTCCACAGGATTCCATATCCCTTACTCGACAGCAGAAACGGAATCGAAATATTCGTGTTCGCCTGGGCAAGTCGAATTGGAACTCCACGAACATTGAAAATGCCCTCCTGATGCTGTCCTAGACCGTACTGGGCTTCGTCGGAGGGCGAAAGAAAACTCTGCTGCAGTTGCCAGGTCTTCATTTCCGCTACAGACGGCACATCGAAAGTTTTCCCTCCCTCCGTCGGTTCGGCCAACACGACCTTCCCGTCTCTGGAGAAAAAACTGACTGCACCCGTAGCCGCGTTGACGGTAATTGTGACTGCCGCAGTGGAGAGCCTGGTCTCCTTTTTCCCCGACTTGACCTGCAGGTTGTTAGCCTTGCACGTTTGCGTGACGATAGGGACTTTAGGGCCGGGAATCTCCGAAGTCGGGCTGGCCACAACGTGTAGGACCCGATCACCACAAGCCTCGATCCGCATGGTCCCGGCCGCGGTTTGAAAAGTGACTCCGTTCGGATCTGCGTGCGATGCTTTGATAGCAAACTGAGGATCATTCGCAGCCCATGCTGCCGTCGCGATCACGAAAAAGAGAAAAATGCCGCTCTTACGAATCATCTTCATTTAGCTCCATGGACGTATTTTCGCCCTCAATGTAAAAACTGCCGGCAAACCGCTGCCGTAGTTCTGACACACCTGTGTTGGGAATTACTCTTTATTGAGAATCGCTGTTGTTTTCGCCTTGCTGCATTGCAACCGCTGCCCGGGTCAAGCCTTCCCGTCGTAGTCGCTCTGATTCTGCAAAAGCTTGTTTGGCTGAATCGCGATCCCCGACCTTCAAATAGAGCCGGGCAATCTGATAGTGGAGACGTCCATCCTTGTCGTCGGCGAGCCCGAGCTTCGACTCCGTGATCGCCTCTCGCGTCCGGTTTGTCTCGGCATACACCCTTCCGAGCAATGCATGCACATGGGGAACCAATTCCGGTTTCGTACTCAAACCTTTCTTCAAATATGGCTCAGCCCCCGCAAAATCGTGCTGAATGCAGAGAATCTCTCCCATGACTGCATTGAACTCCGGATCTTCAGGATTCTTCGTCAGCGCACCCTGCGTCACGCGCAATGCCTCATCCAGATCTGAATTGGCAAGCAGGGTCAAAGACAAGCCGAACAGGGCACCCGTATCTTCCGCGTTCAGAGCCAGCGCCTTGCGGTATTCCTGCTCTGCATCGGGAAAATACTTACGTTGCCGGTAGACATCCCCAAGCAAGACGTGAAACTTCGGCGAATTGGAATCAAGCTGGCTGGCCCGCGCCAGAGCACTGGTCGCGAGCTTCTGTACCGATCTTGTTTCCCAGTACAAGCCCTCGGCTTCTGTCGCGGTATTCATCGCCAGCTTCTGTGCCCCGGCAGCTGCCGATTGAAAGTTGGCGGTCGAGTATGCGCAAAACACCAGTAGCCGGAGGTCTTTTGATGGAAGCTGTGCAAGCCGAGGAGCAAGGATATTGGTGCATTCCTGGTACTTTCCGTTGGCGGACAACCCTTCCGCATTGCCGGTCGAAGCCTTGCCGTGTGAAAGCTGATGAACAGCATCTGAGCTCGGATTCCCTGACGTCTTAGCTAGTCTTTCTGTCGCGGTGCCGTTCCGAAACAAGTCCAGGACTTCCTGAGGAAGGCTATTCGTTGCTTGCTGATCTTCCAAAACACGCTGCCAGTCGGCACGTTTCACACGAGACAGTCCCGCATTGAACAACGGGACGTTTGTTCGAAGAAAGTTGGCGTCGGCCGTCCAAACCTCTGAAATTTCCTTCACAGCGTCCGCCACGGCGCCTTGTTCAACCTGCAATCGGGCCAAACCCAGCTTCGCCATCAGCGAACCGGGGTTTAAGGCAAATTCAGCGTTCAATTCCCGTTGCGCCGCTGGAAGCTCATGCTGATTTAGCAGGACGAAGGCATACACTGCATGCGTGCCTGCAGGAAATGTCCGGAACGTCAGCGCCTTCTTGTATGCATCGGCTGCCTGAATGAACGCCCCCTGCTCGGCGAAGTTGTCAGCCACAAGCGTCTCGAAATATGCGGAGTCCGTATGCCGCGTCAGAAGAATCCGGGCATCGGCTTCGACCATTTCCAGATAACTCACTCCAAGATGGAACCAGGTGTCGGCGTTTCCTCGGTCCAACTCAACGGCGCGCAGGTATGAGGCAATTGCAAGCCGGGGTTTTCCGCTCCCCCGGTAAGCTTGACCGAGCGCCAACCGCGCCTGAATATCTGCCGGATTGGAAACAGCAGCGCGCTTGAGATAAGGAATCGCCTCGTTGAACCGCTTCAACCTCACATAGTCGAGTCCCAAAAACAGATTTGGAACAAACAAGCCAGGCTTCAGGCGAATCGCCCGATTGAAAGCGTCGATGGCCTGTTGGTCTTTACCGGTCTGGTAGTACATCAAGCCCAGATTAGTTCTGAGCTCGGCGTTTTCAGGATGGAGATCTACCGCTTGCCTGTAGAAATCGGCAGCCGCTTCAAAATCACTTCTGGCCTGGGCGTCTTGTGCCGAGGCCAGGAGCGACTCAAATTGATCAGATTGTGGCGGGGATGCAATCCCCGGTAAGACACACACCAGCCAGTAGCAAATGATCGCAACAACCCTGATTGTTCGCCCCACGTATCACCAGTAAAGCTTGAGAGCTGCCTGCATCAGCCTTGGCGTCCATGCTTGATTAATGGTGCCAAATCCAGGCCCGATGGATTCATTCGGGCTATAGAAGTTGGTGTGATTGAAAGCGTTAAACATATCCAGCCGGAACTGTAGTCGAACGCTTTCTTTAATGGGGAAATACTTTTGAACACTCAAGTCAAAGTTTCTGTAGCCGGGTGCGCGGAGATCGGAGAAGTATCGCGGAGCGTCCCCCAGACTCCAGGCCGGCGCGTTCACGAAGGCCGCCGTGTTGAACCATGCATTGGGACCCGGATGTGCGATGTGATAGTCACCCACCACGTTCACATGCTGGCCCACGCCAAAATTGTTGTTGTTGCTTCCGACAATCGTTAGCGGAAAGCCCTCTTTCAAGGTCAATGTCCCTGAGGTCTGCCAGCCGCCGATAACTTGATTCACCACACCATTTACTCCCGAAGCGAACTTCCTGCCCTTCCCGACTGGAAGCTCGTACACATAGCTGAGAACGAAGCTGTGGGGGGTATCGGTCGCATCGACCGATTTCTCCGCCGCCAGGTTGTAGACGTTGCGGATATTTTCCGAGAAGTTGGCAGATGCGGATGCCCAGTTTTCGGGTCCACCGACGTTGTCGATGAACTTCGAGAATGTGTAGGAGGCTAACAGCGTAAGCCCCTGCGACACCCGGTGCGTATAGTTTACGTCGAGAGCGTTGTAACTTGAATTGCCCGCCGGAGCCTGGCTTTCGTTAATGTCGCAGAATTCAGGATACGGCCGAAGCAGCTGTCCCTGAGGAACAGTCGGCTGATCCAGGCTGCAACCGCTGCCGGTGATGTGGCCGAAAAATGGGTTGGTCACTTGATCCAGCAAGGCGTTCCCCATGGAGAAGTACTTGGGATCCAGTTGATTCAAATTAAGGCTGCTTGCATCCACGTGCACCCCGTGATTCCCCACGTAGGTAAGGTCGATTACGTCGTTGGACGTGGGCGCAAACTGGAATCCGTACGTCCATTGTTGGGTGTAATACGTCTTGCGGTCGCGTGAAACCGCAGTGACAGACTGACCCACGTTGGTTAAACCGCCCAGGGAATTTCCACTCACGGGCACCAGCCCACCTGAAAACGCGGTGCTCAAGGTACCTACCGGCGTCAAGCCGCCATCATTCGAAGCTACATAAGGGGTATCGGAGCTGAATCCGGGCGCAGGACCAGTTCCGCGATAGCTGGGTGGATAGAAAATGCCATAACCGCCGCGCATCACCAGCTTCGGCATTATTTGATATGCGAATCCAATTCGGGGGGCAAAGTTTTTGTAGTTGGTATTGGTCAGCCCGCGCCTGTCTGAAGAGGCGAATTCCAGTTGACCGAGATAGTTTTGTCCGACCGCTTCGCTGATGGGATTGACCGCGTTGTAGTTGAACGACGCCTGCCGGTTATAGCGGTCAGTTACCCCGCGCTGCACTTCATAGCGAATACCCAGATTCAGCGTGAGTTTTCGCGTTGCCTTCCAGTCGTCTTGAAGATACACACCGTGGAACCAGGTACGGCTCACATTCGAAATTGCGATACCGGTGTTACCGCTGAAAGGTAAACCCAGCAGCATGGATGCTGCCGAGTCGCCGGTTCCCGACGTTGGAGCCTTAGGATCCGGCCCGGCGGTGAACCGCGTGTCGAAGTTAAACGGCGTGAAATGGAAGCGCCCGCCGTTTTCGTCGGTTGCCACGGCCATGTATCCGAATGATAGTTGGTGCGCCCCTCGCACCTTAACAAAATCAATTGATCCGCTGGCAGCGGATCGCGGAAACGCGCCCTGTCCGGCCCCAGCCACCGGCCCTTGTGGCAGATAGTTCGTTACGCTGACAATCGGGAATTGCGGTGAGTATGTATCGATGAAACTCGGCAGTCCAAGGGATGAGGCCTGGAAGCCGTTGCTTTGCACGTCGTTACCCTCTACCCATTTCATCCCGCCCACATTTACGCTCATAGTGAACGTCGGGGTGAAAACCTGGCTCAGGCCTACACCGACATTCCAGCGATTATTGGGATTCCTCTGTCCGGGGCCAGCAGGATTATCGGCGCCGAAGAAAGTAGCCTCTTCATCCTTAAATTCTTTTTTGTAGGAATATCGTCCATAGAGGCGGGTTTTGTCGCTGAAGTTATGGTCAATGCGACCGCTGTACTCGTCCGAATAGTCGGCCAGAAGCCCGATGGCACTCCAGTTGTTCGTTAATGCACTGTTCAGCGGTGTCGGATAAAAGTTGATCAGCGTTTGGCCAATGGAATTAATGAGCGACGCGCCGGTAAAGGGAGAGATGTAGGTCGCCAGATTGTTGCCCGGAACAGGGTCGCGAATGAAGCCAGCACCCTGGGGGCGAGTGCTGAACGGGTCGTAAATCTGGCCGCTCAGAATCGGCCGGCCTAAAGCGTCGGTCCCAATTTGCGGCCCTAACAGAGCGGAGAAATCTCCAGTGCGGAAAGCCGGAGTTGGTACGGTACCCGCATAATTTCCGGCGTTATGGTCTCGATGGCCCTCGTAATTAAAAAAGAAGAAGGTCTTGTTACGCTGCTTGTAGATTCCCGGAATGTACACCGGGCCTCCCAGGGCAACGCCAAACTGATTGCGATGCGATACCGGTTTCTGGAGACCATTCAGGTTATTGAAGTAGTTGTTCGCGTCGAGGGCGGCATTGCGCAGATAATCGTACGCGTCTCCGTGCAAACTGCTGCCTCCGGACTTGGTCACCACGTTGATCACGTTTCCAGTGCTCCAGCCATATTGCGCCGAAAAAGTGTTCTGCTGAACCTTGAACTCCTGCACGTTGTCAGGCGAAGGAACGTAGATCACGCCTCCCCAGCCCTCGCTTGCGTCCCAGGCGCCGTCGAGCAGGAATGCGGTGGTTCCGAAGTAACCGCCGCCAAAGTTAAAGAACGAGACGTCCTGATCGGCTGAGCCTTGCTGTCCGCCCGACGAAATGGTCTGCCGCTGCGAAAGGTTGTTCACCGAAGAATTCAACTCCACAAAGTTGAAAACGTTCCGCAGATTAAGCGGCAACTCGGTCACTTGTTTCTGAGAAATTTCGGCGCCGATGTTGGCGTTGTCCACCTGGAGCAGAGGGACGGTCGACAATACCTCGATCTGCTCGACCGATCCTATTGTCAGAGTGATGCTCTGGTTGGCAGACTGGCCAACTTCCAGCGTGATTCCGGTTTGCTTGGAAGTCTTGAAACCTGCCGCCTCCACCGTGAGGGTATAGGTTCCGGCTGGCAGAAGAGCAAACGAGAAATTGCCTTCCGGATCGGTCGTAAATGTCCGCGTGATTCCCTTCTCCGGATTGTTTAATGTGACTTTGGCGTTGGGCAGCCGGGCTCCGGTGGAGTCCGAAACCGAACCGGAGAATGAAGCCGTGGAAGCAAGCGTCTGGCCGTGCGCAACCGGCAGGGCAACGGTGAACAAGAGGCTGGCTAACGCCAGGAACAGAAGTACAGAAAATCTCCGGAACGTGGGCATCGACGAGGCCCTCCTTGAATCGCTAACCTCTCAGTTAGCGATACCTGTATCGAATTCTGCGCATTCTAGTATTAGGGCACTAGTATTTGTCAAGAAATTTTTTAGCGGCATTTTCGTCGGCGTGAGATTGAATAACTGAAATGCCGTTGAGCCGCGAGCTGGCTGGCTTTTTCCTTTTGAGTGGCTTTGCGTGGGGCGATCCTGTACCAGCTTGATGAATGGTCGGCGGTTCGTCTGGTGCCGTGCACGGGAATCAGTGTTCCCAGGAGCCTGCGGATCAAGACTTCTGCTTTTGCTTCTTTCGGCGTGTACCTCTGGACTTCATCGCTGTCCGAAGGCGTTTTTCGGATTGAGCATTCCAATAACCGCAGTCCAGTTCGAAAAATACGGATGTATACGGAATTCGCATGTTGGTTTTGATTACGAGCACTCGAAACAACTCGCCAGCGCGATCGAGCTTCGCGATGATCTCTTCGTGAGGAAGGACGCTCCTCTCCGATCCCGTAAACAGGTCGCCAAGCTTTTCCCGGTACGAAGCAATCCCCGGGGCGTCTTCTTCGCGAACGAACGCCAATTCCTTGTCGGTATAAATGTTGGCTTTGATGTGCTTGCAGCTTCTCAGAACTGCAGAGGTGCGTTCCAGCACGGTGGATTGGTCGTCGTCGGCAACAATGGTTTCAATGGCGGCTCTGGACTGTGCGGGATACGCCGAGTCGGCAATAACGAGCCAGTTACGATGACCGTAGGATTGTAAACGATCCTTAAGAATCTCTTCCCAGTTTGCCTTCATATCGGGATCAATTCCTCATCTGAGCAAACGGCAACTTTGCCGCACTTACCAGAAGCCATCAGGGCATACGCGTCTGCTGCATCCTCCAGGCCAAAGCGGTGCGTGATGATATCGGCGGGGTGCAGGTTCCACCGTACGAGGCGCTCGACCAATTCTTCCATCAACCAGGTCGAGGTTACCCACGACCCGTAAATGGTTTTCTGATCGTGAATAATGTCGGGTGAGGGATTGAATTCTACCGTCCCGCCTTCTCCCACGAGAGCAATCTTGCCCCATTTGCGAGTGGCTCGAATTGCTGTCGCACGCGCTGCCGCACTGGCGGAGCAGTCCAGTGCGCGTTCCACGCCATTTCCCCTGGTCAGTTGCTTGACCTGAGCCACGTTATCTGCGCCAGCGGTTCGAACGAAGTCGCATAGTCTTAAAGATTCTGCCAACTCCAGGCGTTCCTGAACAATGTCAATTCCGATAATCATCTGGGCGCCGAGTTTGCGGCATAAGGCCGCAGCTGCCAGCCCCACTGGCCCGAGCCCGGTGATCAGCACAGAGTGGTTGCCATTCACACCGATCTTTTCAATGGCTTCGTACACCGTTCCAAAGCCGCACGCCACCTGGGCGCCGTCGGCATAAGAAAGCGCATCGGGAAGCGCGATGAGATCTTTCTCTTCCGCAATCATGTAGTCGGCCATTCCACCGTCGCGCTGCCAACCGTAGGCGCGCCTATATTTTTCGTTGGTGCACGAGATCATGTAGCCACGCCGGCAATCGTTACAAACGCCGCATCCGGAAATGTGATAAACGATCACCCGGTCGCCCACTACAAAACGCCGACAGCCTGGACCGACTTCCACGATCTGACCGCTGGGCTCGTGCCCGGCAATCACTCCCTGATAACCTTCAGGCCCTTTCCCGAGGTGCTCGTGGTAGATACAACGGATATCGGAACCGCAGATAGTTGAAGCCTTCACCCTGATGAGAACTTCGCCGTGCCCAGGGCAAGGCATCGGCAGCGTGCGGAGATCGACCCTGTGGTTGCCGGCGAGAAACGCGGCTCGCATACTCTGTTCCATGGTTTCTAAACCCGAGCTCAGGGCGGGGTAATTTCTCCATTCAGGTCCCAGAGGTCCTCCCAGGACTGTCCTTCTTTCCAGAGAAACACCTGGCCTTTGATCAGCCGGCAATTGCGGTCAATGGCGCCGATTTCACTCATCTCGCCTTCGGTCAACGGCTCCGTCAAGACGCCTTCGAGATTGCTGAGATAGTGGCTTCGATTGGTCGAGAACGGAATCGGTACCTGTCCGCGCTGGATGGCCCACTTAACACACACGACAGCCGGCTGCACTCCCAGACGATTGGCAATCTTGACGATAACCGGGTCCTGGGTTGGCGCAGAGTCCTCGGCTGTACGATCTCGCTCGGGGCGTCCGGGTGAACCCACCGGGCAATATCCGACCGGAACCATGCCGTTCGATCGGACAACATCGAATAGCTCGGGCTGCTGAAAATGCGGGTGCAGTTCCATCTGATTGACCGCGGGCTTGATGCGAGCGTCACGCAACAGGGGCGTGAGTTTGGGAACTGTCATGTTTGAGGTTCCGATGTGACGAACCAGCCCCAGTTCGACCAATTCCTCCATCTTTCGCCAGGTTTTCATGAACTCGGCGTGGATGTAAGGTTTCGCGTCCTGGCTGCGCGACGAAACATCGCATCCCGGTGGATGGAAATTCGGAAAGGGCCAATGCACCAGGTAGAGATCCAGATAACCGACCCTGAGGTCCGTAACTGACTTTCGGCAGGAGGCGACTACATCATTTTCGCCATGTTTGTCATTCCATAACTTCGAAGTGACCCACAGGTTCTCTCGCTTAACATGCCTTTTCAGCACCTGCTCAAGCGCGTATCCAATCTCGTATTCGTTGGAGTAAACAGATGCACAATCGAAATGCCGGTACCCGACGGCCGCCGCATCTTCCACTGCCGCTGCAACCTCACTTGCCGTAACGTGGTCCGATCCGAAGGTTCCCAGGCCGATGGCTGGCATCCGGGCGCCGGTGTACAGAATTCGCTGGGGTACTAGTGCTGGATCAACATACCCGTTTATCAATGATCCGGGCGAACCTTGAACTTTCATCCTGACTCCTCGTGCCTCCGCGATCGGAATCCCATGTCTTTCGAGCCCTGTCACGGAGTTCTCCGGAGGTGCGAGCCTCCAGAGCGTTTTCAAAAAAGGACAATAATCGGTAAAGTTATCGATGTCAACAGCAAGACGGATTGCTGTCTGGAAGGCGTTGCTGGGGTACAACGACTTGGCAATCAACCAAAGGCGGTCTGGCCTTGCCGCTAAAGTCATCGGGAAAACGTAGCCGCATTGAGGGTTCGATATACTGAATAACCATCATGAGCACTCGAATGAAGGACATTGCCAGAGACCTTGGGGTATCGGTGATCACCATATCCAAGGTGCTCCGTAATCATCCTGATGTAGGCGATGAGACCCGCGAGCGAGTTCTCGCCCGCGTTAAAGAGCTTGATTATCGCCCCAACCTGGCAGCTCGCAGCCTGGTCACGGGGCGCACGTATCTGGTCGGGTTGGTTGCTCCAGACCTGCTGCATCCGTTCTTTGCGGAAATCGCCAAGTCTCTTTCCGATGTTCTGCGGGAGAGCGGCTACTATCTGATCATCTCTTCCTCCGAGGAAGACCCGAATCTTGAGGAACAGGAGATCAATCATCTCCTGGCACGCCGGCTGGATATGCTGATCGTGGCTTCCTGCCGTTCAACCGTCGATCTCTTCTTCCGAATTGAGAAGCAACAAACTCCATACGTTTTGATTGATCGAAGCCTGCCGGGCCTTTCGGCGAATTTCGTGGGAGTGGATGACGAAGCAGTAGGAATGCTGGCCACCGGGCACTTGATCGACGTCGGCTGCAAAAACATTGCGCACATTCGTGGCCCGGAAACCAGTCCAGGCATTCGTCGCATGGAAGGATACAAACGTGCATTGGTGCAAGCCGGTCTTAAAGTCTTTGATAACCACATCATCTCCGAACGAAAGGGAGATGTAGGAACGAAACAGCGCGGTGCGGAAGCCATGGGCCAGCTCTTAAGTTTGAAGCAGAGACCTGATGCCGTGTTCTGCTTCAACGATCCGCTGGCAATGGGAGCCATGAATTATGCTTTGGACCACGG
>Ga0163162_10002121_pt1 | contig 18632 bp, 12 predicted proteins | sample S55metaG_FD_115310 | JGI IMG/M metagenome (GOLD analysis project Ga0163162, IMG submission 115310) | Switchgrass rhizosphere microbial communities from Kellogg Biological Station, Michigan, USA - S5-5 metaG | ecosystem: Host-associated > Plants > Roots > Rhizosphere > Soil | place: USA...
ACGATTCGCCGCACCGTCACGACGGAATGGTTCGGCTCCGGCCAATCGAAAGTCCCGATGGAGACGCAGCCGCCGTCGAACGAGCATCAGGAAGGCATCGAGTTCGCCGACTATCGCGGCAATCGCTGGCTCGAAGACGTGACGGGGTCGGACGCTTACGACACGATCACGCGCCGCAGCATCGGCACGCCGGACAAAGCATTCACGACCGTGACCTTTCACGACGAGTTGCCGTTCGTCGAAACGATCGACGACATTCCGGCGGCTCGAGAGCGCGAGTTCCGAAGAAACCCGGAACACCTTCTTCTCGCCGCCCTTGATCGCCCCGACTCTCTCCGCGACCTCGGCGGCGACGCGATCGCGTTCTCGGATGCACTCGGCACGCAGATCACGCTCGTCTTCGATCCGCAGACGAAGCTGCTGTCGAAATGCGAGATCGTGCGCGAGCACGCGCTCGGCGACACGGCGACGGAGTTGGTCTACAGAGACTATCGCGGGCTCGGCAACGTGAAGCTGCCGTTTCGCGTGATGGATCGCGTTGCCGGAATCCCGACACAGGACAGGCGCGTCACCGCGATCGACATCAACGCGGCGATTGCCGATGAGCGCTTCGCGGCGCCGTCGCCGTTCGTCGCCGTCGACGAGAATCCGTCAGAGCCGCGCGTCGAGCCGTTGGGGAAGGATCTCTATCTCATTCGCGGTCCGTACAACGTCGTTTTCGCAGCGTTACTCGATCGCATCGTCGTCTTCGAAGCGCCGCTCAACAGCCGCTACACTGCGAAGTGCCTCGAACTGATTCACGAGACGCGTCCCGATCTGCCGGTGACGACGGTCGTGTCGACGCACTTTCATTACGATCACATCGGCGGCGTGCGCACCTACATCGCGCGCGGCATTCCGATCATCACGACGATCGACGCGAAGCTGGTCATCGAGCGCGTCGCGCGATCCGTGCGGACGTTGCGTCCGGACGAGCTGTCACGCGCGCCCGTCGCGCCGAACGTGGAGACGATCGGCGAGAAGCGCGTGCTCGATGACGACGTCGCGCTCTACGACGTCGGCCCAACCGATCACGTCGCGCACATCCTCGTCGCGTACTTTCCGCGCGACAAGGTTCTCTACGAAGCCGATCTATTCGATCCCGTGTCGACGCAACTCGTCATCACCGGCATCGACGGCTCGATCCTGCAGAAGAAAATCATCGAGCTCGGACTCGACGTCGAGCGAATCATTCCGGTGCATGGAATCCCGGTCACGTTGCACGATCTCGAGCGCGGAGTGGCGGTGCATGCGAAGTATCAATGAAGCGCAGCGGCATGCGCGCCGACTTGAGCAGCTTCAGTAGCGCCGCGACGTACGGCGGCTGCCGCTGATCGCGCCGCATCGCCGCCGACCACTGCCGCCGCAATCCGCCGCCGGCGAGGCTCTTCGCGCGCAACTCTTTCGATCGCAGATGCGGCGTCGCCGCCCATCGCGCCATCAGCGCGATTCCGAATCCTCCGCGCACCAGCTCCACGATGCCTTCGGTGAGCGGCATCTCGACGATCGCGCTCGGCTGCGCGCCTGCCGGAAGTATGACTTTGTGCAGCAGGTGGCTGTCGCGCTGCGGTGGATAGACGACGATGCGCTCGCCGTCGAGATCCGCTCCGCGAATCGACGCCGCGCGGCTCAGGCGATGTCCCTTCGGCAGGAGGATGATCATCTCGTCTTCGAACAGCGGCTCGATCACGAGGTCCGGCGCGGTCGTCTCCGAACTGATGATGGCGACGTCGAGCCGTCCGTCGAGGAGTCCCTGCAGCGGGAATCGCGACTCCTCCGGACAAAGTCGAATCTGCACGCGCGGGAAATCACGCTGCAGTTCGCGCAACACCGACGGCAGCCAGTGATAGCAGGTGTTGCATTCGGTACTGAGACGAATGACGCCGCGCGTGCCGGCGCGTAGCGCCGCGATCTCGTCCTCCGCGTTGCCGATCTCCTGCAGCGCGCGCCGCGCGGCGATCATCAGCGTTTCGCCGGCGGGCGTGAGCACCATCTGTTTGCGCAGACGATCGAAGAGCCGCTCGCCGAGCTTCTCTTCGGCGTCGCGCAGCTGATGGCTGAGCGCCGATTGCGTGAGGTGAAGTTGGCGGCTCGCCTTCGTGACGCTGCCGTGATCCGCGATCGCGCAGACGACGCGAAGATGGCGAATGTCGAGTTTCGGGTTCATGAACGTCGTTCATCGAGGCTATGTGAAGAATGAGGAAATCGCAATGCCGATTTCGTGTCTAAAATTGAGCCATGTTGCTCGCCGCCATCGTTGTCATCACGTCGCTGCACTCCGGACCATTGAAAACGCAGTTCACGATGCCGAGCGATGCTCGCGGCCCGCAGCCGCTGATCTTCTTCGTCGGCTGGCTCAGTTGCGACTCGATCCTCTACGACGCGGAACACAAGGGCGACGGATTCTCGAAATTCGTCGTGCGCACGATCAAGACGTCCGGCTACGCGACGTTTCGCGTCGACAAGCCCGAGCCGTGTCAGCAGCTCGATTTCCAGAGCGAGCTCGCGGCGTACCAAGAGGCGTTTGAATACGCGATCAAACTTCCGCAGGTCGACCCGTCGAAGGTCGTGATCGTCGGCTTGAGCAACGGCGGCGGCTTCGCGCCGCTCGTCGCGCAAGGCCATCCCGTCGCCGCGTACGTCTCCATCGGCGGATGGGGACGCACATGGCTCGAGCACATGCTGGAGCTCGAGCGCGAACGTTTGCAGTTGAGCGGCAAGACGCCGACGGAAGTGAACGAGCAGCTGCGACTCTTCCCGGAGTTTTACGTTCGCTATCTCGTTCGCCGCGAGAAACCGGGCGACGTCATCCAAAGCGACGCGCGCTTCAAGAAGATCTGGTACGACGCGCCGGACAGCCAGTACGGACGCCCCGCTGCATTCTTCCAACAACTCCAGGCGCTCGATCTCGAACGCGAATGGTCGCGCGTCCGCGTACCGACGCTCGTCATCCGCGGCGAGTACGACTGGATCATGAGCCGCAACGACGCCGCCGCGATCGCGAACGCGTCGCACGGACAACTGATGATTCGTCCGCGCATGGATCACTTCCGCGATCTGCACGCGAACTACGCGAACAGCATGAACGACAACGCCGCGCACTTTGACGACGCGCTCGTCGGCGACGTCATCGCGTGGCTGCATCGCGTCGTGAAGTAGATCGTCGTCACCACGGCGTCCTCTTCTCCGTCCCAGTAAACGCTCGCGCGTTCGCGTGAGTAGTAGGGGAGAGAAAGGCACGATGACCGCCGAAGCCGTGTTGATGACCGCAGAAGAGACGACGGCAACACCGACGATCCTTCTGGCGACGATTCGGGCGGCCAGGTCCGGCGATCACCGCGCCTTCGAGGACTTGATGATCGCCACGCAACGCTACGTCGCCAATCTCTCCTGGCGCATCCTCGGCGACGCCGAAGAAGTGAAAGACGCGGTTCAGGAAACGTTCCTCCGCGTCTTCCGTCACTTGAAGCGCTACGACGAGACGCGCGATTTTCACGCGTGGCTTGCGCGCGTCACCGTGAACGTCTGCCGCGATCTGAATCGGCGTCGTCGCAAGCGACGCGTCTTCGCGCCGCTCGATGAGGCATCGACGCATGCGACGATCGAACGCGTCGACGACGACGTCATCGCTCGCGCCGAAGTCGCACTCGTGACGCGCGCGATCGACACGCTGCCGGAGCGCGAGCGACTGGCGATCATCCTCCGCGACATCGACGGCCTCTCGACCGAAGAAGTCGCGGAGATCCTCGGCAACAAGACCAGCACGGTGCGTGTGCAGCTCAAGAACGCGCGCGCGAAAGTGCGCGACTGGGTGGAGTCGTGGAGGAAGCGATGAAGGATGAGATGCCGCTGACCGATCGCGACTTTGCCGACATCCGCACGTCGGTGATGCGGACGATCGAGGTGCGACGGACGCGTACGACGCAACTCGCGTTTGCCGCGATCGCGCTCGTGATCGCATCGTCGTGGCCATCGCGAATGGGGTTGGTGGATGAGCGGACGCCTGCGCCAGCCCCGCCGCGCATCGCTCGCCTTGACGCCGGCGAGGGCGCCGGCGCCCCACTCAGAACCGTGTCGACTCCTCGACGTCATCGTCATCACAAACGCGCGAAACAACGTGCGCCGCAGGTCGCGGTTGCACGGGACACAACTCCGATCCGCCTCGAGCTCGAGACCGCGGATCCCGACATTCGCATCATTTGGATCACAGGAGAAACGCGATGAAAAAACTCTCGATGCTGCTCACCATTCTGTTCCTCGCCATGCCGCTCTTCGCCGACGAGACGAAGAAGACGACCGAAGAATTCAACGAGAACAAGGCTTTCAAGAACAAAGTCTTCGACGTTCAGAATCGCAATCCGAATGATCTCGCCAGCGCCGTCGGCCTGCTCGGCAGCGGATTCAAAGGCGCGGGTCTATCCGTCAACCAGCAACTTCGCACGATCACCGTGCGCGATTTTCCGGAGAACATCGCTGCGATCGAAGAAGCGATCAAGCGCCTCGATCGTGCCGAGGCGACGCCGAATGTGACGTTGAACATCGCGGTGCTGATCGCGTCGAAGACGCCGCTGACGAACGCGCCGCCGGTGCCCGACGAGCTCGCGCCCGTCGTGAAACAGCTTCAGGCGACGCTTCGCTATTCGAGCTACGGCCTGATGACGTCGACCATGCATCGCACGAAGCCCGGCCTCGGCATCGAGAACTCCGGCATCGCCGAGCCCGCACTCCTCGGCATGACCGCGAAAGAAGGGAAGCCGATCTTCTACAACTACAACTTCCACCAGATCAGCGCGACCGAGAAGACGCTCAACGTCGATCGCTTCGCCTTCGACATGCGCGTTCCCATCGACCTCGGCAACAACAACATTCAATACCAGAACGTGGGCTTCAACACGCAATTGTCGATTCGACAAAACGAAAAGGTCGTCGTCGGCACGACGACGATGGGGGACAAGGCGCTGATCGTGGTCGTGACCGCGACCGTGGAAGCGGCTCAGTGAGCGTGCGGCGGCGGCGGCGTGTGCGGGCGACGCCGCCCATGAAGCATCTTGACGAATTCCATCTCGACAGAGATATTGACCGCGGTGAAATTTCAGCAAGTGGGAGTCGTGGGCGCCGGAGTCATCGGCTCGGGAGTGGCGCAGCTGTTCGCGCAGACCGGCCACGACGTCGTGCTCGTCGACATTCGCGACGAAGCCCTCGAGTCGGCGAAGCGCGGAATCGCGAAGAACCTGAAGCTGGCAACGCTCGTGCGCAAGGATCACATCGATCCCGCGGCGGTTCTCGCGCGGCTGAATGTCGCGCGCGAGATCGGCGCGCTCGCGAATGCCGACTTCGTCATCGAGAACATCACCGAGGATTGGGAGCTGAAGCGGCCGGTGCACGAACAGATTCATGCGGTCGTGCGGCCCGACACTCCCATCGCCGCCAACACTTCCGCCATCCCCATCACGAAGATCGCGTCGGCCGGCAAGAACGCGCAGCGCGTCGTCGGCATGCACTTCATGAATCCCGTTCCGCTCATGCCGATGGTGGAGATCATCCGCGGTGTGCACACGTCGGAAGAAACGATCGCCGCGGCGGAGGCGCTCGTCGAACAGGCGGGCCGTCAATCCATCGTCGTCAACGACTCGCCGGGCTTCGTCACGAATCGCGTGATGATGCTCATGGTGAACGAGGCGATGTTCCTCGTGCACGAAGGCGTCGCGCCGGCGCTCGACGTCGATCGTCTGTTCAAGACGTGCTTCGGACACAAGATGGGACCGCTCGAGACGGCGGATCTCATCGGACTCGATACCGTCCTGCGATCGCTCGACGTGATCTACGCCGAACTGAACGACAGCAAGTACCGTCCGTGCCCGCTTCTGAAGAAGATGGTGTACGCGGGGACGACCGGACGGAAGGTCGGCAAAGGCTTCTACGACTACGGACAATGAACCTTCATCTTCATCAGGGGACGACCGATGGCCAATGACACCATTCGCATTCCGATTCGCGGCTTCATGTCGCGCTCGTTCGACGGCCGCGCCGTGAACGACGACGACGACATCTTCGCGCTCGGCTTCGCTAACTCGCTGTTCGCCATGCAGCTCGTCGCATTCGTCGAAGGGCAGTTCAAGATCGAGATCGGCAGCGACGATCTGGAGATCGACAACTTCCGCAGCATCGCCGCGATCTCCGCACTGGTCGAGCGCAAGATGTCCGCCGGCACCTGAAGATGCGGATGGATCTCGAAGAGTTCGGAGAGGCCGAAGCCGCGTTTCGCGCCTTCGCCGCCGAACACGTCGCGCCCCATGCGGCCGCGATCGATCGTGAAGAGCGATTGCCGCCGGAAGTGATCGCCGCCCTCGCCACCGCCGGCTACTTCGCCAGCGGCTTCGACCTCGGCGACGATCCGGTCGGCGCGACGATCAAGCACGGATTGATGCACGAGGCGATCGGCTACGCGAGCGCGTCGCTGCAAGGTCTGCTCAACGTGCACACGATGGGCGGCATGCCGATCGCGCGATGGGGATCACGCGAGCAGAAAGAACATTGGCTGCCGCTTCTCAAGAGCGGCGAGGCGATGGCGACGATCGCGATCACGGAGCCGAACGTCGGCAGCGATGCGGCGTCGGTCGAGACGACGGCGACGCGCGACGGCGACGACTACGTGATCAACGGCACGAAGCGCTGGATCACCTGCGGCCAGATCGCCGACGTCTTCATGGTGCTCGCGCGCGGTTCGATCGCGTTCATCGTGCCGCGCAAGACCGAGGGACTGACGGTGGTGCCGATCAAAGGCATCCACGGATGCCGCGGCTTCATGCTCGGCGAACTTCGTTTCGAAAACTGCCGCGTGCCCGCCGATGCGATGCTCGGCCGTCCCGGCTTCGGATTCACGCACGTCGCGTCGACCGGACTCGATGCGGGGCGCTACAACCTCGCCTGGGGGTGCGTCGGATTGGCGCGCGCATGTCTCGACGCGTCGTTCGACTACACGCGCACGCGGCGCCAGTTCGGCACCGCGCTCTCCGAGTTTCAACTCGTGCAGCAGAAGATCACGCGAATGATGACGGACATCGAAGCGGCGCGCCTATTGTGCTTTCGCGCTGGCACGTTGCGCGGCCGACGCGATCCTTCCGCGATCAAGACGAGCGCGATGGCGAAGTACTTCGCGTCGACGATGGTGAACCGCGTCGCGCAGGATGCCGTGCAACTGCACGGCGCGAACGGCATCGGACCGGACTTGCCGCTCGAACGTTATCTTCGAGACGCCCGCATCATGGAGATCATCGAAGGAAGCACGCAGATCCTCGAAGTCGCCATCGCTCGCTACGGATATCAGGAGCGGGGATGACGCTGACGCGCACGTTCGATCTGAGCCGCCTCGCCGAGAGCGGCGTGCGCGCGATCATCGATTCGCTGCGCGTCGATCACGAGAACGTGCGCAGCCACGCGTTCGAAGCGGGGCAGCTGACCGTCGAGCTGACGCGCGAAGAAGCGGGCGAGCACGTCGAGGCGTTCGTCGCGGCGATGAAGCGGACGCACAGGATGATCGGACGTAAGGTTCTCGCGGAAACGCACGCGGCGAATCTGCAGATCCGCGACATCGACGCCGCCCTCGCCTCATCATCCGACATTCAAATCCTCGGCGACGGCCTCGTTGGACTGCGCGGATCGCTTTTGTCGCTGTTCCGGTTTTTCGAACGCCGCTTTCGGCAGATCGCCGCCGACTTCGGCGCCGACGAGCAGCACTATCCGGTCATGGTTCCCAGCGAGATCCTCGAGGAAGTCGGCTACCTCGGCCACTTCCCGCAGCACATCACGTTCTGCTCGCATTTGCCCGGATCGCTGCCGGTGTTGCAGTCGGTCGCCGCGCAGCCGGAGACGCTGGTCGAGAAGCTCGATCCGCCGCGTCACGTGCTCACGCCCGCGGTTTGCCTTCCGTGCTACCGGCAGCATCGCGGCGCGGTCATCGAGAAGGTCAAGACGTTGACCATGCAGAACCACGTGTTCCGCTACGAGGGAACGAACTTCCGTCCGATGAGCCGCGGCTGGGACTTCACCGTTCGCGACATCGTCTTCTTCGGCAGCTTCGAAGATCTCTCGCGCCTGCGCGCCGAAGTGATGGAGCGCGCGATCGAGTTGTGCCGCGAGCTCGATCTCGAAGTGACGATCGAGCTGGCCAACGATCCGTTCTTCCTCGACATCAGCCGCGACAAGGCCGTGTATCAACGGATGGGCGAGGTCAAGTACGAGCTGCTGTTCCCGTTGCCGCATCGCGGCGAATCGCTCGCCGCGTCGTCATTCAATCTGCATCGCGATTTCTACACGTCGGTGTACGACACGCGACTTGCGAACGGCGAGCGCGCGGAGAGCGCGTGCGTCGGATTCGGCATCGAGCGTTGGATGTACGGCTTCCTGTCGCAAAAGGGATTCGACGCGCTACCGGCCTAACCGGCCGCGAATCTTCTTCAACACGCGATTCGGAATCAGCCGCACGAACGGCCGCCCGAGCCCGGGACTCTTCTCGCCGGGAAAGTCGATCGAGATCGTCGGCACCGGCGTGTCGACCTGATGCCACCAGCCGGGCGGAAGGAAGAGCATGTCGCCGGGCGCGAGATCGACGATCACCGGCTTCGCTTTCTTCAAACGCGGAAAGCGCGCGTAGTCGGGCGCGCTGAGCGACGCCTGACTCATCGTCGGAATCTTCGAGAACATCGAGCACGGATAGAGCAGCGGCAGCTGACTCGGCGGGAAGAGCCGGAAACGCTTCGATCCGAACACGATGCCGTGCAGGTTCGCGGTCGTGTCGTAGTGCAGCGGCCCGATTTGCCCGTTGCCCATCCACATGCGCGGCGAACCGTTCGATCCGATCTCGCGATACTCGGGAACTTCGCTGTCGTCGAGCAGCATCGGCAGGAACGGCCGCAGCGGAACGCCCGACGCGTAGAAGCGGCGATCGCGCGCGGCCATCTTGTCGAGATAGTCGCGCATCTTCATCTTCGACACTTTCATCTTCAGCAGCAGCGCGGGACTAATCGGACCGTCCTGCGGCAGATCTTCATCGCTCGTCGAAACGGTCATCACCTGATCGCCGAGTTGCTGCGCGAAGTAGTCGGGCGACCATCGCGTCATCGCCTTCCACGAATCCATGATGCCGGTGAGGACGGCCGGCAATCCGCGGCGTTCGAAACGCTGGCGGAACTCGGCAACGTCCGGACGGTTCAGCCGCGGGACTTCGATCGCGTCAGACATTGGCTTCCCTCGCCAGCGCCTCGCGCAACAAACCGGCCATGCCTTCCGCGTGCGCTGAGTTGAGCATCGTGACGTGATTGCCCGCGGTGCGGACGACGCGCACCGGCTTCGTCGTGAGCGAGTCCCATCCGAGCGAGTCCTGCCCGAGGAGATCGACGCGCGCGGACGGATAGTCGGAATGCTGCGCGTCGCCGACGCGGAAAAGCGTGATCGGCACCGGCGACGGCTTCGCCTGATAAGCGCGATGCGCGCGGATGTGCGCCTTGCTGACCTTGAGCAGATTGCGAATCAGCTTCTGCTCTTCGCCCGGCGGCAGCGCGCGCGTGTTGCGCAGCGCGTTGATGACGTAGTCGATCTGCTCGTCGGTGGAGAGGCTGCAGAGTTTTTCGTACGACACGTCGACGCCTTCGCCGAGGAAGCGGCCGATGGTTTCGGACATGGTCGCCAGTCGCAGAGCGTCTTCGCGGCGTTCGTCGTGCACGGTGTGCTCGCTCGACGAAAGCGGCGCGACGGAATCGAAGAGACCGAGGAATGCGACGCGCTCGTTCTGATGATCGAGTTGCCGCGCGATCTCGAACGCGATCACGCCGCCGAGCGAGTGACCGGCGAGAAGATACGGACCCTCCGGCTGCGCGTGGCGGATCTCGACGATGTAGTCGGCGGCCATCTGCTCGAGCGTCTCGTGCGGTTCGCCGTTGCCGTCGATGCCGCGCGCCTGAATGCCGTTGACCGGAATCTCCGGCGGCAGATAGCGGATGAGATGAACGTAGTTGAGCAGCGTTCCGCCGCCGGGATGCACGAGGAAGAGTTTGAGTCGCTGATCGCCCGGCTTGAGCGTGACCATCAACTGCGACTCGCTCACGTTCTTGCGCAGCACGGCCGCCATGTGCTCGATGGTTGGATTCTCGAAGAGCGCCTGCAGCGGAACTTTGCGTCCGATCTTCTGTTCGACGTCGACGAGCAGTCGAAGCGCGAGCAATGAATGTCCGCCGACTTCGAAGAAGCGATCGGTGACCCCGATCGGACGCACGCGCAGCAGCTCTTCCCAGATCTGCACGAGCCGTAGCTCGATGGCGTCGCGCGGCGCGACGTACTGGCTCTGGAGCTCCGGACGCACGCCGGCAGGCGCGGGGAGTTTGTCGCGATCGAGTTTCTGATTCGGTGTGAGCGGGAGCGCGTCGAGGAAGACGAACGCGGAGGGGACGTACGCCGCCGGCAATCGCTGCGCGAGGAACTCCTGCAGTTTCGACGCGGGCGTTTCTTTTTTCGCGACGACGTAGGCGACGAGCATGTCATCGCGCGCGATGACGGCGCACGCGGCGACGTCGTCGTGCGCTTGCAGCGTCGCCGACACTTCCATCGGCTCGACGCGCACACCGCGAATCTTCACCTGATGATCGATGCGTCCGCGGAATTCGAGCAGGCCGTCGGCGCCGAGAACGCCGCGATCGCCGGTGAGGTAGAGGTCGGGGATTCCGAGCGTGCGGAACGGCGTGCGGATGGCGATCTCGCCGGTCTCGCCGACACCGCACAGCTTGCGCTCCGGCGTCAGCACGAGAACTTGCGTGTGCGGTATCGCGCGACCGAGTGGCTGAACGCCCGCGCGCGGATTCGCCGGCACGCGGTAGAAACATTTCGCGAGCGTGGTCTCGGTCGGACCGTAGAGATTGATGATCTCGCCCGAGTGCGGGAACGCGTCGCGCCAGCGATTCACGAGGACGTCGGTGAGCGGTTCGCCGGCGAAGAAGACTCGCTTCAGCGAGCGCAGCTCCGCTTTGCCGCGCAGCCACGTTTCCGCGACGGCGGGAACGGTGTGAATCGTGGTGATGCGCTCGCGATCGAGGAAGGCGAGCGTGTCGTCGTCGGTCGGCAACACGAGCGTGGCGCCGGACGTAAGCGGGAGGAAGACGTCGCGAAGAACGACGTCGAAGGACAAACCGGTGAGCTGGCCGGATCGATCGCCCGGTCCGACCTCGAATGTTTCGCGTTGCCAGTGCAGCCAATGTGCGAGTCCCTGGTGTGTGCCGAGGACGGCTTTCGGCGTGCCGGTGCTGCCGGAGGTGAAGAAGAGGTACGCGGCGGCGTTGGGTTGCGCGGTTGTTTGGTTGCGCGGTTGCGCGGTGATCGTTGTTCCGGTGATCGTGAATCGCGCTTGCGATTCATCGAGCATCAACTGTTTTCGCGCCTCGGGGAGATCGGGCGCAATGGTCAGCAGCACGCCGCCGGCGGCGAAGACGCCGGCCATCGATGCGATGAGTTGGGGTGTTCGTTCGCCTTGGACGGCGACGACGTCGCCTCCTTGCATTCCTTGCGCGCGCAGTTCATTGACGACGCCGCGCATCGCCGCGCCGAATTCGGCGTAGGTCAGCGTCACCTCGCCTTGCGAAACGGCGGGTGCGTCGGGTGTCCGCGCGATCCACTCTTCGATGCACTCCACGACTGTCTTGTATACCGGCATTTCTAGCGGCATCGTTGGATCGGGCGATGCGGCCGTTGTCAGATCGAGCGATGACACGCGACACTCTGGATCTACGACGACTTGGCGCAGCACGCTGAGGTATTGATCGAGAACGCTCGACATCAACGCCTCGGAGTAACGCTTGCTGCGATAGCGAAGATCGAGCGAAAGGCTGCCGTCGAAATCGGTGATGAAGAGCTGCGTCGAGAACTCCTCGATCAGCGCCGGCGCATCTTCCAGCGTCATGCGCAGGTTTGGCAGATCGACGCGTTTCGGCGCGCTCGGCGTGAAGTTGAAGATCGTTTCGTAGAGCGGATGAACGTCGGAGCTGCGGCGGATGTCGAGATCCTGCACAACGCGCTCGACCGGCACGTCCGCGTGCGCGAGCGCGTCGAGCACCGTCTGCCGCACGATCGCGATCGCTTCGCGGAACGTGAGTTGCTGCGACAACTTCGCGCGCAGCGCGAGAGTGTTGAGAAAGAGTCCGATGAGCGGCTCCGTCTCGACGCGCGAACGTCCGCTCACCGGCGAGCCGACGACGAGGTCTTCGCGTCCGGTGCGCCGCATCAGGAGCACGAGGAACGCGGTCAGGAGCGTCACGAAGAGCGTCGTGTCGTTGCCGCGGCTCAGTTCTTCGAGGCTTCGCTTCAACGGTCCGTCGATTTCCGAAACGATCGATCCCGCATCGTGATCGCGTCCGCTCGACGCAAGATCGGGTTGCAGCTCGAACACCGGCGGCAAGTCGGCGAGCTGCGCGCGCCAGTAGGCGAGACCGTCGTCGACACTTCGCTCGCGCTGCCACCGCGCGAAGTCGCCGTACTGAATGCGCAGCGGGGCAAGCTTCGGTTGGCGCGCTTGTACGAATGCGCTGTACAGCTCCGTGAGCTCGCGCATCAACACGCCGATCGACCAGCCGTCGGAAACGATGTGATGCATCGTGATGAGCAGGATGTGCTCGCGATCGCCGAGGCGGATCAGCGTGGCGCGAAGAAGCGGGCCTCGCGACAAATCGAATCCGCGCACCACCTCCTCGGCGTACAGCTCGCGCCATGCTCTGTGTGGGCCAGACATTCCTGTCTGGCCCGAGCAGACAAGAATGTCTGCTCCACACATTTGAATCGTCTGCAGCGGGCGTCCGTTTTCGTCGCGAATCGTGGCGCGCAGCACGTCGTGTCGCGCGAGGATCGCGTCGAACGTCGCCTGCAGCGCATCGATCGACAGTGTTCCTTCCAATCGCAGCGCGCCGGCGATGTTGTGCGCGACATCGGGGAAGAGTCGATCGCGGAACCATTCGCGTTCCTGCGCGAACGACAGCGGAACATCTTCCGTCTCGCCGTGCGCGATCAAGTCCGACGATCGCTCTTCGACGAGACGCCGCAACAGCGCATCGCGCTGAGCCGGCGTCATGTTTTTCACGACCTGCTTGATCTGCTTCCCGAGCGTCTTGGCCTGCGACTTCGCTTCGGCCTTGACGCCGTCCTTGATCCCCTTCGCGGCCTCTTTCTCCTCACTCATCGCCGCTCACCTCGGCCAGCATCATCTCCAGCAACTCCGGATCGGCCATCTCCGCCTGATGACTCACGACTTCGATCGCCAGCTCCGCGATCGTCGGTGCCTGCAGCAACGCGGCGAGCGACATCTCGACGTGCAGCTTCGACGACAGCCGCGCGTTGAGCTGCGTGGCGAGCAGCGAGTGACCGCCGAGCTCGAAGAAGTTGTCGTGAATGCCGACGGTGGAGATGCCGAACAGCTCCTGCCAGATCGACGCGAGCTGCTCTTCGATCTCGCCGCGCGGCGCTTCATATGCGGTTCGCAACGACGGCCGCTCGTGTTGAATGACCGGCGCCGCGTCCTCTTTCGCGATCCATTGCCGCAGACGCGCGTCGAGATCGCCGGTCGAGACGACGACCTGACTCAGTCCGCCCGCCGCGAGGATGCGCTCGAACGCTTCGGCACCTTCGTGCGGCTCCATCACGAACTCGCTGACGGTGGCGCCGAGGCCGGCGATGACGGGGCGGGTGTCGGCGAGGCGCCAGCTGTCCCAATCGACGCTCGTCCATCGCGCGCCGCCTTCGCGATTCTTCCAGCGTGCGAACGCGTCCATGAACAAATTCGCGGCGCTGTACGCGGCGAATCCGAGTCCGCCGAGAATGGCGGAGAGCGACGACATGAGGAGACAGAAATCGAGCGAGCGCCCGGCGAGGACTTCGTCGAGAACGAGAAGGCCGTTCACCTTCGCGACGAACTGCGGCTCGGAATCAGCCGGCGTCGCCTCGCGAATCTCGCGGAACGTTTCGATGCCGACCGCGCCGGCGCCGTGAATGACGCCATTCAGTTCGCCGAAGCGTTCGTCGATCGCGGCAAGCACGCGCTGCATGTCGTCGCGGCTCGATACGTCCGCCGCGAGGACGAGAACTTCGGTGCCGAGCTGCTCGATCTCCTGCCGCTTCGATTCGCTTGGCTCGGATCGCCCGATCAACACGAGCCGCGCTTGCACGCGTTGCGCGAGATGGCGCGCGAGAACCATTCCGACGCCGCCAAGACCACCAGTGATCATGTACACGCCGCGCGGGCGAAGGATCGACGTTGACGCTTCGAGCTTCACCGGTTCGTACGCGGGAACGAAGCGGCTTCCGCGGCGATACGCGACGATGGAGTCCTTCGGCTCGCTCGTGATTTCCGCGAGGATTTGCGCGACGAGCGCATCGCGGCGATCGACGTCGAGATCGGTCTCGATCAGACGACAGAGGAGATTCGGATGCTCCTGCGGCGCGACGATGACCGGCGCGCGCAGCATCGCTTTCTCCGGAACGTCGTCGGTTTGATTGGTGACGACCTCGATGCGCGCGGCGCCGTCGCGCACGAGCCGCATGAGGCTGTGATAGCCGGCGTGATCGGTGGTTGTGTCGTTGAGAGTGGCGAGATGAACGAGCGAAGCGTTCGCGCAATCGAAATCGTCGTCGCTGTTCACGACGTCGACACTTGCGCCGCGTGCGCGCAATTCATCCGCGAGCGCATCGGCGATTCCGTGTCGATCGGCGACGATCAGATACTTGTCGCTGAGCGCTTCGCCGCGCGAACGCAACGACGGCTTCCACGACGGGAGATAGAACCAATCCGCGACGTCGCGTTTTTTCTCGGCCGAAGACGAAATGCCGGTCGGCGGATCGATCCAATACCGCCGCCGCTCGAATGGATACGTCGGCAGCGGCACGCGTCGCTGATCGGGACGCGCGAGAAATCGCGACGTGTCGATCGTCGCGCCGTTGAGCCAGAGCTGTCCAACGCCGCGCAACAGCACCGCGAGCTCCGACTGCGACGCGTACGACCATCGCATCGCAGGGATCACCGCATTTTCTTTTCGGAGTGCGATCGCGTGCGACGTCAGTCCTTGTCCCGGACCCGCTTCGAAGAGAACGCGATGTGGATCTTCGAGCAGCGTCGAGAGCCCCTTCGAAAAACGCACCGTGCGGCAGAGATGTCGCGCCCAGTAATTCGGATCCGTTGCTTCCGCTTCCGTGATCCACGTTCCGGTGATGCACGAGACGTACGGAATGCGCGGCGCGCGCAGCTCGACACGGCGAAGCACGGCGCCGAGCGGCTCGACGATCGACTCCATCATCGCGGAGTGATACGCGTGCGTGCTCCGCAACCGCTGGCAAATGACGTCGCGCTCCGCGAGCTTCGCCGCGAGCTCCGCGATCGCCGCTTCTTCTCCTGACGCGATGCACAGTCGCGGCGCGTTGATCGCACCGAGGGAAACGCCGGACGGCAGCAGCGGCGTCAGCTCGTCTTCGGTGAGTGGCACCGCGAGCATCGCGCCGGATCCTACGTTCGACTGAATCAATCGCGCGCGCGTGGCGACGACTTCGATTGCATCGCGCAGCGACAACACGCCGCTGATGTGCGCCGCGGTGAACTCGCCGATGCTGTGGCCGATCATCGCTTCCGGCTCGATGCCCCAGCTCCGCAGCAACTCCGCGAGCGCGACCTCCGTCACGAAGATCGCCGGCTGCGCGACCGCCGGCGGATCCTCGGGGGCCGCCGGCTTTTTGCCGAGCATGGCGCGCAGATCGAGACCGCCGCTCTTCTTCGTGACGTTGTCGATGCGGAGGAAGTCGCGAATATCGCCTTCAAGATGATTCTTCAGCATCTCCGCGGAGCGATCGATGCTTTCGCGGAAGACCGGCTCGGCGCAGTAGAGCTCCCATCCCATCCCGGCGTAGTGATCGCCGAGGCCGGGGAACATGAACGCGATCGAGGGACGGCTCGATGGAGCGGAGCCGGTGACGATGCGCTGCGGGTCGCGCAGCGCTGCGGCCGCATCGGAGCAATCGGACGCGACGACGAAGCCGCGTTCACTGAAGGCGCGCCGCCCGTGACGCAACGTGTACGCGACGTCGGCGAGATGAGCTTGATCGTTCAGATGTTCGGCGAGTTGATCCGTCGCCGTATCGAGCGCCGACGGCGTTCGCGCCGACAGCATCAGCAGATCGAACGGCCGCGCACTCGGCGCCGCGTCGCGCACGGCCGGCGGCTCTTCGAGAACGACATGCACGTTCGTGCCGCCGATGCCGAACGAGCTCACGCCCGCGCGCGCGATGCTGTTCTCGATCTTACGAAGATCGCGATTCACGTAGAACGGCGAGTTGATGAAGTCGAGTTGCGGATTCGGACGCTCGAAGTGCAGCGTCGGCGGAATCTCGCGATGCTGCAGCGCGAGCACCGTCTTGATCAGACCTGCGATGCCGGCCGCGGCGTCGACGTGTCCGATGTTGCTCTTCACCGATCCGAGTGCGCAGAACGCGCGCTTGTCGCCGCAGTCGCCGAAGGCATCGACGAGCGCCGAGACTTCGATCGGATCGCCGAGAAGCGTGCCGGCGCCGTGCGTTTCGATGAGCGACAGCGATTCCGGTTCGACACCCGCCATCGCCAGCGCTTCGGCGATCACGCGCGACTCGCCGTCGCCGCTCGGCGCGGTGTAGCCGACTTTCATCCGCCCGTCGTTGTTGATGGCGGAGCCGAGGATGACGGCGTGAATCGTGTCGCCGTCTTTGAGCGCGTTGGAGAGTCGCTTCAGCACCACGACACCTGCGCCGTCGCTCGACACCGTGCCTTGCGCGGCGGCATCGAACGGCCGGCAATGTCCGTCGGGCGAGAGGATGCCGCCGTCTTCGTATCGATATCCGCCGACGAGCGGCAGATGAATCGACACGCCGCCGGCGAGCGCCATGTCGCTTTCGAAGGCGAGCAGGCTTTGACAGGCGAGGTGCACAGCGACGAGCGACGTGGAGCACGCGGTGCCGACGCTGACGCTCGGTCCTTTGAGATCGAGTTGATACGACGTGCTCGTGGCGAGGAACGTCGGATCGTTGCCGACCGCGATCTGGAAATTGCCGGCCGTCGTCATCGCGTCGCGATTCGGCCAGAGGTTGCGCACGAGGTAGACGCTGAGAATGCTGCCGGCGAAAACGCCGATCGGGCCGTCATACTTTTTCGAGTCGTAGCCGGCGTCTTCGAGCGCAGTCCACGCCGTCTCGAGGAAGACGCGCTGCTGGGGATCCATCAGCGCCGCTTCGCGCGGACTGAAGCCGAAGAATCCGGCGTCGAACGCGTCGGCGTCCTCGAGCACGCCTTTCGCCGCGACGTAGCGCGGATCGTTCGCGAGCGATTCTTCCGGCGTGAAGAAGGTGATCGATTCGACTCCGTCGCGCAGATTGCGCCAGAACTCGGCGACGCTCTTCGCGCCGGGAAAACGGCAAGCCATGCCGACGACGGCGATCGATTCCGGCGCCGTCATTGTGTGTCTTCCTTCAACGCCGCGCTGCGGCGGCTCGCGATTCTGCCGAGGGCTTGCTGCCGCGCAGCGACGCGCTGTTTCGTTCGATCGTCGTGCGAACGATTCGTTTGTTGTGCGAGACGGCTGGCGAGCGTCTCGACGGTCGGATGGTTGAAGAGGTCCGTCACCGACACGTCGATGCCGGTCTCCTCTTTGATGCGGTCCTGCACGCGCAGCAGGAGCAGCGAGTGCCCGCCGTGATCGAAGAAGTTCGTCTGCAGGCCGGCGTCGTCGATCTGCAGGATGTCCTGCCAGATGCGCGCGATGACGCGCTCCGTTTCGCTGCGCGGCGCAACGATCTCCATCTTCGGCTTCGGCGCGGATGCCGACGGCAATGCGCGCCGGTCGAGTTTTCCGCTCGGCAGAAGCGGCAGTTCATCGAGCTGCACGAAGAGGTCGGGGATCATGTACTCGGGCAGACGTTTGCGAAGCCGCTCTTTCATTCCGGCGGCGCGGGGCACGACGTCGTCGGCGAAGAAGTTTTTGTAGAACGGCGTGGACCGGAACGCGGTGCCGTGTCGCGGCGCGTCGTGGCGGAAGCGAATCGTTTCTTCGCCGCGATGCAGCGCGCCTTCGATGAAGTAATCGGGATGCGGCGCTTGGCTTTGCACGATTGCGCCGGTGAGCGATTCGATGCGATCGCCCGCGTGAACGTCGACGCGATCCGGCAACGGAAAGAACACCGGCAACCAGCAGTGCTCGTGCTCGAGGATGTCGATCGTCTCGCCGCCGCCGGTGTCGAGTGTGAGCCAGACGAGGAATCCGTCGAGTCGTCCGTCGCGCGCGACGACGTGCTCGGCGCGATGACGAACTTCCGCTTCGGTGTGTTTGCTGTAATCGAGGTCTTCGAACACGCGTGGCTCGGCGAGCAGCGCGGATGACGTGATTCCTTTCACGCACAGCCGCAGATCGAACGCGTGTCCGACTTCGGCGAAGATCCGCTCCACGTATCGCGCCGGCAGATCGGCGAACGCCATCTCGTCGAAGAGTGAGTCGGGCAGCTGCACCGGCGCGAACATCGTCGTGCTTCGCCGCGGAATCATCGCGCCGCCGTCA